>ERZ791881.1901-NODE-1901-length-11372-cov-2.991075_pt1 | contig 11372 bp, 8 predicted proteins | sample MGYA00510161_ERZ791881 | MGnify/ENA primary metagenome ERZ791881 (study PRJEB30046, sample SAMN00792073) | human gut metagenome | study: EMG produced TPA metagenomics assembly of the A metagenome-wide association study of gut microbiota in type 2...
TGCTCTCACCGGCTGCGCCCGGTCAGGCGCCGCCTCTGCCGCTCCGTCCTCGGCTTCCCAACCCCCGGCTGCGCCCACTGCAAAATCAAACAATAAAACATCGGACAGCCCGGAATCCGGCAGTTCACCGGCCTCCGGCACAGCCGGCAGCACCACCGGCCAATCACAAACCGCAACCGCAGATCCCCAGGGAGTCTACCACAAGATCACAGCTGAGGAGGCCAAAACCATGATCGACAACGGCGGCGTTACCATCGTGGATGTCCGCCGCCCGGACGAATACGCCGCCCAGCACATTCCCGGCGCCGTCAACGTTCCCAATGAGGACATAAACTCCGAGCCCCCCGCCTCCCTGCCCGATCTGGACGCCGTCCTCCTGGTACACTGCCGCACCGGTATCCGAAGCAAAGCGGCCTCCGACAAACTGATTCAAATGGGATACCAGAACGTGTATGACTTCGGAGGGATTGTGGACTGGCCGTATGAGACGGAGTAGGCCCCTGTAAACAAATTCCCAACCGGTAAATAGCTCAGCAGACGATACAAAAAGCACCTGGACCCCGCCGCCAATCCGGCCGGCTCTCCCAGGTGCTGTTTTTTGCGCCACATTCTGCCGCGCTCTTACTCTAATCCTGCTTTTATTCGATTCCCGTCCTCACGCTATTCCTGATCTGCGTTTTCCTTCTCCGCTTCCTCCCGCAGCCTCCCATAAATCTTTGCCAGCCGACGGCATTTCCGGATGGTATGCCCGTCCAGCTCGTCGTGCAGCATACGCCATCTCCAGTTTTTCCCAAGTGTGGACGGCTCGTTGACCCGCGCCTCGGAGCCCAGTCCCAGATAGTCCTGAACCGGAATCACCGCCAGCCGTGCGACGCTGGACAGCGCCAGGCGGATGAAATCCCAATGAATCTTCGCCAGCGGCGTATCCTCGCTGCCCAGATAGGCCATGGAGAACTCCTTATCCTCAATCTCCATGTGCTTATACCAGCCCACCAGCGTGTCGTTGTCATGGGTCCCCGTGTAAACCACACAGTTGCTATTGTAATTGTAGGGCAGATAATCGCTCTCCTCCTTGGAATTGAAAGCAAATTCCAGCACCTTCATCCCCGGAAAACCGGTGTCCGTCAAAAGCTTGCGCACCGACGGCGTCAGGAAACCCAGATCCTCCGCGATAATGGGCAGCTTCTTACCAAATACCTCCTGCATCCGCCGGAAAATCTCGATGCCCGGGCCGGGCTCCCAGTGGCCGAACTCCGCGGTGGGATCTCCGTACGGGATCGAATAATAGGCGTCAAATCCCCGGAAATGATCCACCCGAACCTGGTCGTAGAGCTTAAAGCTGTACACCATCCGCTTCATCCACCAGTCATACCCGGTCTCACGATGGTACTCCCAGTTGTAAAGGGGATTCCCCCATAGCTGTCCCGTGGCGGCAAATGCATCCGGCGGGCAGCCGGCCACCGCTACCGGTTCATTTTTCTCGTCAAACTGGAACAGCTCCGGGTGCGCCCAGCTGTCCGCCCCGTCAAAGGCCACGTAAATGGGGATATCTCCCACCAGCCGGATTCCCTGGGAATTGGCGTATCCCTTTAAACGTTCCCACTGCTCCTCAAACTTGATCTGCTGAAACTCATAGAATCCGATGTCGTCCGTCAACGCCTGGCGCCACTTGGCCACCGCCTCCGGCCGGCGCATGCGGATATCCTCGTCCCACAGATTCCAGCTCTGCTCCCCAAAATGGTTCTTCACCGCCATGTAAAAGCAGTATTCCCGGGTCTCCTCTCCCAGAAGGCGGGCCGCCATCTCATGAACCATCTCCACCGCAGTGGCGTTCCCCGCAGCCCCACGCTCTTCCGCCGCGGCATCTGTGCCCGCGTTTTCTCCACCCGCCAGCGTCCCCTTAAACCGCTCATAAGCCTTGCGCAGCAGCGGGAAACGCCCCTCGTAGATCTTATCGTACCAGACCTTGCGCGGGTCCTCCCCGAAATCCACGGCTTCGCATTCCTCCAACGTCAGCAGTCCTTCCTCCACCAACCGGTCCAGATCGATGAAATAGGGATTCCCTGCAAAGGCTGAAAACGGCTGGTAGGGCGAATCCCCGTACCCTGTAGGCCCCAGCGGCAGAATCTGCCAGCAGGACTGCCCCGCAGCTTTTAATGTATCCACAAACTCATATGCTTCTTTTGAAAATGCCCCGATCCCATACCGCGACGGCAGACTGGCGATTGGCAGCAACATTCCGCATTCCCGCATTTTTAATCTCCTCATTCCTCCGGCTCTTCGCCGGGTGCACCTGCGGGCCTGTGTCCCGCTTGAAATACCGCCCTATTTTACCATATTTATCCCCTGAAAACAACCGTCTTTCGGTAAGCGGCCGGAGCCTGGCCGTATTTGCGCTTGAACATGCGGTTAAAATACGAAATATTATCAAAACCGCAGCGCTGGGCGATCTCCGTTACCGTGTCCCCGGTGGAAGCGAGAAATCCCGCTGCCATGGCCAGGCGGTAATCATTCAGATAATCCACAAAGGAACATCCCATATGCTGCCGGAAGAACTTCATAAAATGGGATTTACTGTAAAAACACATCCCCGCAGCCTCCTCCACGGTCAACCGTTCTCCGTAGTGGTCCTCGATGTGCCGCAGCAGCGTTTTGATTTTCTCCCGGTATTTTCTGCTCCCCTCAGGCACCGCCTCCCGGTAGTGGGTAAACACCTGGAACAGAAAACCGAACAGCGCCCCCTTCACCGCCAGCTGGTAACCGTAAGGCCGTTCCCCGCACATACGGTCCATCACCTCAATGCAGCGCATAAACTCCCGGTATCCCGGACTCTCCTGCGTTATGTGCACGGGCGCCTGTCCGCCCTCCATCACTAGCGGGAGCAAAAACCGGGAGGTGCACGCCTCGTCCGCCGAAGCCATCAGCATGGTGGGCTGGAAAATGATATTTTCATACTCCATAGCCTCCCCGCCCAGCTGACCGATTCCATGCAGCTGGCCCGGAAAGACCACCACCGTCTCCCCGGCCTTCACCTCATAAGGGATCAGATCCGCGGTCACCGTGCCCCGGCCCTTCTTAACTGCAATCAGCTCCATTTCCTCATGCCAGTGCACCGGCACCTGCCGGAAATCCAACGGGATCGTGCAGGGATAAATATTGAAGGGAAAATCCCTGCCCGCGTGCTTTTTGATCTCATGATAATACTCTGTACCGGTCATATCCGCCTCCTCTATGATTGTATTGTACAATATTATCCCACCATGCTGCAAGATTTACCGGATAAAACGTATTATACTTAAGGAAACGTATCACCCAAACCAAAAACGCCGCCGCCCGGACCTGCAGGCCGCACACCTTCCCGCCTGTCTCCCCGCCCTTGGCGGCCGCCTCAAAAAAGGAATGATGACTATGATCAACCATTTGAACGACAAAACAAAACTGGAACAGAAACTCCCCGCCGCCTGCAAAAAACCGCTGGCCCAGTGCTCCTGCCACGAAATTTACGCCGGACTTCTCTCCCTGGTTCAGGACCTGGCGGGGGAGCGCCGGTCCCCGGCAGGCAAGAAAAAACTGTACTATATTTCCGCTGAATTTCTCATCGGAAAGCTGCTCTCCAACAATCTGATCAACTTAGGGATCTACGACCAGGTCCGTGAGATTCTGGCTGGCTCCGGCCACAACTTAAGCGCGGTGGAGGAAATGGAGCCCGAGCCATCTCTCGGCAACGGAGGACTGGGCCGCCTGGCCGCCTGCTTCCTGGACTCCATCGCTACTCTGGGCCTAAACGGGGACGGCGTGGGGCTGAACTATCATTTCGGCCTATTCAAACAGCTCTTTGCGGACAACAAACAGGAGGAGGAGCCCAATCCCTGGCTGGAAACGCCGTCCTGGCTCACCAAAACCGACAAGACCTACACCATTTCCTACAAGGGTTTTACGCTGACCTCCCGCATGTACGATATCGCGGTGACCGGCTACAACAACCGCACCAACAAGCTCCACCTCTTTGACGTGGAAACGGTGGACGAAACCGTGGTGGAGGACGGCATTTCCTTTGACAAAACGGACATCCAAAAGAATCTGACCCTCTTCCTCTATCCGGACGACAGCGACCGCGCCGGAAGGGTGCTGCGCATCTATCAGCAGTATTTCATGGTGGCCAACGCAGCCCGCCTGATCCTGGAGGAAGCGGCTGCCAAGGGCTGCAACTACTACGACCTGCCCGACTATGCGGTCATCCAGATCAACGACACCCATCCCACCATGGTGATCCCGGAGCTGATCCGTCTCCTCACCTGTGAGCACGGCCTGGAAATGGACGATGCCATCGACGTGGTCCGCCGCACCTGCGCCTACACCAACCACACCATCCTGGCCGAGGCCCTGGAGACCTGGCCCATGGATTTCTTCAAGGAGGCCGTACCCCAGCTGATTCCCATTATGGAAATACTGGACGACAAGGTGCGCCGCCGCTGCGAGGATCCTTCCGTGTACATTATCGGAAACGACGACCGGGTCCACATGGCCCACATCGACATTCACTATGGCTTCAGCGTCAACGGCGTGGCCGCGCTGCACACGGAGATTTTAAAAGAAACCGAACTGAGCCATTTTTACAAGCTGTACCCGCAGAAATTTAATAACAAGACCAACGGAATTACCTTCCGCCGCTGGCTGCTCCACAGCAATCCCCGCCTGACCGCTTACATTGAAAATCTGATCGGAGACGGGTTCAAGGAAAATGCGGACTGCCTGAAAGCGCTGAACGACAACCGGTTTTTGAAAAACATCAAGGTTCTTCACGGTCTTTTGGCCGTCAAGGAGGCCTGCAAGCAGGACCTGGCCGTTTACCTGAAGGAAACCCAGGGGATTGAAATCGACACCAACTCCATTTTCGACATCCAGGTCAAGCGGCTCCACGAGTACAAGCGCCAGCAGCTTAACGCCTTGTACCTGATCCGCAAATACCAGGAGATCAAGGCGGGACACCGTCCCACCACCAGTATTACGGCCATTTTCGGGGCCAAGGCAGCACCTGCCTACACCATTGCCAAGGATATTATCCACCTGATCCTCTGCCTGCAGCAAATCATCGACCGCGATCCGGAAGTGAGTCCCTACTTAAAGGTGGTGATGGTGAGCAACTACAACGTGACGCTGGCGGAAAAGCTGATCCCGGCCTGCGACATTTCCGAGCAGATCTCCCTGGCCTCCAAGGAAGCCAGTGGCACCGGCAACATGAAATTCATGCTGAACGGAGCCGTCACCCTGGGCACCGACGACGGGGCCAACGTGGAGATCCACGAACTGGTCGGCGACGAGAATATTTACGTCTTCGGGGATTCCAGCGAGACCGTGATCCAGCGCTACAAGGACGGCGATTACTGCGCCAGAGACTACTATGAGAAGGACGGGAACCTGAAAAATGCCGTGGATTTCATTGTGGGCGAGGAAATGCAGGAGGTTGGCGACCTGGAGAACCTGGAGCGCCTGTACAACGAACTGCTCACCAAGGACTGGTTCATGACCTTCCCGGATTTTGAGGATTACTGCCGCACGAAAGAGCAGGCCCTGGCGGACTATGAGAACCGCACCGGCTGGGCCAGGAAAATGCTGGTCAACATCAGCCAGGCCGGCTATTTCTCCTCCGACCGCACCATCGGGGAATACAATCGGGATATCTGGAAACTTGAAGCCTAAGAAATTTTCGTGTGATGGGGAGGCGTCCGGCAGCCGGTTACTTCCGCAATCGCCAGCTCCCCCATTCCACTCATTAAAATCACCCGCAACGGAAGCAAACCGTCGCGGGTGATTTATTTTAAGCATATTCATGAGGGCACGGGCGGCGCGCCTGGTGGGCTCGGTCCCTCACACCAGCTTTTCCACCACCGAAGCCGTGGACTTCTCATTATACCGGCTGCACCGTTTGAAATAGCGCCGGTAATACTCCGTGTACATCAGATCGATCAAAAACATCTGGCTGATCTCCGCCGAGGTAGAACCGCTCTGGAACGGGCCCTCGTTTGCGCCGCTGAGCAACGTTACGTCCGAGAAGGAGGTCAGAGGCGACTTGACGAACCGGGTCACGCAGATCACCGTGGCCCCCCCCTGCTTGGCGAGCTCCGCCACATGAATGGTATCCTTGGTGGCGCCTGAGTAGGAGAACAGCACCGCTACGTCCTCCGGCCCCATGACCGAGGCCGCCATGGCCTGCATATGGGTATCCGGCAGGCAGCGCACCTTGGGTTCGATTCGCAGAAACTTATTCATGGCCTTCATCGCAGTCAGCATACTGCCCCCCACGCCGAAAAAGTAAATGGATTCGGCCGCGTTCAGCAGGTCCATCGCTTTGGAAAATTTTTCCTCTTCCAGCAGGGAGTACGTCTCGTTCAGCGTCTGCACATTGGCGTTCAACACCTTCTGCGCCACCTGCTCAAAGGAGTCGTTCAACGTTACGTTTTTCCCGGCAAACTGGTCCAGCTCGTCCCCGCCCTCATTGAGGCTCAGACTCAGCAGCATCTTGAACTCCTGGTATCCGTTCAGCTCCAGGGTTTTACAGAACCGGAACACGCTGGTATCCCCCACACCGCAGCTCTCCGCCAGGTCCGTGATGGACATGAACAGCGCCCTCCTGGGGTTGTCCAGCACGAAATCCGCCACCTTCCGCTCCGTCTTGGTAAATTGATTGTATGCCGACTTGATTCTGGTGATAAAATCTCCCTGCATCTAAAAATCCCCTCTCTGCTGCGCGCTCCGGTCATGGCCGGTTTTCGTGAACCACAACCCGTTTTATCCATAATAGGAAATTTTACCCCATTTTGTCAAGATTTCGTAAGTTTTTTCCACATCAATTCTTAAACTTTTTTTCGCATTTCATTCACCCTTTTTACTTATGGATATGTTATGATAGGTTGGTATTACCAGAATGACAGGAGACAGCATTATGAAAATGATCACCAAGCTGGCCGGAGCGGCTCTCGCCCTCTGTATCGCCGGCTCACAATACAGCGGCGGTGCAGCGGAATTACCGCCCGCTGCCGGAAGCAGCGGCGACGGCTTATACCGTACATTTGCCGCTGCCCCCGGAAACGCCGGTCTTTCCCGTACGTCGCCAGGCGGCGACGCGGACGGCCTCTACCGGGCTTTTACCACCACCGGCGACAGCCTCTACCATCCATTTGCCGTGGGCCCCGGTGTCATCAACCTCTCCCCGGCCGACTCCCTGGCGGACCGACAGTGGGCGCTTAGAAACAATGGGCGCATCCGGCGCACCGAATCCCGCCTGAACCTGGACTCCCTGGATCACATGTATGTGCACAAGGACGATGGCGGCGACGTGGACGCCGTGGCCTTGCCCCCCGTGGGCCCCGGAAACTACGACAAGATCAACACCGACGCGGTGGAAGGCATAGACATCAACATTCTCCCGGCCTGGGATTTATACGAAAAGGAGGAGAACAAGAGGCCCGTCACCGTGGCCATCATCGACACCGGGATCGACATTACCCATCCGGATCTGAAAAACGCCATCTGGACCAATGAGGACGAAATCCCGGACGACGGCATCGATAATGACGGAAACGGCTATGTGGACGACGTACACGGCTGGAATTTCTATGACGGAAACAATACGCTCTACACCGGCGCGGATGACACGCATGGAACACACGCCGCGGGCACCATCAGCGCGGGCAAGGGCGACGGCGGAATGGTCGGCCTCACGGACAATCAATATGTAAAAATCATGGTCCTGAAGGCCCTGGGCAGCGACGAGGGAAAAGGCAACACCCAGGCCGTACTGGACGCCATCCGCTACGCGGAAGCGAACGGCGCCTCCATCTGCAACTTAAGCTTTGGCTCCAACCACTCCGACGAGGCGATTGCCCAGGTAATCCGCGACTCAAAAATGCTCTTCGTGGTGGCCGCCGGAAACGGGGACGACCGGGAGCTGGGCTACAACATCGACACCACTCCGGTCTACCCGGCCAGCCTGCCCTACGACAACGTGCTCACCGTTGCCAACCTGATGTTTGACGGCAACCTGGACGAAAGCTCCAATTACGGCCCCAAAAATGTGGATATAGCCGCTCCCGGCGTGTACATTTTAAGCACCGCCTCCGACCACGGCTACGCCCACATGAGCGGCACCTCCATGGCGGCCCCCATGGTCACTGGCGTGGCGGCCATGGTCTACTCCTCCCGCCCGGATCTGGATCTCATCGGCGTCAAAAATGCTCTGTTAAACAGCGCCCGCAAGATGGACAGTCTGGCTGGAAAGGTGTTCAGCGGCGGGATGCTGGATGCCGGGGCTGCGATGGCGTATGGGAGCGGGAATTGATGAAAGTATACGAGCCCCTGGCAATCTTCTTATACCTAAAAAACCGGCCCCAGGACATCTGTCCCGGAGCCGGTCTTTTTATTTGAATACAATGGGCCGCTGGCATAGCCAGCAAGCGATTGTTTTCACATCACACCGGATAAGCCTTACTATTCTTATCCGCCACAGTCTGATCCACCTTAGTCTGCTGCGCCTCTCTGTAGATAAAGAAGTCCTTCGCAACCTGGGGGAACAGGGCATAGCTGAGTACGTCCTCATCCTGCTGCTTCCACTGTGCGCAGTCCTTCTCGAACTGGGGCAGCTGGGGCTCGATGAGATCGGCCGGACGGCAGGTGATGGGCGTCTCGTCGCCGATGATCTTCTTCTGTACCTCCGGATTGAAGGGCTTTACGGTCTGGCCGAACTCGCCCAGCATGATCTTCTTGGACTCCTTGGGAACCATCTTGTAGCGCTCGCCCATGATTACGTTCAGCACAGCCTGGGTGCCCACGATCTGGGAGGACGGGGTAACAAGGGGCGGCTCGCCGAAGTCCTTACGAACTCTCGGGATCTCCTCAAGCACCTGACGGTACTTGTCTTCCTGACCGGCTTCCTTCAGCTGGTTCACCAGGTTGGACAGCATGCCGCCCGGTACCTGGTACTGCAGGGTCTTGATGTTTACGCCCAGCACCTTGGGATTGAGCAGGCCGCTCTTTAATGCCTGGTCGCGAATGGGCTGGAAGTGGTCTGCGATCTCCGCCAGCAGGGTCTGGTCGTAGCCGGTGTCGTAGGGCGTGCCGCGGAAGGTCTCAACCATAACCTCGGTAGCCGGCTGGCTGGTGCCCAGGGCCAGCGGTGACATTGCGCAGTCGATGATATCGCAGCCTGCCTCCACTGCCTTTAAGTAGGTCATGGAAGCTACGCCGGAAGTGTAGTGGGTGTGCAGGTCGATGGGAAGGCTGGTGCCCTCCTTCAGAGCCGTCACCAGCTCAGCCGCCGCATAGGGGGTCAGAAGCCCTGCCATGTCCTTGATACACAGGGAATCAGCGCCCATGTCCTCGATCTCCCTGGCGATGTTCTTCCAGTAGTCCAGGGTGTAGGCGTCGCCCAGGGTATAGCACAGCGCGATCTGCGCATGGCCCTTCTCCTTGTTGGTGGCCTTCACAGCGGTCCGCAGGTTGCGGATGTCGTTTAAGCAGTCGAAAATACGGATGATATCAATGCCGTTGGCAATGGACTTCTGTACGAAGTATTCCACCACGTCGTCCGCATAATGGTTGTAGCCCAGGATATTCTGGCCGCGGAACAGCATCTGTAACTTGGTATTCTTAAATCCGGCTCTCAGCTTTCTGAGGCGCTCCCAGGGATCTTCCTTCAGGAAACGAAGGCAAGAATCAAAGGTAGCTCCGCCCCAGCACTCTACCGCGTAGTAGCCGACCTGATCCATTTTATCCACAATGGGCAGCATCTGGTCCGTAGACATTCTGGTTGCGAGCAAAGACTGATGGGCGTCGCGCAGGACGGTTTCCACAATCTTTACCGGCTTTTTCTCTATCTCTGCCATAGTTTATAATCCTCCTAAAATTTCAGTGAAATGTGGTCACGTTAAACTCCAAAGATCGCCATAAATGTACCGGCGGCCACAGCCGTGCCGATTACGCCGGCCACGTTGGGGCCCATAGCATGCATCAGCAGGAAGTTGGTGGGATCCGCCTCCGCGCCTACCTTCTGGGATACGCGGGCCGCCATGGGAACGGCGGACACGCCGGCCGAGCCAATCAACGGGTTGATCTTGCCGCCTGTGATCTTGCACAGCAGCTTGCCTAAAAGCACGCCGCCCGCGGTGCCGAAGATAAAGGCTACCAGACCCAGGCCTACGATCTTTAAGGTGGTCCAGTTCAGGAACGCCTCCGCGCTGGTGGTCGCGCCAACGGAGGTTCCCAGCAGGATCACTACGATATACATCAGAGCGTTGGAAGCCGTCTCTGCCAGCTGCTTCACCACGCCGCACTCACGGAACAGGTTGCCCAGCATCAGCATACCTACCAGGGGAGCGGTGGACGGCAGGATCAGACACACCACGATGGTAACGATGATGGGGAATAAAATCTTCTCCAGCTTGGATACCGGACGAAGCTGCTCCATCTTGATCTTGCGCTCTTTTTCAGTGGTCAGAAGCTTCATGACCGGCGGCTGAATGATCGGCACCAGCGCCATGTAGGAGTATGCCGCCACGGCGATAGGGCCCATGATCTGGCTCTGTCCCAGCTTACTGCACAGGAACAGGGAGGTGGGGCCGTCGGCTCCGCCGATGATGGAGATAGCCGCCGCTTCCTTGCCGTTGAATCCCAAAAGGATTGCAAAGAAGTAAGCGGAGTAAATTCCCACCTGGGCGGCGGCGCCCATAAGGAAGCTGATGGGGTTGGCGATCAGGGGACCGAAGTCCGTCATTGCGCCCACGCCCAGGAAAATCAGTGACGGCAGGATACTCCACTCGTCCAGCTGGAAGAAGTACCAGAGGAGTCCGCCGGTTCCGTTGGACGTCTGCTCAGGAGAGTACATAATCTCCGGGTAAATATTCACCAGCAGCATACCAAAGGAAATCGGGATCAGAAGCAGCGGTTCAAAGCCTTTCTTAATTGCAAGGAATAAGAAAACCAGGGCCACTCCGATCATAGCATAATTGCCTGGCTGCAGATGGAAAAACGCCATCTGGTCCAGGAGGTTGTTCACAATAGTGCCAAAATCCATAATGTTCCCTCCATGTGGATCCACATTGCTGCAAATCCATCCTTATGATTAGTTCAGAGTAGCTAAAACCGCGCCGGATTCAACGGAATCGCCGGTGGATACATTGATGCTGGCAACTGTGCCGTCCTGCGGAGCCACGATGTCGTTCTCCATCTTCATGGCTTCCAGAACCAGGATGGTATCACCCTTCTTAACTGCCTGACCTGCGGACGCCTTAACGCCCACCACCTTGCCGGGCATGGGAGCGGTAACCTTCACCGCGCCTGCTGCGCCTGCCGGAGCCGCTGCGGGAGCGGGGGCCGGA
>ERZ791881.1912-NODE-1912-length-11348-cov-2.300629_pt1 | contig 11348 bp, 7 predicted proteins | sample MGYA00510161_ERZ791881 | MGnify/ENA primary metagenome ERZ791881 (study PRJEB30046, sample SAMN00792073) | human gut metagenome | study: EMG produced TPA metagenomics assembly of the A metagenome-wide association study of gut microbiota in type 2...
GAAATAAACCGCCTCACTTGCTGAGGTAAGGGTGGAAAGGCAGTGTAAGAGACTACCGCCGTCCTGGTAACAGGCCGGGCACATGTAAACTCCATTCGAAGCAAGACCGAATAGAAAGCGATACGGCTGCCCGTCGTGCTTTCAGGTGGGTCGCTTGAGCCTTATGGCAACGTAAGGCCTAGACAGATGATTACCCAATGACATAACCCGGCTTATCGGTCTGATTGCGTACAAAAAAACAGAACGGATTTCTTCCGTTCTGTTTTTTTTGATATTTGTTTTATTATTTATTGCGTTTACCTGTGTATTTCTCTTCGCAGTATTTACATCTGTAAACTTCTTTCTCTTTATCTGCAAGAACAAAGATCTGGTCGAGTCCCTGTTCAATGGAAGTGATGCAGCGTGGATTCTTGCATTTGATCACGTTGACAACCTGATTCGGAAGTTTCAGTTCTTTTTTGGCAACGATCTTCTCGTCCTTGATTACGTTTACAGTAATGTTATGATCGATAAAGCCGAGAATGTCAAGATCGAGATTCTCAACCGGGCATTCAACCTTGATGATATCTTTCTTACCCATTTTGTTGCTGCGTGCGTTTTTGATGATGGCAACGGTGCAGTCAAGTTTATCAAGCTTCAGATCATGATAGATAGTCATGGCCTTGCCTGCTTTGATATGGTCTAATACATAACCTTCGCGAAGTGCTCCAACATTTAACATGGTAATTTTACCTCCAGTAATGTGAGAATCAGGGCCATACGTACATATACACCGTACTGTGCCTGTTTGAAATAAGCTGCTCTCGGGTCTGCATCCACCTCTGTTGAGATTTCATTTACACGTGGAAGCGGATGGAGAATGTACATGTCTTTTTTGGCAAGTTCCATTTTCTGTTTGTCCAGAATGTAGAAATCCTTCATGCGGACATAGTCTTCTTCGTTGAAGAAACGTTCTTTCTGTACACGTGTCATGTAGAGGATATCAAGATCAGGTAAAGCATCTTCCAGTCTCTCTACTTCCTGGAATTCGATATTGTTCTTTTTCAGAACATCCTCGCGGATATAGCTTGGGATGCGAAGCTCTTCCGGTGAGATCAGAATGAATTTTACATTTGTGTAACGTACAAGTGCTTCGATCAGGGAGTGAACTGTACGTCCGAATTTTAGGTCGCCGCACAGACCAATGGTCAGATTGTCCAGACGTCCTTTCAGGGAACGGATGGTAAGTAAGTCGGTTAATGTCTGGGTAGGATGTTGATGACCACCGTCGCCGGCGTTGATAACAGGAATAGAAGAAGCCATAGAAGCTACTAACGGAGCACCTTCTTTCGGGTGGCGCATAGCACAGATGTCAGCGTAACAGGATACAACGCGGATTGTATCGGCAACACTTTCACCCTTTGAAGCGGAACTGGAATCAGCTGATGAAAAACCAAGAACTTTACCGCCAAGGTTCATCATAGCAGCTTCAAAGCTGAGACGGGTACGGGTGCTTGGCTCATAGAATAAAGTTGCCAGTCTTTTATCATCGCAGACATGTGCGTATTTATCAGGGTGTTTCTCAATATCGCTGGCCAAGTCAAGAAGAGTATTTAACTCATCAACAGACAGATCCAGCGGACTCATTAAGTGTCTCATTTCATACCTCCATATTTTACTGGTTCAGGAATTTTTATTTAATCCTTCATAACATCATATAATAATCAGGTGCTTTTTTCAAGAGAGTTTTCCAAGTATTTTCTCAAAAAAAAGTCCGGCTCCGAACCAGAGGGGAGCGTAGTCCGGTCTTATCAGTCCCCGGTAATTCAGAGGAGTGTTGCTGTAGTCCCAGGGACACATATGAAAACAGCGCAAAAGAGCACCGCTGATAAATTCCACGAAGAAAAATCCGACAGTATAAATGCAGCCGCGGACAAAAAGCGGGACAGCAGAAAGTTTACCGGAGAGCGGGCGGATGATGGCGCCGCATCCGTAAATGGGAAACATTAAAAGGGAAGTTTTTCCTGTCATGGTAAGTTCTCCTGAAAGGATGGAATGCAGTCCGGTCCAGAGGATTTCCATGCACCAGCCCGTCAGACCGCAGAGAATAAAAGCTTTTTTCATAGGTAACGCTCCTGTATAAATTTCTATGATTCTAGTATTGCCTGCCTTGAAAAAAACATACACGTAGGATATAATGAGAACACGTTATTACACTATAGCAATGAGGTGCCTTATGCGCAAAAGAAACGTGTGGAGGGAATCTCATGGAAATAAGAGGAGTTTATTATGAATTATCAGGAAAGCCGGGAGTACATAGACAAAATCACCCGGGAAATTCCCAGTGTCCTGGGACTGGATCATATGCGTGAGCTGATGAAACGTCTTGGAAATCCACAGGATGATCTGAAATATGTGCATATAGCCGGTACCAATGGCAAGGGTTCTGTCATTGCTTTTTTGTATTCTGTTTTATCCGGTGCGGGATATCGCATTGGAAGATATGTTTCGCCTACCCTGTATTCCTACAGAGGCAGGATGGAAGTTTCGGGAAGCAGGATCAGCAGAGAGGACTTTGCTGCTTATATTACACAGGTGTCTGATGTTATTGCTGCTATGACAAAGGATGGTTATCCCCATCCCACTGCATTTGAAATAGAGACTGCGGTGGCATTTTTGTTCTTTAAAAAAGAGAATTGTGATCTCGTTTTGCTGGAAGTGGGAATGGGCGGAAATCTGGACGCCACAAATATTATTAAAAATACGCTGCTGGCAGTGCTGGTATCGATTAGTATGGATCATATGTCTTTTCTTGGAAATACTCTGGCACAGATCGCAGAGAAGAAAGCCGGGATCATCAAAGACGGCTGCAGAGTGGTGACTGCCAGACAGAAGCCGGAAGCAATGCAGGTGATCGAGAGGATCAGCAGAGAACACGGTGCAAAATGTACCATAGCAGATGCTTCTGAGGCAGAGGTGCTAAAGGAAAGCTGCTTTGGACAGACAATCCGGTACAGGGGTGAAGAGTATGAGATTCCGCTGGCAGGTGTTTATCAGAAGGAAAATGCAGTAGTTGCACTGAATGCTTTAAAAGTATTGGATGAGCTGGGCTTTCCCACTGCTGCGGAGCAGAAAAAAGAAGGGCTTCGCACAGTAAACTGGAACGGACGGTTTACAGTTATCTGTAAAAAACCGCTGTTTGTGGTAGACGGGGCTCATAATCCTGCTGCTGCGGATATGATGGCAGCTTCAATAGAGCATTATTTTAAGGGAAAACGGATCATCTATATTATGGGAGTGTTTGCAGATAAGGATTACAGAAGTGTGATTCAGAAAACTGCGCACTTTGCAGACCGGATACTTACGATCCAGACTCCGGATAATATAAGGGCGCTGCCTGCCGGAGAGCTGGCGAAGACTGTCAGTGAATACAATCCCAATGTACAGGCAATGGATACGATTAAAGATGCAGTGGAGGAGGCTTTTTCACTTGCCGGGGAACAGGATGTGATCATTGCCTTTGGTTCTCTTTCCTTTATCGGAGAGATGACTGATATTGTAGAGAATTTGTGAAAGTAAAAAGGTACAACATAAATGATAGATTTACAGGAATGCAGAAATGAAATAGATAAGATCGACAGCGATATCATACGTCTTTTTGAACAGAGAATGAAGGTGTGTGAGGATGTTGCAGAATATAAGATACGAACAGGAAAGAAGGTTCTGGATCCGGAAAGAGAGAGACAGAAGCTGGAGGTCCTGAGAGGTAAGGCACATGGAGAATTTAATCAGCTTGGTGCGCAGGAGCTTTTTCAGCAGATCATGGCGATCAGCCGTAAGAGACAGTATCAGCTTCTCACAGAGCATGGAATCGAGGATGATGAGAAACTGGAAATGGTAGATGCACTTCCGTTGAAAGATGTAAGAGTTGTCTTTCAGGGTGTGGAAGGTGCATACAGTTATGCTGCAATGAGGGAATATTTCCAGGACGATATTGAGAGCTTTCATGTAAAAACCTGGCGTGATGCAATGGAAGCAGTTGTGGAGGGAAGAGCAGACTATGCGGTACTTCCCATTGAGAATACAACTGCCGGTATTGTTGCTGATATTTATGATCTTCTTACAGAGTATGAGCTTAGCATTGTAGGAGAACAGATCATCCGTCCGGAGCATGTACTTCTGGGACTGCCGGATGCTGAACTGGAGGATATCAGACAGGTATGTTCTCATCCTCAGGCACTTTCCCAGTGTGGAAAATATCTGGAATCTCATCCGGGCTGGAAGAAGAAAGAGATGGAAAATACTGCCGGTTCTGCCAAGAAGATAAAAGAAGACAATGACAAGACGCAGGCAGCTATTGCCAGCAGACAGGCAGGAGAGCTTTACGGACTGAAGATCCTGGCTGAGAATATCTGCTATAACGGACAGAATGCCACACGTTTTGTGATCGTGAGTAAGAAACCAATCTATGTGAAGGATGCACATAAGATCAGTATTTTCTTTGAACTGCATCATGAGAGCGGAACTCTTTACAATATGCTGTCTCACATTATTTATAATGGACTAAATATGACGAAGATAGAATCCCGCCCGATCACAGGGAAGAACTGGCAGTACCGTTTTTTTGTTGACTTCGAGGGGAATTTAAAGGACAGTGCAGTGAAGAATGCCCTGAGAGGGATTGAAGCAGAAGCTGACAGAATGAGAATTTTGGGAAATTATTAAAAATCATTTCCACAATCTGCACGTCCCACTTTGCGGCATATTTTGCGTAAAGCATTTTTCAAACACACTCTGGTACATCGTTTTCGAAATAATTATACCACTCACAGCAGAACAATAAGATAAAACAACAAGGTAAGAAGGAAGTAATAAAAATGGCTAGATTAAATGAATGCATCTTATACCGTAACTTTGAACATGGAGAAATCCTTGATAAAATGGCAGAACTGATGAATGCCTGGGAACAGAACGCACCTGATCTGAAAGAAAAGGAAGGGCTGTTCTTTGAGTGTGCCAACGGACTGGTGGAAACTGCCGGCTCTTATGGTTTTTCCGGAAATTTATGGCACTGTTATCTGACATTTCTTCTGGTAAATAATGAAAATGCATTCAGTACAGCCTGTGAGATCAGAGGGGCTGTCAACGGAAGTATTAATGAACTGGCACTGAATGATTTCGGTGTGTTTAAAGAACTGTATGATTTTGACCTGACTGTACTGGATGAGGCATTTGGAATTTCCTGCTGTAAGGTTCTCGGTGATTATACCAACACCGGAAGTAACAGCAAGATGTTTAATTCCCGTATCAGAGACCGTATCTGTGATCTGAGCAAAACGCTGGCAGCAGCGGAGTCCACAGAGGAATTCATGAAGGATATGGTACAGTTTTATAAGGATTTTGGTGTGGGTAAGCTGGGATTACATAAGGCTTTTCGTGTAGGCCATGATGAGAATGACAATGTGGAGATCCAGCCGATCACAAGGATCGCTCATGTGAAACTGGAAGACCTGGTCGGATATGAAATCCCGAAGCAGAAACTGATCGAGAATACAGAAGCTTTCGTAAGAGGCAGAAAGGCAAACAACTGTCTGCTTTTTGGTGATGCGGGTACAGGTAAATCCTCAAGTATCAAGGGAATTCTGAACCGTTATTATGATGAGGGACTTCGTATTATCGAGGTGTATAAGCATCAGTTTCAGGATCTGAATGATGTGATCGCCCAGATCAAGAACAGAAACTATAAATTCATTATCTATATGGATGATCTGTCATTCGAGGAATTTGAAATCGAATATAAATATCTGAAGGCAGTGATCGAGGGTGGTCTGGAGAAGAAGCCGGACAATATCCTGATCTATGCAACAAGTAACAGAAGACATCTGGTAAGAGAGAAATCCAGTGACAAGCTGGAGATCATGGATGATGACGATCTGCATTCCTCCGATACAGTGCAGGAGAAGCTTTCACTGGTTTATCGTTTTGGTGTCCGTATTTATTATGGTGCACCGAGCAAAAAAGAATTCCAGACAATTGTGAAAGCTCTCGCAGAGAGAAACGGAATTACCATGCCGGAGGACGAACTGCTTCTGGAAGCAAATAAGTGGGAGCTTTCCCATGGAGGACTTACAGGACGAACTGCACAGCAGTTTATCGACCATCTGCTGGGTGTGGAGAAGGAATAAAAAAACAAATAGATGAATGGTAAAGGGGGAACGCATATGGCAGTCATGACATTTGCAGCCATTGACATCGGATCTTATGAAGTCAGCATGAAGATCTTTGAAATGTCAAAAAGAATTGGTTTTCGTGAACTGAATGATGTCAGATACAGTCTGGAAATCGGAAAGGGTGTCTATTCTGACGGAAAGATCGATTCAGAAATGCTGAATGTTTTATGTGAGGTGCTGAACGACTTTAAGAGGCTGATGCAGGACTTTGGGGTGGAAGAGTATCGTGCCTGCGGCACCAGTGCATTCAGGGAACTTGTGAATCCGCTGCTGATCATTGAACAGATCTATCAGCGTACAGGAATGAAAATTGAAATCCTAAGCAGTGCAGAACAGCATTTCCTTGGGTACAAATCAATTGCTGCCATAGAAAAGGGATTCAAAAAGATGATCCAGAAAGGCACCGCAATCCTGGATGTGGGCGGCGGAAGCCTTCAGGTTTCCCTCTTTGACAAGGATGCTCTGGTCACTACCCAGGGACTTAAAATGGGAAGTTTAAGAATCCGCCAGCGTCTGCAGGAACTGGAGAAAACAACCATTCATTATGACAAGCTGGTTGAGGAATTTATCCGAAATGATCTGATGAGCTTTCAGCGTCTGTATCTGAAGGATAAGGATATCAGGAATGTGATTCTGATGGGAGATTTTATTACAGATATGATCTTCCAGGAGGAAATGGAAGACAGGATCATTACAAGGGAAGAATTTATGAAACGCTATGAGGATACAGTTGGAAAATCTGTTGACCTGCTGGCACAGGAGATGGAGATTGATCCGGAATATGCATCCCTTGTTGTGCCGACTATGGTAGTGTGCAGAAATTTTATTGATATTTTCAATGCAGAGTCTCTCTGGGCACCAGGTGTTTCCCTGCTGGATGGAATTGCATATGATTTTGCAGAGAAGAAAAAATTTCTCAAAAGTGTCCACAATTTTGAGAATGACATTTTGGTTACATCAAAGAACATTGCAAAACGCTATTCCAGCAGTAAGAGCCATATCCAGGGAACTATGAATCTTTGCCTGAATATCTTTGACAGTATGAAGAAAGTTCATGGCATGGGAGCAAGAGAACGTCTGTTATTGCAGATCGCGGCACTGCTTCATGACTGTGGCAAATATATCAGTATGGAAAAGGTTTCCGAGTGTTCCTATCAGATCATTATGTCTACAGATATCATTGGGCTGTCCTTTCTGGAACGCCAGATGATCGCATGTGCGGTCAGATTCAATAATTCTGCGTTTGTTTATTATGATGAACTTTACAGTATGGGAATCGCTATTGACAGAGAGAGCTATATCAAGGTGGCAAAGATGACTGCAATCCTTCGCCTGGCAAATGCCATGGACAGAAGTCATTATCAGAAAGTAAAAGGAATCAAAGCAGTGCTCAAAGACAGAGAACTGCAGATGATCGTGGATTCTGCACAGGACATTTCCCTGGAACTGGGACTGCTGAAAGATAAAGAGGCATTTTTTGAAGAAGTATTTGGCATTCGTCTGGTTCTCAGACGCAAGGGCAGAGCGTAAAGGAGGATGAACTTATGGACTTTGAAAAATTTGAAAAGAAAGAATATTTCGTGAATCGCGAGCTGAGCTGGCTCAAATTTGATGAGCGTGTTCTGAGTGAAGCAAGAGATAAAAATCTTCCTTTGTTTGACAGACTGAAGTTCTTAAGCATTACCGCATCCAATCTGGATGAATTCTTTATGGTGCGTGTGGCGTCTCTTAAGGATCAGGTATATGCAGGATATCATAAAACAGACATTGCAGGAATGACAGCCAAGGAGCAGTTAAAAGAAATCAGTGTCCGTACCCATGAACTGGTTCATGTACAGTATAATACACTGAACCGTTCTCTGATCCCTGCGCTTGAGAAAGCCGGAATGCACCTGGTGGCAGCCCATGAGAATCTTACAGAAGCACAGAGTGTATTTGTAGACAGATACTTTGAGGATAATGTATATCCGGTACTTACACCGATGGCGATGGATTCTTCCAGACCGTTTCCGTTGATCAGAAACAAGACATTAAATATCGGTGCTCTGATCTCCAAGAAAGAGAAGAGTGATAAACTCAGCAAAAAGGATAAAACAGGAGAACTTCTGTTTGCTACAGTGCAGGTTCCGTCTGTGCTTCCAAGGGTGGTGCAGATTCCGTCAAAGAAGGATGGAGATACCACAGTGATCCTGCTGGAAGAGATTATTGAAAGAAATATTGACAAACTTTTCCTGAGTTATGATGTGATATGTGCCCATCCTTACCGTATTATGCGTAATGCGGATCTTACCATTGATGAAGATGAGGCAGAGGATCTGCTGGTGGAGATCCAGCGTCAGTTAAAGAAACGTCAGTGGGGTGAGGTTATCCGTCTGGAAGTAGAGGATAAGATGGATGAACGCCTGCTGAAGATTCTGAAAACGGAATTTGATATCAAAGAGGCAGATATTTTTGAGATAAACGGACCTCTGGATCTTACCATGCTTATGAAAGTATATGGTGCGGATGGCTTTGATGCTTACAAGACACCGAGATATCAGCCGGCACCTGTACCGGAATTTCAGAATGAGAAGGATATTTTCCAGGTGATACGTGAGGGCGATGTATTCCTGCATCATCCTTATATGAGCTTCGATCCTGTTGTAAATTTCGTACGTCAGGCAGCAAAAGATCCGGATGTTCTGGCTATTAAACAGACTCTGTATCGTGTCAGCGGCAATTCACCGATCATTGCTGCCCTTGCGCAGGCAGCAGAAAACGGTAAACAGGTTTCCGTACTGGTAGAGCTGAAAGCACGTTTTGATGAAGAAAATAATATTGTATGGGCGAAGAAGCTGGAGAAGGCAGGATGTCATGTAATTTATGGTCTGGTAGGCCTTAAGACACACAGCAAGATCACACTGGTTGTGCGCAGAGAAGAGACAGGAATCCGCCGTTATGTGCATCTGGCAACCGGAAACTACAATGATTCCACTGCCAAACTCTATACAGACTGCGGTATCTTTACCTGCGATGAACGTTTTGGTGAAGATGCAACAGCAGTATTTAACATGCTCTCCGGATATTCTGAACCGAAAAGCTGGAATAAGCTGATCGTAGCACCAATCTGGATGAAGGACAGGTTCTTAAGCCTGATTGAACGTGAGGCAGAGAATGCGAAGAAAGGACTTCCGGCGTTGATCCGCGCAAAGATGAATTCCCTCTGTGATCCGAAGATTATTGCAGGATTGTATTATGCATCTTCCTGCGGAGTTCAGGTGGAGCTTCTGGTAAGGGGGATCTGCTGTCTGAAAGTAGGAGTGCCGGGAATCAGTGAAAATATTCATGTCCGTTCTATTGTAGGGGAATTTCTGGAGCATAGCCGTATTTTCTATTTTGAAAACGGCGGAAACCCGGAAATCTATATGGGAAGTGCGGACTGGATGCCGCGTAACCTTGACCGCAGGGTAGAGATTGTTTTCCCTGTGGAAGATGAGAAGATTAAGAAAGAGCTGGAACACGTACTTGATCTGGAGTTTAAGGATAATGTAAAAGCTCATATCCTGCAGCCGGATGGAACTTATGTGAAGCCGGATAAACGAGGCAAAGCACAGATTAACTCTCAGATGGAATTCTGTATTGAGGCAACTGAGAAAGCAGCACTTCATAAACACGAAGAAAAGAAATCCCGCGTATTCATTCCGGCAGAGCCTGCGGAGGATATAGAGGAATAAGAAACAGTCAGAAACAGAAATAAATAACTGGGAAATGCCATGGAAAGCGGTGGAGCTGCCATGGCATTTCTTTTCTGGAACAAAAAATCCCTCCCTTTTTGTGGCAAAAGCAACGTAAATACAGGGCATTTTGAACGAAAAATTCGAGAAAAATAAAAAAATTGAAATTTTTTTAAAAAAGTACTTGCATTTTAGAAAAAGATGGTGTATATTAAACGAGTCGACAGCGAAGAGCGAACGACAGATAAACAAATGGCCAGTTGGTCAAGGGGTTAAGACGTCGCCCTCTCACGGCGAAAACACGGGTTCGATTCCCGTACTGGCTGCTACAAAATAGTGAGAATTTAACCAGAGCTTAGGCTCTGGTTATTTTTTTGTCAGGGATTTCTCCTGACATGTTGTATGTCTTCGCAGACAAAAATGATTCACGAACCTGGAGCTTTCATCTGACAATAGAGGAGTAATACTTGGAAAGGAAGAACGATATGGCCACGGATGAAGAACTTTATGGGCAATATCTGTGCGGTGATGAGACAGGACTTGAACTATTGATAAAAAAATACGGCGACCCATTGACCTTATACATTGATGGTTGCGTGACTATTCTGTGCTTCCGCATCCGTCAGCTGGACAAAGAGGAGCAGACGGAGGAACAAAAGGGGGACAATGGGGATAGAGCTGATCAGTAATCTTTTTCAATTCGCTGTCACCCTGCTGGCTTTTGTCTGAGTGGTATCTGGTATCTGAAAGATCGAAAACAGACCTGTTTCCTGCTGACCTGCTTTTACGGATGCTTTGCCCTCGGCTCTCTTTACTGGACGCTGTATCTGCTTTTGTTTTCTGAAACACCGCAGGTCTTTTATGTGTCAGAGTTTGGCTGGGTAGCCAGCGTGATTTTCCTTTATCTTCTGCAATACACCCTTTCCTCTGCGGAGGAAAGAGACTTTTCGACACGGAAATCTCTGATAGCTCCTCTGGTCGGTATTCCGCTTTGTGTGTTTTACTGTACCTTTGGAGATATTCTTTCCAATCGCATGATGATCGTTGTTTCTTATCATTCCATCAGAGGGCTTATTTATGCTCTGATACAGACGGGAACAGCACGTAAGATCCGGTATTTTCACATTGGGGTGCTGTGCTATGTGGCGGTGGAGTATGCTCTTTGGATCTCCGGCTGTCTGTGGCCGGGTTATTCCGTTTCCAATCCCTATTGCTGGTTTGATTTTCTGCTTACAGGCTGCCTGTTCGCATTGCTCCCGGCCACAGGAAAGGCGGTGCAGCACAGTATATTGCTTATCTGCTGCCTGTACTGATCCTGGCAGCGGGAAAACTGATTTTCCGCAGTTCAATACAATAATATAACCTTTTTCTCTTTTGGGAGCTGTTTCGGCAGCTCTCAAATTTTTTTGAAAAAATTTGATTTTCA
>ERZ791881.1916-NODE-1916-length-11331-cov-2.973661_pt1 | contig 11331 bp, 10 predicted proteins | sample MGYA00510161_ERZ791881 | MGnify/ENA primary metagenome ERZ791881 (study PRJEB30046, sample SAMN00792073) | human gut metagenome | study: EMG produced TPA metagenomics assembly of the A metagenome-wide association study of gut microbiota in type 2...
GCTTTTCTTTTGTCAAAAACAGCTTGCAAAGCCGCTTGAGACCCGGGTGTACCCACCACAGAGGCCCGGGTGTGGGAGAGGTGCAGACCCGGGTCTGCGCGAGGCCTTTGCGGGGGTGTGGGGATGTTTATCTGCTGTGTTGGATGCGTTTTTATGCCCTGTTTTTGCATCTTTTCCGGCGAAAAAGGTCGTTTTATATTTAAACGCCTCCGTTTTGTCGATGGTTATTATTTGAACATTCTTCTCGATTCGTTGCTTACTCATTAATAATGGTTATATTTGTGCCATAAGTAATAGTGAATAAAGCAAAAAAGGAAGAGTCGGATTTGGAAATCAGGAAAGAGATGGAGAGAAGGGTGTTGCAGGATAGGCCTATTCGCTTTGACTGGGTCATCAAACGTTTGTTGTACCGGAAGGCCAACTTCAATGTGCTCAATGGTTTTGCCGTCCTCGCGGGATTGCTGGCTATCCTTTTGCTTGTACCGTCTTGTACGACGGAGGATGAGGTTCCGGATCTCTCCGACGAGGGTACGAATGGTTGGATCTATAAGATTATGGCGGATTACTATTTGTGGAATGAGGATATGCCCGGCAAAGGAAATTTGAACTTCTCACAATCTCCAGATAAGTTCTTCGATTCATTGTTGTCTGATCAGGATGGCGTAAAATACGGAGACGGATGGCTCACTTTTTCCCGGATAGAGAAAAAGGAAGAGGAGACGAAATCTGTTTCGGAGTCCGATTCGTATGGTTTTGAGTTTGCATCATATAAAAACGGCAACCTTTATTATGCCTGGGTTTTATATGTCTTGCCTGGCTCTCCTGCTGCCGAGGCCGGATTGGAACGGGGGGACTGGATTATTGCCGTTGGTAGTGAGACTCCGAATGTGACGAACTTGTCTGCTTTTTATAGCGGAGGTGAAACTACTTTCTTATTGGCAGATGCGGTAAGAAAAGGCAATGAGGTCACTTTTTATAAAAGAAAAACTATTTCGGTTGCAGCTTCCCGTGCAGTGGAAGACACGCCTTTTCTGAAAGATTCTGTCTATACGGTGGGTGGCAAGAAGGTTGGTTATTTGGTTTACAACAGTTTTTCTTCCGGTCCGGACGATGAAAGTACAATCTATGACGACCGGATGAAACAGGTCTTTGCCGGGTTTAAGGTTGAAAATGTGGACGAGTTTATATTGGATTTGCGATATAATCAGGGAGGTTTGGTCACTTGTGCGCAGTTGATGACCTCTCTTCTGGCTCCGGCCGATGCTTTGGGTAAGACATTCTGTGAAAAATATGGCTGGCTGTTGCATCCGATTACATTACGCATTTATAATGCCGATCACGAAGCTGACTATGCAAATGGTTTTGAACCGGATGTGAAGATCGAGGAACTGGTTATAGGAAATGATTTGTTGCCCTTCGGAGATACGAACGAGAGGCTGCTGAGTGAGGCGCTTTCGCGGATAAGCGGATTGAAGAGCCTGCCGGTACATGCGGAAAGCGAAGGTCGTATTTTGCTCACCCCGTCATCTCTCGAAAGAAAACAAACGAAAGGTCTTATCTTCGAGGAGGGAAAATAAGGCCTCTTGTGCCGTCTATGCTTGAAGGTCTTCTGCCAGCTTGGTTTTATTTTTGATATACTTACAAAGATATTTTTCTCTTCCGGCAAAAGCTCATATTTTATCCTTATTTTTGTTTCCGGTATCAACTAATTACGTTATGAAAATGATAAATTGCTTCATTCCGTTCCTTTCTTTACCCCAGGCCAGGCAAACCGTAAGAGCGTTGGGGTTATGTGACCGGATAAAGAATATCTACTTGTTAGCGACGGAAAAGATTCCCGATGAGGTCGAGGGTTGTGAGATGCTGATGATCGATTCGCCCGCCAGTACCGCTACTTTTCGGACGATTGCTTTACATGCAGATACGGCCTATACATTGTTATATACCAAATATACGGCATTCGAGCCGGGGCAGTTCGCCTTCGAACGCCTGTTGGCTATTGCCGGCGATACGAATGCCGGAATGCTTTATGCGGATCGTTACCTGTTAAAAAACGGCAACAGCCAACAGGCTCCTGTCATAGACTATCAGAAAGGAAGCTTGCGTGATGATTTTGATTTCGGCTCCCTGCTGTTTTTCCGTTCGTCCGTTTTGAAGCAGGCGGTCCGGGCGATGGATGCTGATTACCGTTTTGCCGGGCTGTATGACCTTCGCCTTCGTGTCTCGGAGCTGGCCGAACTGGTTCATGTCAATGAATATTTGTACTCGGAAGTGGAGACGGATATCCGCAAGAGCGGAGAGAAGTTGTTCGATTATGTTGATCCGAAAAACCGGGCGGTGCAGATCGAGATGGAAGCTGTTTGTACGGCCTACCTGAAACGGGTCGGCGGTTATCTTGCCCCGGACTTTGAACCGGTCACCTTCGATGCTGGCGGTTTCGAGCAGGAAGCCTCCGTTATCATCCCGGTCCGCAACCGTATCCGTACGATAGAAGATGCTATCCGTTCCGTGCTGGCACAAAAAACGACCTTCCGCTTTAATCTGATTATTGTGGATAACCATTCGACAGACGGAACTTCCGAAGCGATCGAAAAATATACCGCAGACGGACGTGTGGTTCATTTGGTTCCGGAACGTTCCGATCTGGGGATCGGCGGTTGCTGGAACGTGGGTGTGCATCATCCGGCTTGTGGCAAGTTTGCCGTCCAGCTCGATAGCGACGATGTATATAGCGGTCCTGATACGTTGCAGAAGATCGTTGATGCTTTTTACGAACAGAACTGCGCGATGGTTGTCGGAACCTATCGGATGACCGATTTCAAGATGAACGAAATACCGCCCGGCATCATCGACCATCGGGAGTGGACGCTTGAAAACGGACGTAACAATGCGCTCCGCATCAACGGTCTGGGAGCTCCCCGTGCCTTTTATACACCTGTGCTCCGGAGGATCAACCTTCCGAATACAAGCTATGGAGAAGATTATGCTTTGGGGCTGCGAATCTCCCGCACCTGGCGTATCGGGCGCATCTATGATGTCCTTTACCTCTGCCGCCGCTGGGAAGACAATTCGGATGCCGCGCTCGATGTCGTGAAAATGAACGGACATAATACCTACAAAGACCGTATTCGTACTTGGGAATTGCAGGCGCGGATTGCCTTGAACGCTCATTCGCCCAAATGATTTCTTCTTGGTCTTTTGGCTGTTTGCTCACTATGGATTCTTTTTTCACTACATTTGTGTTGCGGGACAAGTTGCCGGCAACCATGAAAACACGAAGCTTATGAATGATTTGGAACGAGAAATAGAATTCCTGCTGATAGACCAAAAGCAGGATTGGAAACTGGCAAGGGAGAATTATGGTTCTTTGACCAATGTGCAGACGCGTTATTTCCAGGATGATTACAGGACAACGATTCTTCAATTTAATCCGGAACGGATTCGTTCTTCCGCAGCTAAGATCGACAAGGCATCCTTGCTGGCGCGCCCCTGTTTTTTCTGCCATCGGCCGGAAGAACAAAAGGGAGTGACGTATAATGATGCGTTTGAAATACTGGTTAATCCATATCCTATTTTCGAAGACCATCTGACCGTTCCCCTGCGTTGGCATGAAAAGCAACAGATAAAGCCTTATTACGAGGATATGCTGGACATCGTTTCGGATTTATCTGACTATGCCTTGTTCTATAATGGTCCGAAATGCGGTGCTTCCGCTCCGGATCATATGCATTTCCAAGCTGGAAAGAAAGAGGAGTTTCCGGTTGTGAGAAATTGGCCGAACTTCCCGAAACAGGTCGTTTGGGAAAGTGAACGGACTGGTTTCTATGCTTCAGTCGATCTCCTTCCGGTCTGTTTTATCCTAGTGTCGAGGGATAAGGGTGAGGCGGCGGCCGTTTTCGAGTTGTTATACGACATGATGCCGATGGGACCGGAGGATTACGAACCAATGATGAACCTGTTGGTCTGGAGGGAGGATGATGTTTGGATTACCTGTATCTTCCCCCGGCGGGAATTGCGTCCATCCTGCTATTATGCCGAGGGAGATGCCAATATTCTCATCAGCCCGGCGACGGTCGAGATGGCCGGTTTATTTGTCGTCCCTTTGGAAAAGGACTTTAAGAAAGTGACATTTGCAGACCTCGAAAAGGTCTGGGAAGAGGTAAGTATTACGGAGGATGAGGAGAATGAGCTCATCCGGAAAATAAGAGATGAAGCATGATATCATATAAGCCTATGTCTGATAAGCCATCTGTACGGTCTCCTTGGTTTTGGGTTCCTTCCCTGTATTTTGCGCAGGGAATACCTTATGTCGCGGTGATGATCGTCTCTGTCCTTATGTATAAGCGCCTGGGAGTTTCAAATACCGATATCGCCCTTTATACGAGTTGGCTGAATCTGCCCTGGGTGATCAAACCTTTTTGGAGTCCTTTTGTGGATTTGCTGAAGACTAAACGCTGGTGGGTGGCCACGATGCAGTTATTGATCGGGGCAGGACTTGCCGGAGTGGCGTTTACGATCCCGACGACGTTCTTTTTCCAGGCTTCATTGGCTGTATTCTGGTTGCTGGCTTTCAGTTCCGCCACACATGATATTGCGGCGGACGGCTTTTACATGCTGGCTCTCGATTCGCATGAACAGGCTTTCTTCGTCGGTATCCGGAGTACTTTTTACCGGATTGCGATTATTGCCGGACAGGGTGTGCTGGTCATGTTTGCCGGATTTCTGGAAAACAGTACGGGGAATATCCCGCTTGCCTGGTCTGTTACATTCTTTATTTTAGGCGGGCTGTTTTTGGCTTTGTTCCTGTATCACCGGTATATACTTCCTTTGCCGAAAGGGGATAAGCCATCGGCTACGGTGACTCCTTCCACAATCTTAAAAGAGTTTTTCGCGACTTTCGCCTCTTTTTTCAAAAAGAAACAAGCCTTTGTCGCGATCCTGTTTATGCTGTTGTACCGTTTTCCGGAAGCCCAGTTGACTAAATTGGTAACGCCTTTCCTGGTCGATCCCCGCGAAGTGGGTGGCTTGGGGCTTTCGACGGCTGAAATCGGACTGGTGTACGGGACGATCGGTACGATCGGTTTGACATTGGGCGGAATATTGGGAGGTATCGCCGCCTCGGCAGGAGGATTGAAGAAATGGATCTGGCCGATGGCGTTGGCAATTTCCCTTCCTGACGCTGTCTTTATTTATTTGAGCAGTGCGTTGCCTGATAATTTGTGGATAGTCAACATTTGCGTATTTATCGAACAGTTTGGATACGGCTTTGGCTTTACGGCCTATATGTTGTATCTGATTTATTATTCCGACGGAGAACATAAGACGGCACATTATGCGATCTGTACGGCTTTTATGGCTTTGGGCCTGATGCTTCCTGGAATGGCGGCCGGCTGGTTGCAGGAACAGATGGGTTACGAGAATTTCTTCTGGTGGGTGATGGGATGTTGCCTGGTGACGTTGCTTGTCACGGCCTGCCTGAAGATCGATCCCGAATTCGGGAAGAAGAAACAAGGAAATAACTAAATATATTTGCTTTGTATGGTGGCGAAAACGATATTGATAGCGGATGGCGGTTCCACGAAAACGGATTGGAGTATTGTGTCCGGCAATCGGGAGATAGACCGGATCAGGACAGGAGGAATTAATCCTTTTTTCCAGACGGAAGAGGAGATCTCGGCTGAGATAAGGGACAATCTGATTCCCCGGATAAGGGAGTCCGATTCTGTCGGGGCCGTTTACTTTTATGGTGCCGGATGTGCATTCACGGAAAAGAACGAGATTATACGCCGTTCTGTCACGCGCTATCTGCCGGTCCCGGTGGAGGTCGGCAGCGATTTGCTGGCAGCCGCCCGTGCCCTTTGTGGAGACAGCCCCGGCATTGCTTGTATTTTGGGGACCGGTTCCAACTCCTGTCTGTATGACGGAAAGGGTATTGTCAAGAGCATATCTCCGTTGGGCTTTGTCTTGGGAGATGAGGGGAGTGGCGCCGTACTTGGAAAATTGTTGGTTGGGGATGTGTTGAAGAACCAGTTGCCGGCAGCTTTGCAAGAGGCTTTTTGGGCGGAGTCCGGTTTGACACCGGCCATCATTATGGAAAAGGTTTATAAAGGGTCTTTCCCGAATCGTTTTTTGGCAAGCCTGTCTCCTTTTTTGCTCCGGCATATAGAAGAACCTGCAATACGTGATCTGGTGAACAATAGCTTCCGGGCGTTCTTTGCCCGCAATGTCATGCAGTATGATTACCGGGAGCATCCTGTCTATCTGACAGGCTCCATTGCTTGGTATTATCAGGATATATTGAAAGATGTTGCTCGTGAGTTCGAGCTTCGATTAGGAACGATCGTTCAAAGTCCGGTTCAAGGTCTGATCCACTATCACTGTGTTTTATAAATAATAAATTATCTAATTCGGTTTTTATCATGAAAAAATCTTTATTCTTATTGTGTTTGCTTCTGGGTATGTTGGGTAATTGTGCGTTGGTGTTGGCACAACCAGCCCAGAAGTTGGTCAATGTGGTGGTTTCGCCTGATCGTATCGATTGGAAATGCAAGGCGAAGGAAGAAGTCAAGTTTACGGTACAGGTTTTCAAGAATGAGAATTTGTTGAAAGATGTAGTTGTCGATTATGAGTTGGGACCGGAATATTTTCCGACGGTTGTAAAGAAAGACGTTCGTTTGGCGGATGGAAAAACGATACTGAAAGCGAAGATGAATGAACCCGGATTCTTGCGTTGCAGGGTGACGGCCAAAGTGGACGGACGGAAGTATGAAGGGATGGCGACAGTTGGCGTGGATGAAACGAGGATTCGGCCGACGACGGTCAATCCGGAAGATTTTGATGCTTTCTGGACCGGTGCGATCGCTGAAGCCCGTAAGCAGCCGCTAGATCCCAAGATGACTTTGTTGCCGGAAAGATGCACTTCTACGCAGAATGTCTATCATGTCAGTTTCCAGAATGAACGCCCCGGTTCCCGTATATATGGCATTCTGATTGTACCGAAGAAAACTGGTAAATATCCGGCGGTCCTCCAGGTTCCAGGAGCGGGCATACGTCCTTATAACGGATTCAATTTGGGAGAAGATATCATTACGTTGGAGATTGGAATACATGGTGTTCCTGTGACGATGCCGCAGGAAGTGTATAACAACTTGGCTGCTGGAGCATTGAACGGATATAATGCAATGAACAAGAATAATCGCGATACGCATTACTACAAACGGGTCTATCTCGGTTGCGTGCGGGCTGTGGACTTCCTCTATTCTTTGCCTGAGTTTGATGGAAATACAGTCGGTGTGACCGGTGGAAGCCAGGGAGGAGCCTTGTCTATTGTCACGGCCGGACTAGACCCGCGTATCAAGTTTCTTGCTGCTTTCTATCCGGCCTTGTGCGATTATGCCGGCTATCTGCATAAACGTGCGGGAGGCTGGCCGCATTACTACCGGAATGCGCAGCCTGTGGCAAACGAAGTGGAAACGCTCGCTTACTTTGATGTCGTGAATTTTGCCCGCCGGGTGAACGCTCCGGGCTGGTATAGCTGGGGATATAATGATGTGACTTGTCCTCCGACATCCATGTATTCGGCCTACAATGTTATTCCGGGAGTGAAGGACTTGCATCTTTACCTCGAAACCGGTCACTGGACATATCCGGAACAGCAGTCGGAACGTATTGAATGGTTGAAAGATAAATGCGGAAAGTAAATATGTTTCCCGGTTAATAATAATGCATGTATGTCGAATTTAAAGTATTTTTTAGCGGGGGTGTTAATTATGGCAATAACATCGTGTATGCAAAAGGATAGTGAATTGTTTTTGTTTGTCGGATCGTATGCGGGTGCTACAGACCCTGGTATAAATCTGTTTCGCTTCGATGTGGAGAAAGGGACGGCTGTGCCGGTGAAAAGCCTGTCGGGCATTCAAGATCCTTCTTATCTGACAGTGAGCCGGGATGGCAAGTTTGTCTATTCGGTAAGTGAAACTGCTGTGCCGGACGCAAAAGTATGTGCCTATTCGTTTGACAAGCAAACCGGGACGCTTTCTTTGCTGAACGAGCAGCATACGGATGGGAGCGCTCCCTGCTATATCTGGGTGGACAGTAAACACCGGATGGCTGTCACGGCCAACTACAACGGCGGAAGCATAAGTGTTTTCTCCATCTCGGCCGATGGAGCTTTGCTACCGGCTGAAGTATATGCGTATGAAGGAGGAAGACCGGGGGCCGAACGCCAGGCGGTCCCGCATCTGCATTGCGTGTACGCTTCTCCGGATGAGAACTATCTGTATGCCAACGATCTGGGAACGGACCGGATTTATAAATACGAGATCGTTGCTTCCGATAAAGGCTTGAGTTTGCGGGAAGGGACGCCTGCCTCTTTTAGTTTGCCGGTGGGAGAAGGTCCGCGCCATACGGTTTTTCATCCGAATGGGAAATGGGCTTACCTGATTAGCGAGCTTTCGGGCCGCGTCGCTCTCATGTATTACGACAAGGGCAACCTGACCCCGGTCCGGTTTGTAGAAGCCGATACGTTACATGTCTCCGGTAGTGCCGATATACACATCACACCGGACGGTCGTTTCCTATATGCCTCTAACCGTCTGAAAGGTGACGGTATCGCGATTTTTTCTATCGATCTGGAAAACGGGCAATTGACAAAGATTGGTTATCAGCTGACCGGTATTCATCCGCGTAATTTCGTCATCACCCCCAACGGCAAGTTCCTGCTTTGCGCTTGTCGGGATAGTCATATCGTGCAGGTTTACGAAATAGACAAGCAAAGCGGTTTGTTGAAAGATACGGGAAAAGACATCCGGGTTAGTAAGCCTGTTTGCTTGAAGTTTACCGACATGTAAATGTGATATTTTTAGTAGCTTTGCAACGTGTAAATTGTAATAAGCTATGTCATTCATTAAGATAACGGAACAGAATTCTCTCTATAACGACCTGGAACGGAAGTCCGTCCGGGACTTGCTTGAAGATATCAATACGGAAGATCAGAAAGTGGCGTTGGCTGTCCGAGAGACAATCCCCAAAATAGAAGAATTGGTTTTGCAGATCGTTCCCCGCATGAAGCAGGGCGGACGGATCTTTTATCTGGGAGCCGGAACCAGCGGGCGGTTGGGAGTTTTGGATGCTTCCGAAATCCCCCCGACGTTTGGGATGCCTTCCACACTGATTGTCGGCTTGATAGCTGGTGGCGATACTGCCCTCCGGAATCCTGTGGAGAATGCTGAAGACGATGAGGAACGCGGCTGGCAGGAATTGTTGGAGCACCGGGTTAATACGAAGGATACCGTGATCGGCATTGCTGCTTCCGGGACGACTCCCTATGTGATCGGTGCCCTTCGCAAAGCACGTGAACAGGGCATCCTGACTGCCTCCATTTCCAGCAATCCAGATTCACCGATGGCGATGGAGGCCGATATCGCAATCGAAATGATTGTCGGGCCGGAGTTTGTCACTGGCAGTTCCCGTATGAAATCCGGCACGGGGCAGAAAATGATCCTGAACATGATCTCCACCTCCGTTATGATCCGATTGGGTAGGGTTAAAGGAAACCGGATGGTCAATATGCAGCTCACCAATCAGAAACTTATAGACCGTGGAACCCGCATGGTTGCCGAGGAATTGAATCTTCCCTATAACCAATCCCGCCATCTGCTGTTGATGTACGGCTCCGTTCAGGAAGCTGTCGAGGCTTACCGCAAAGCTTAACGGGTCTGGAGTCGGTTTCAGCTTTTTTCTGTAAGAAGATGAGAAATATATGGAAAATATCTTTATATTTGTCCCATGCATTGTTCCTGCTTCGCAATCTGCGGAAAAGGATTAAAAGGGAATCGGGTGCAAATCCCGGACAGTCCCGCTGCTGTAAGCTTCAAAACGGATTGGGCAATTCTTTTATGCCACTGACGCGAGTTGGGAAGGCGCTCATACCGGAAGTAAGTCAGAAGACCTGCAACGCATATTTTTTCGACGGCTTCGAGGATAGGCCGGAAGAGAACTGTGAAGCCGTAGGCTTTTGCCTTTCTTTATTTCCGTTTCCCGTAGCTATTTACTTGTTTTTAATTATTTTGCCATAATAATTAGGAAAAGAGGCATGAATCTGTGGGTGGGATGAGCTCCGCCTCGATTCATGCTTTCCTTTTATGAATGTGATTAATCTTCCGGCTTTTGTCGTATAAACCTTTTTTTCGTACCTTTGTGCGTTTCCTCCATAAAGAGAGGAAGATAAATACGACTTCAAATTTGTATATGGAAATGAGAAAAACAGTATTATATGGCGTTTTGGCCTTTTGTTTGGTTGTGTTGAATTCTTGTTTGGGAGACCCGGCCACCCAATTGACGATGGCAAACCAGGCAGGGGTAGTGGTGACCGGTTACGGACCTGGTAAGGCTATTTATACCAAGGGGGACGTAGTGGTCTCTTCGGAAGACTTCCAGAATGCCAATGTGGAAAACGGAGAATGTATTTTGTTTGATTATTCCATCGATTACGGGGTCGCAAACAATATGGGGGCAGGGACGGATACCAGTTATACCGAGGCTATTATTTATGAAAATACGATCTCGGAGGTTAATCGTTGGAACTTCTATAATACGTTGACCGATACCTCTATTGTTGCAAAGGACGAACTGTTGCTTTCTTCCCTCCAGGCGCGTTCCGCTTATATCAGAGGCAATTTGTTCCTGTTCACGGAGATAAGCAATCACCCGGCAAACCAAGTGGACAGTTTCTCTTTGTCCTATAATTCGGATAAATTGTTGGGAGACGATAATATTTATAGCCTCTACCTCCGCACGATCAGAATCAAGGCGGACACGACAAGAGGCGAGGCGATGATTATTCCTTGTGCGTTCAATATCGAAGATCTGGTGAAAAAGGCGGAAAAGAATCATTCGGATGAACTGAAGTTCCGGATTAACTATGCATATTCGTTCGGGAAGGATTCTGCATCGATAAACTGGAAAAGTTCCGACGTGTTTACAATAGACTTGACAGGAAAAGGCAAATAAAATGATAAATAGCAAACGAGCGTATTGAAAAATGTATAAAGAGATATTTAAATTGGTTGTAGCCATCATCTCCCAGCCGGGAAAGGCGTGGGATATTCTGACGAGAAAAGAAGAAAAGGACGATGAGTTTTTATCCCGGTTTGTGTATCCTCTCATCGGATTCGTTACGGTTGCTGCTTTTTTAGGCGTGCTGTTCACTCGGAAGGAGTTTGATGTCGAACTGGCGTTGAAGTCGTCTATCCGGACATTAGTCGCTGCGTTCGGCGGCTTTTATCTGGCTTCCTATTTGCTGAATGAGATTTGGCAGGGATGGTTCAAACG
>ERZ791881.1926-NODE-1926-length-11263-cov-2.856085_pt1 | contig 11263 bp, 8 predicted proteins | sample MGYA00510161_ERZ791881 | MGnify/ENA primary metagenome ERZ791881 (study PRJEB30046, sample SAMN00792073) | human gut metagenome | study: EMG produced TPA metagenomics assembly of the A metagenome-wide association study of gut microbiota in type 2...
TTGCTCCGGCACCGTTATTCGACCATGGAAATTCATTGTTCAATTATGCAGGCGAGGATGATTTTGCATCGGAGGAAACATTGTCAGCTTATTCAGAGACATTGTTGCCCTGTGTATATGATGATTTTATAGGAACGGCAAAGGCGGTGCTTACGCCGGAACATAAAGAGGGACTAAGAAAACTTTTAAATTTTAGATTCAAGCGTCATTCCAGATATAATCTTCCCTCGAAACATCTGACTCTAATTGAAAAGCAGGTGAGAGAAAGAGCAAGAAGGTTACTGGAAAAATAAATATTTGTTTTGAAAAGGAACAGAAATGATTCTGTTTCTTTTTTTATGCTTATTTTAAGGAGGTTTTGTAATGGTTGGAACGCCTTATTGCAGAGATTTGGAGTATGTACGGGTAAGGATAATGGAACAAGTCAGACAGGAAGAGTAATACCAGCTTGTTGTTAGGAATAAAAAATAAGCATGGATATGGGTAGAAAAAGAGGCGGATACGCCAAAAATAAAGAGCTAAAACCAAGCAATAGAAGAGGCGTGAAGCATCTTACAAAGCCCTCGGCGTTTGAGAGCGAAATTACCCATCGCACAAAACAAAGAGTTTTACTCAGAGTATTTCGCCCTGCTGGGGTGCTAAGTGCCAGTGGAACTTGTTTAGCACTGACCGAGGCAGGAGCGTAGAGGGTAATGCCGGAAACGGCAGTTAGCTCATAAATGGATTCTGAAGCATCCACTCACAAATGATATGGCAGAATTTACTTTGCTGAAAAAAGGAGGGAGTGCCTAGCGGAAGAAATTCATTTATTCAAATGACAAAATTAAGTAATGTAAAAAGACAGCATTAGTTATATATCGTGTCGTATAAAACAGGAAAATCTTTATTCGGTTTATGAAACTACAGAACGGAATTTTTGGAGGAAACTTGAAAAATGTAATCAGGAAGAATTTGCAAAAAAGCGGAACAGATGGAAAATGTATTGAGGCAAGAGAAGTAATTATTGCTTTACCAGAGAACTTTACAGAATATCAGCTGGACAGACTGCTACAGCTTTTTACAAATCATTTTAAGCAAAATTATGGAACAAAACATATTGCTGCTTTGTATGACAATAAAAGAAAGACCAATTAGCATACTTATCTGATATTTGTAGAAAGGAAATTATTGTATGAACTAATTCATCATTAAGATTGCCGGTAGAAATATGTTTTATGATGAAAATGGGAGACATGTTCGAACCAAGAAGGAGATACTGGGAGAAGATGGTGAGATACGAGAAGGCTGCCATATTGTGAAAAAGCGAAGTCTATAAGAAAAATTGTTTACAGCGAAAGATGAACGATCCGAGAGTAATTCATTTCTGGATGAGGGTAAAGCATTCTTATACAGATTTAATCACTGTTTATGTGCAGGACGAGAAATAGAAGTTGCAGGTATTTGAGAGTAGCGGCGTGTATCTTGCAACGAAGAAAATTGAAAAGAACAATCCAAAAGCACATAAGATAGAATCTGATAATCAGAAACGTCAGGAATGGAACAGAGCTGTTGATATGGAATTGATCGGTAGTGTACTGGAAAGGCAGATAACAGAAGTGAAGCGGAAAGAGATCGCTGAACCAATCAAGAAATCAATTGCTAGGCGTGGAAACGGACCAGGATTATTTGCCAGAGTTGTAATAGTGGCGGTTGAAGCATTAAAATTTTTGATAGAAAGTCTGCTATTTAAGAAATCTAGGAAAGTCTCGGAACAGACAAGCATGGCACAGGCAGGAACACCAGAAACTGGGAAAACAGAGAGTATTGCAGAAAATATCGTACCAGAAAGTGTGGAGATAAAAGAAGAAAAGGCAGAACCGAAGCAAGCAGAAATGACAAGACTTGCATCAAAGTATACGAAATTTTTCAAAGTCAATAGAGAACTAGAAGAACGAAATGGTGCAATTCAATAGAAACTCTACTTGAAAGAGCATTGGGAAGGACTATAACTGGAGTTGGTATTTGCTGGAAAGATCAAATTGATGAGGAGTGTAATCAGATGATGGATAGACTGGCGGAGCAGATGAAAGAAAGGCAAGGAGTGATGGAAGAACTGAAGATGTAGGATCAGAGGCATGTGTCGTGAGAATGAATAATATCTGAGTTTGTGCGGAGGAGATTGTGCTAATGAATGTTGTATATATGAACTAGAATAATGTCTGGAAAGGAATTAATTCTTTTCCTTTAAACTACTATTAAATACTATTAAATCACAGAACATACGGTTGCTTTTTGGAGGAAAATGAGTTAAACTAAGAATAATTTTATTATGCAAGATATATAGACATGGAGGACAAGATGCGTGATTTAATAGATAAATGGTGTAGTTTAGAGGAAACCGCAGAATATTTGGGTGTAACAAAAGATACAATCAGAAATTGGATAAAAAAAACAGATATACCTGCACATAAAATTGGGAGATTATGGAAATTCAAATTAACCGAAGTAGATGCGTGGGTAAAAAGTGGTAAAAGTGCATTGTAATTTTAGCGATAAGTGGGGAATGTAAATATGAATAAAGAAAGAATATCAAGATTAATAGCCCAGTATCAAAAAAATATGGAATTTTATAAAAATGCAAGAGAGTTTAATGAACAAGATTGTAGAGATGAATTTATAAGTCCATTATTAGAGAGCTTTGGTTGGGATGTACATAATGAAAAAGGAACATCTCCGCAATATAAAGAAGTGGTTGTGGAAAAATTTTCAAACAGTGGAGATAGACCAGATTATACATTAACTTTAAATGGGGTCTCAAAAATTTTTGTAGAAGCCAAGAAACCGGCAGTAAATATAAAAGAAGAACAAGAACCGGCTATTCAGGCAAGACGTTACGGATGGAATGCCAAACATAAATTGTCCATATTAACAAATTTTGAGGATATGATGATTTATGATGTTACAAATAAGCCACAAGATGGAGATTCTGCGACGGTATCGTTGTATCGGAAATATCATTATTTAGAATATTTAAAGAAGTACGAAGAGATATATGAGCTGATTTCAAGAGAAAGTGTTTATACTGGAAAATATGATAAATATGTTGAGGATAAATTTCCAAATGAAGAACGATATTCAACAGAAGTAGACGAAGTTTTCTTAAAACAAATTAATGAATGGAGACTTGAAATTGGTGATTATTTATATCGCACAGATAATACATACAAAGATATAGATGTTTTGAATGATGTAGTGCAGGAATTTATAAATCAAATTATTTTTTTACGAATTTGTGAGGACAGAAATTTGCCTTTATACCAAAGCTTAAAAGAAACTGCTCGAAATAAAGTAGAGTTGCAGAAGTCATTAACAAAAGTTTTTAAAGAAGTTGATAAGAAATATAATTCTAAGCTATTTGCGGGTGATAACATCATTTTTGACTTGAATAATGACATTATTTTTAATATGATTTTTTCGCTATATTATCCGAAGACTCCATATATGTTTAACATTATTGAGCCAGGAATTTTAGGAAAAATATATGAGAGTTTTCTTACAGAAAGCCTTGTTGAAAGAGATGACCATATAATATTGGCTGCGAAGAAAGAGTATAAATATCGTTCAGTGGTATCGACACCTGTCGAAATTGTAAAATATATGGTAAAAAATACATTAGCCCCAATTTGTGAGAAAAAAACACCAGAAGAAATAAAAGATATTCAAATTGCAGATATCGCCTGTGGATCGGGAATATTTTTAGAGGAGGCATATCAATTTTTTGTTGATTATTGCACAGAATGGTATATGCAGCATGATCCAAAACATTTATTAGAGTTGAGTAACGGAAAAAAGAAGTTGCCATTAACTGATAAAAGGGATATTTTAACGAGATGTATTTATGGCGTAGATATTGATGTTCATGCCGTTGAAGTTAGCAAATTTTCTTTATTAATAAAGTTAATAGAAGATGAAACACCAGCATCTGTGAAAGAATGCGTTCCGATTTTACCAGATTTAAGTTCTAATATAAAAAATGGGAATTCATTGATTTGCAGAGAAGATATATCCGGAAAGGATATGTCAATAGAGGCATTGTGCAATATAAAACCGTTTGAATGGAGCATGATCAATAGCGGATCAAAATTTGACGCTATTATTGGTAATCCGCCATATGTAAAAACAGAAGATATTCATACATTAGAGGCAGAAGCAGAGTTTGCAGTTTATAAGAAGAAATATAAAAGTGCATATAAACAATTTGATAAATATTTTTTATTTCTTGAAGAAGCGTTTAATCTTTTAAAAGAAAATGGTCAAATGTGTTATATCGTGCCGAATAAATTTTATAAAATAGGAGCAGGACAAGAACTGCGTCGGATAATATCCAAACATGTATCCAAATTAGATGATTTTGGAGATATGCAACTTTTCCCTGATAAGACTATTTATAGTTGCATCATTACGTTATGCAAAGAAAGTAGTAAGCAGATGGAATATACAAATGTTACTTCGCTAATTGATCTGTGGACTGGTGAAGAACAGGAAAGTATTAGGATAAAGAATGAATTATTAGATGAAAATCCGTGGAGATTAACTACAGATATTAAATTCATGAAAATGATTGCGACGGTAGAAGAAAATGGCAAACCATTAGGCGAAATAGTAAATATTTTTAATGGAATACAAACAAGTGCAGAAAGACCTAAACCAGTATATTGGTTTGATAAAGATGAAATTGTTTCGGAAACAGAAGAAGAAATAATTGTAGACAAGTTTGAAAAAAGTTACCATATAGAAAAGCGTATTTTGAAGCCTTTCTTCAAACCAACTAAGGCTGATGAAAAAGGAATGGGTACATATTCATTGTTAAAAACGGATAAGCATATTATTTTTCCATATAATGCAGATGGTAGTTTGATCAACGTTGAGATTATGAAAAAAGAGTATCCTGGAACATATCAATATTTACAGGACTGTTATGACTTGTTAGTTCCTAAATGTTTAAATGGTGGAAAGGGTCGTGACATAAAAAATGCAACAGCCGATACTTGGTATCAATATGGAAGAACACAAGCGTTGACTGCATTTGTAGATACTCCTAAGTTAATTGTTAGAATTTTAAGTAAAGAACCAATGTATGCATATGATGAAAATGATATGCTTATTGCTTCTGGTGGTACAGCGGGATATTGTGCAATAGCAAAGTTACCTGATTCAAAGTATGATTTACGGTATATACAAGCATGGTTGAATCATCCATATACAGAAAAGTTATTTCAAATTATGGGAAGTGATTTTGAAGGAGGATTTACAGCGAGGGGAACGTACCTATTAAAGAAAATACCTTTTGTCGAATTAGATTTTGATGATGAAAAGCAAAAAGCATTATATAAATCAGTGCTTATTTCAGCAAAGAAAATAAATGAGTTGAATATTGCATTAGAACAGAAAAAAGATAAAGCATCTATTAGTGTAATAGAAGCTGAAAAGGAAAATTTAAGCAAACAAATTGAAGATAATATTACAGAAATTTATAATTTGCAATTTTAGGTGAGAGAATGATATTAAAAGAAGATAGTACAGAACAGAAATTAAGAGGTGCTTATTATACACCACTAAAATTGGCAGAAAAAATGGTGGATTATTTCAAGAAGGATGCATCTATTAAATCAATATTAGAACCCAGTTGTGGAGATGGAGTGTTTGTGGATGCATTAGTTGAAACTCAGTTCTTGACTCAAAATAGAAAAGTAACTGCAATAGAAATTGAAAAAAATGAAGCCCAAAAAGTAGCTAAGAAGTTAAAAAATAATCCAAATGTATCTGTTGTGAATAGAGATTTTTTTGAGTTTTATCAAAAATATAAGGACATAAATAAGTATGATTTGATACTTGGAAACCCACCGTATATACGTTATCAATATCTTGAAGAAAAGCAAAGAATGGAAATGGCTGAAATATTAATAAGCCATGGAATGAAAGCCAATAAGCTGATAAACACATGGGTTGGATTTATGGTTGCTTGCGTGCATATGTTGAGTGATAATGGGAAAATTGCGTTTGTAATTCCAGCGGAAATTTTACAGGTTGCGTATGCGGAAGACTTAAGATTGTTTTTGTCCAACAAGTTATCTAAAATAACATTATTAACATTTGAGGAATTGGTTTTCCCGGGCATTGAACAAGAAGTGGTAGTTTTTATTGGAGAAAAAGGAGATTCAGAAAAAGGCATAAGGATCATAGAATTAAATAACCTTGATGATTTAGAAAATCTTAATATATATGCGAATGGTTTTCAGAAACTTAGCCACGTGCGTGAAAAGTGGACAAAATACTTTACAACAGAGCAAGAGAATCAACTGATTTTAGATTTGAAAAATGATGATAGATTTCAAACATTGTCTGAAACCGGTATTATTAATGTGGGGATTACAACAGGAAATAATAAGTACTTTTCAGTAGATAAAAAAGTGGTTGAGATATATGATTTAACTAATGTTGTTCGTCCGTTGATAGGAAGAAGTTCTCATGCACATAGTGTTTTCTTCAAATATGATGACTGGAAGAAAAATGTTGATCAGGGAAAAGCAGCTTATTTGATTGATTTCCCAGATACTCCAATAGAAAAATATAGTCAAGGGCAAAAAGAATATATTGAACTTGGCGAGAAGAATGGTGATAACACGGGATATAAATGCAAAATCAGAGAGAAATGGTACCAAATACCATCCGTATGGGTGCCGGATGCTTTTTTTCTTCGTAGGAATAATCTATATCCCAAATTCGTGTTGAACTGTTGCAATGCTGTTTCTACAGATACTATGCATAGGATAAAATTTAATGATGGTATTGAGCCAGAGCGAATAGTTTTATCGTATTATAATAGTATTTCTTTTGCTTTTACGGAAATCTGTGGACGTAGTTATGGTGGCGGGGTATTAGAAATATTGCCGAGAGAAGTAGGAAATGTATTAGTTCCTATTTTGGATTGTGTTCCAATTGAAAAGATTAAAGAAATATTATATCAGGTAGATGAAATTGTGCGTAATGGAGAGAATATTGAGAAGGCTTTGGATCTTGTAGATAATAGTATTTTGGGCGAGTATTTGCATGTTAATGAGGAGACTTGTTCTATGGCGAGGTTAATATGGAAGAAGATGCAGCATAGGAGGTTAAAAAGAGGATAGAATGGCAGATTTAAAGTATATAATGCAAGGGTTTCAAGAAGATATAAACTTTTTTGATGAAATAAAGAAAGTCCTTGAAAAAGATGATTTTACATCGGTTTGGATATTGACAGCTTTTATTAATGAACGTGCCATACATAATCTTATGCCAAGTATTGAGAAGTCAAAAGCAGATATTTCATTTATCATAGGAATAAGAAACAACGTATCAACGTACCAGGCATTAGAATGTTTAATAAATATAAATGTAAGTGTATTTGTATTTGATACAGCAAGAGTCGAATCTATTTTCCATGCAAAAGTTGTTGCTGGATGTGGATTAACTACTGCAAAAATTATATGCGGCAGCGCAAATATTACTACGGGTGGTTTAGCTAATAATATTGAGGCAGGAATTATTAGTAAACTAAATTTGGAATGCGAAGCGGATAAAAAATTTTGGACAGAAGCAAAAGAATATATTGACAATATAATTCATAATTATCCGAAAAATGTTAAGAAAATTTCAGAAGCAAGGGAACTTGATGAATTATATAAGCAAGGTCTTGTGGTGGATGAAAATCAAAGAAGACTCAGAAGTAATTTTTCGGGTGAAGATAAGGAGAAACAAGAAAAATCTATAGTTTCACGTTTCCCGTTAGCAAATAAAAAATTATTAAACTTAGGAAAAAAACAGAAACAAACCAATGCAATACTGAGAAAATTGAATCAAATTACAGTCGAAGAAACATGCGAAGAAGTTTGGAGAAGCAATAAATTAACAAAATCACATTTGGGAATTGTGAAAAGGGGTACGCATGCAAAAGGTGAAATGAGTCTGGGAAAAGGTCGATACGGGCAGATTGATCAATTTACTTACTTTAGAGATACTGTTTTTCAAGATTTAGAATGGAAAAACAATAAAAATGGTGATGAAATAGCGTTAGCGTATTTTACTATGATAATCTGCGGAATTAATTATGGAGAATACAAATTAAAAATATTACATAAGCGGAAAGGAATGATAGCTTATCAGCAAAATAATTATGTAACAAGTATTCGATGGGGAGACGCTTCATATTTGGTGAAAAATGAAAATTTACTTGGACGGGAATTGGCACTATATAAAACTTGTGATAAAAAGCGTTTTGTAATAAATATTGAGTAAAAGTTCTATAATATTACTTTATTGCAGTATGGAAGGGATAAGGTAAGTATGAAAAATACAAGAGGATCTGAATGGAATAAGTGGGATTTACATATTCATACAGCATCATCATATGATAGTCCGTATAAAGCCGATGATGCAGATGAATTATTATGTCGGGCGTTAATAGAAAATGATATAAAAGCAGTTGCTATTACAGATCATTTTAAAATAGATAAAGCAAGGATAGAGCATTTAAGAAAACTTGCACCGGAAATTGTATTTTTTCCGGGTGTAGAGTTAAGAACTGACAAAGGAGCGAATAATTTACATCTAATTCTTATATTTTCGGAGCAATCGGATCTAGAAACTTTATCAGCAGATTTTGATGCTATAATGTTACGAACAAAGTCTAAATCGAGGGAGTCAGATGAAACTATTTATTGGCAATTTGATGATGTAGTGGAATTTAATAAAAATCATGGAGGGTTAATTTCTATTCATGCAGGTAAAAAAACAAATGGTATTGATAAGGAAATTTCAAACGCACTACCAGTAAAAGAAGCAATTAAGGCAGATATTGCTCAAAATGTTGATTTCTTTGAAGTTGGAAAGAAGAAAGATGTAGAAGATTATTGTAAATATGTTTTTAAGGAAATGGATGAAAAACCAGTTATTTTATGTTCTGATTGCCATGATCCAAGAAAATATAGTACAAAAGATACATTATGGATTAAAGCCAATTTGACATTTGAAGGATTAAAACAGTGCATTTTTCAGCCGTTAGAAAGAGTATATATTGGGACGATACCGGCGGCGGTAGATAGAGTAAATAAGAATAAGAAAGCCAATATAGAGAGCTTATCTGTTCATAGAATAGCTGAACCCAAAAATGATGGGGCAAGTTGGTTTGATTTCGATATATCGTTGAATGCTGGATTAGTGGCGGTGATTGGAAATAAGGGTAGCGGAAAGAGTGCTTTTTCAGATATTATTGGACAGGTTTGTAAATGTAAAACGATGGGGAATGCCTCTTTTTTAAATGAAAATCGTTTTAGAAAGATGCCAAAAAATTTAGCAGGTGATTATATTGCGGAAGTTAAATGGAAAGATGGTCATTCAGAACAAAAAAGATTAGATGTTAGTGAATTTGAGACGGTAATAGAGGATGCACAATATTTACCACAAAAATACATTGAAGATGTATGTAATGATATTGGAAATATCTTTCAGGAGGAAATAGATAAGGTGATTTATTCTTATGTCGACAGAACTGAAAGAGGAAGTGCTACAAATTTAGCTGAATTAGTAAAAAATAAGTCACAAATAATCCATATAGAAATGGAGGGTGTATGTGAAGAAATTAAAAGACTTAATGAGCGCATTATTCGATTAGAAAGAAAAAAGACAAGTCAATATCATTTATTAATTGCAGATAGTCTGAAAAAATATCAAGAAATGTTAGAAAGACATGAAAAAAATAAACCACAAGAAATAAAGAAGCCCGATGGAAAAGCAGAAAATGTACAATATCAAGAAAAATTAACGAAGATAAATAAAGAAATCGCAGAATTAAATCAAAAAATAGAACAGAATAAAGACGAATTAATCAAAATTAATGATGCAATTGCTGAAACGGAACAAATGATTGCAAAATTGCGAGTGCTTAGAAGTGAGTTTGGCGATATTAAGGAGGAATTAAATACATATTTTGAAAAATATCAGTTGGAAATTAAAGAAGAGGATTTTTGTTTAAAAGATCCGTTGGAAATAGTAGAGCAACACAAAAATAAACTTATAGCGAATAAGGCGATAAAGCAATTTACATTAAATGGAAGCCCAAAGGAAAAAGGTTTGCTTAATAAACTTAAAACTACACAGGAGAAGAAAAATGAACTTATAGCAACCGCTGATGTTGAAGAGAAAAAATATCAGAAGTATTTGAATGACTTACAAGATTGGGAGAGGGAAAAACAAAAAATTATAGGAAGTCAAGATGAAGAAGAGTGTTTAACATATTTTAAATATGAAAAAGGATATTTGGATAATAATTTAGAGAAAGTTTATCATAAAGCTCGAGAAGAACGAGATATTAAATTTAGGGAGCTATTTGCTTTAAAACAGCAAATTGTTTTGATATATCAAGAGATTTATACACCTATTGAGCAAGAAATTAAAAATTTATTGGGGAATTTGGAAGAAACTATTGGATTTCAAGCGGAAATGCAACTAGTGAATAATGATTTTTCGGATAAAATTTTATCTTCAATTAGTCAAAGATTTGCAGGTATATTTAAAGGCAGGACGGAAGCTAATAATAGAATGGCAAGTTTACTTAGAAGTACAGAATTTTCAGATGAAAATAGTGTTCTTGATTTAGTGAATGGTATTATTTTGGCTGTAGATGAAGACATAGATAATTCCGAGAAAAAAATTGTCGATAAGAAAGGATTTTACGATTATTTATATGGTTTAGAATATGTAGGGGTTTCCTTTAAGTTGAAGATGGGAGGGAGAGATTTAGAAGAATTATCGCCGGGTGAAAGAGGTATTGTTTTATTGATTTTTTATCTTGCATTGAGTCAAAATAGCACACCTATAATTATAGATCAACCAGAAGATAACTTAGATAATCAATCAGTATATAACAAATTAGTTCCGTGTATTTGTACAGCTAAACAAAAGAGGCAAGTTATTATCGTAACACATAATCCTAATATAGCTGTAGCTTGTGATGCAGAACAAATTATTTGTTGTAAAATGAATAAAAATACTCATAAGATCACATATTTATCAGGTGCAATTGAAGACCAAGAAATTAAGCAGAATGTTGTTGATATTTTAGAGGGGACTATGCCAGCATTTGATTTAAGAAGAAGGAAATATGTTTAAGGAATGTAGTGTTCTTAAAATAAATGTTGCTAAATGATTTTAGTATCAGTTATAATGAAATTGGCAATAAATTGGAAAC
>ERZ791881.1939-NODE-1939-length-11152-cov-3.742994_pt1 | contig 11152 bp, 12 predicted proteins | sample MGYA00510161_ERZ791881 | MGnify/ENA primary metagenome ERZ791881 (study PRJEB30046, sample SAMN00792073) | human gut metagenome | study: EMG produced TPA metagenomics assembly of the A metagenome-wide association study of gut microbiota in type 2...
TAAAGCCGGCAACGCCCGTCCCGGCAACCCCGGCGGCGTACGACCCGGCGCCCGCCCACGACGAAACGGTACACGAAGAACCCTCACACGACGAAACGGCATCGCCGCGCCGGAAGCTGAAAACCAAGCCCCAACCCCACCCAGACATCCCCGATTTCAGCAAGATGTCGAACGAAGGTTTCGACTGGTCGGCATTTATGAAATTCGACGAAGGCACGGCATGGGGACGCGACGAGAACGGCAAAGGCAAGGGCAAAGCGACAAAAAGCGTCCGCAAGACCCCGAAAAAGACGGTCACGGCCGCCCAGCGGGTCGCCGCCAAAGGCAAGAAACGGAAATAACGGTTCCGGAAGGGAATCGCACGGTACCTTTTCGCCCGTTCGCCCATATACACCACGAAACGCGGTTGCAGATAATCTGCAACCGCGTTTTTATTTGGCAGGAAATGAAGGAACAGAACCTTTCCTGTATTCCGTCGTATATCAGTCTGTTATTCTTTGAACTTAATTTAAGTACACTGAATAGCCTACAGACGACTTGCATCATTTTACCCTGTGCTGCACTTGGTTAACACAAAGATATCAAAATATCTTTAGTTTTCAAAGTAAATTCCTTGTCTTAACTAATTTTGGAAATATTAAAAACTCCTGCCAAAAGTATGTCTGGCAGGAGTGAAATATAAAAGTAAGTTCGTTAGGCAACTTTTCCGCATCTATTGTTTTCGCGTATAATATTCAATAAGTTCTTCATTATTGCCTTCATCATAAATCCATTTCATCGTCGAAACGGTTATTTTGGTCTGACAAGTCTTTTTATTCACTCCGTCATTTGTAGTCAGCATACCCGACGTCTCGTCATAGGAGTAGGAGCCGTCGTAGTACTCTTCGGGTGGGTAATCGTAATAACGGAAAGTCCCGTCTTCCCGGAAAATAGCGATCATCTTATCTTCGTCCTCTACGGCCGTGAAACTATCGATCAATTTCCCGTTCCGGTAGTATTCGTTCTTCTGGAATACCCATTCGCCGATGATTGATCCGGGCTCGTCGTTCGGTTCGTCTTTTTCATCGGAACAAGCTACGACCAAACAAGCCAAAACCCACAGGCTTGCAAAAAACAGTTTTTTCATTGTCAATCGTTATTTAAGTTTTGTCATATATTTTTTCACCTTGAACGGCACTAATCCCCAGTCGTATCGGGCATAAAGCGGATGGCGGGGATTTCCTTTCACCGTGAGTTTCCCGATTTGGAACCATTGGCCCCGACTTGTACGCAGCACGTCGTATAAATCCCGAAAACATCGTTTCAGGTAGGGTTTCGCCGAAATATCGTTTCCGAAAGCGACCAATATGTCCGCTGTCGGATAACGTTGCAGCAGATCGGCCGCGACATCCAGATTTTTTCGGTGCATCGGTTCGTCCAACGTTGCCGACAAACTCCATTTATCCGTCGCTCGTTCCGATGAAAGATTCAACATTGCAAATCCGTCGTAACCGCCGCCCTCGGCGAATCCCATGACTTTGTGCATCGTAAGGTCGGGATGTGTTTCGTCCGCAGTGCTCGGATTAAGGCCGACGACCAACAGCATCTTTTCGCCGGGCTGTTCCAGCACGAACCGATGATCGTTCTGCGATTTTCCGGTTTCGTTACAAATAGGAGTGTAAATCATTTTATTGAATCTGTTTTAAGTTAATAGCTCTTTTAGCGGCCTCTTTCTGCTGTAACTTTCTTTGTGCCTCCTCTCGTTTCTGTTGTTCTCTCTTTGCTATTTCCATTCGTATCTTATTGGCGACATCATCTATAACTTTTTCCACTACGAAATCTTCAATGGAAAAACTTTTCACGGCAAGCATACTCCTGTCTTCGAAATCTAAAATACGGTCGAGGTAAACATCATTTAAACGAGGTTCGATATTGAATGCAATTTGTTTCTGTTGACCATCGACATCCGCCACAAACTTTCCGATGATTTTTCCGTCATATATCTCAATAGATTGACAATATATCTTTTCGGATTTGTCAAACTCAAGCGTATTGCCGGATAGCAAATCATGAATACGGCACACATTGGTTGCTATCAGATTCTTCCTTTCAAAAACATCTCGTATTTTAGTCAAATAGCCATCCGATACGAATTGAAATATGTTTAGAGTATAAACCGTGTCTCGCGTATCTTCGCGAATCAATTCAATGATATGCCAATCATTTCCTTTTATCAATGTTGCATAATGACGATTCGGAGTATATATTACACTTGCATTACGCTCCAGTTCCCGTAAATACGCTATCTTGAGTCCTTGTAATTTAGTCTGATTCCTAAAAGGAATAATATCGTTGATCAAATAATAATGATTGCTTATACTATCCAAATTTGATTGATAATATGCATATCCTCTCGTTGGGGTTCCTGCATTGCTATTGCCATGGACGATTTTTTTGTTCAACTCTTCGGGTTTATATAAATAAGTAGCTATATTGTCGTAAAAAATCTCGGTATCACAATAAGGCGCCCCAAACTCAAAATAGGTATACTTGTTCGTAAATAAGTCGTATTTGGCCCTATCTTGTTGATTTGCATGATGCAAAGGCAGAAATACCCGTTGTCCGATGTATTTTCTCGTTGAAGAATTATCGTGACCGTAAAATATTTCAATCGGAGCTAAACTGTCATAAGGTTCAACCAGTTCATAACTCGTATTTTCTTCGAGTGTTCTTATTTGATTCTGTGTCTCTTGGCGTTTGTCACGAATGAGTTGTTTTTCTTTAAATCTTCTCTCTAATACCCCAAGCGAGCAACTATTGATAAAAATGGATTTTCCGGCATCGTTCTTCAGAATAGCACCTTCTTGAGGTGTACCTTGCGGTTGTAACAGGATGGTATATACGCTATACCATTCGCTTTGAGGTGCTACGGACACGACCTGTTTCGTAAACGGATCATGATATTCAGAAGAGATTTTGTCAACATAGACATATTGTTTATCGGAATACTTTTTTTGTCGATTTTCGAAAAGAGCCATAGAAATCAGATTATTCGGTTCCGTATAATATATTATTTCGCCACTTTCCTCTTCCTGCAACTTGACGATATCCCGATCCGATCCAATCTTGTCCGGCCACTCATTCGACGACATCGCTCCGAACGAAAAAAGACTTTGGCGGCTTTCCATCTCTTTGCGCAGAGTATTCGACGATACTACATCCAGAATACGATAATATTTATTCGTGTAAGGAGTAATCGGAGTCAACTTGTTCAACCTTTTGCCACAAATGGCAAATCCTTGACTTTGCGGGGAAATGAAGACCCGCAATCCGATATATGCTTTTTTATTTATGCCGTCAGCACGAGTATCCGTGTAATGTTCCTGAAAGACTAAAGGCATCAAAGAGTCAACAAATATTTTTTGTCCTTTGCAGGTAATTATGCAACAAACACATAAAAACACTGAAAAATAGAACTGTTTCATAATATCCGCCAATACCTACTTGTTAATAAAATCCTGCCATGTATCCGTCAGATCGAATTTCATTTTCATAGGAATTTTTCGACCATCGGGGTCTTCGACCGTTAAATTGAAATAAAGGATGCAACTTTTAGCCTCGAACGTTGTAAAACCTTCGGTTACGGCATCGTCGTCATAAACCGACAAGGTAATCTCGAAAGGCTTTGCCTCTTGCGGTCTCCACGGATTATCGAAAGAAACTTGGGGAATCCCGGAATCCACCCATGCGCAACTATAATCACCTCGTAAAACATATTCTTTATTAAAGTAAAAGGAAACCCATGTAGCCAATCGGTCGCGGGTGTAAGGTTCCCCGACCCAATTTTCTCCTGCGATATATTCTTCATAAAATTCTGCATCGATAAATGTTTTTTGCGATGCATTCCGAAGGTCGGCCTTGAATCTGAATATAACTCTGTCATAACGATCGAGTTCGAATTTACACAGGTAAGGTTCGACTACTATCGCTTGTGACTCGCGTCGTTTCCGCTCTTCCAATTCGCGCCGTTGAGCCAATTCGAGCGTATTCTTAAAGTTGGAAATCATCGTCCCAGCCAGTTTATCCGCCCCGGGACGCAACGTTTTGCGGTATTCGAGGCGTTGCTCTCCATATGGTGCGGTTATGCTGAATGCATTTCCGAAATTTATTTCCGTCCCGGACGGAATAACGAATATGAAGGATTGAGGTTTTTCGAAGATCAATTGTCCCCATTCACTTTCGAGCAATAACCTGCCATCGGATGTTCTGCCAGGTTTGCTTTTATCTTGTGCGAAAATTATTTGCTCGACATTTGATGAATACGGAGATTCCATTACGTAATAGATGGAAACAAATCCTGCTTGATCTGCTTCGGAGATAATGATGCTTTTCATCGGATCATTTGAATCAGCACAATCATACGTTCCTTCGATACGCAAATCCGAGTTACAAGAGATGAAAGGAACGACGATTAAGTATAAAATATACCTATAAACGAAAGATTTCATAATTTTAATTTTACATAAATTATAAACTACAATGGCCAATAAATAATAGAACTGACAGCCCCCAAATACAAAATAAACGGAATTTCTACTTTGACTTTCTGTTCAACTTTCTCCAAACCGTCTGCCGTTAGCCACGGCAATTCATCGAATCCGCTTTTAACCAGTCCGAATCCGCATTTCGGACATACGGTCAATCCGTCCGGCACGGAATTTCCGCAGTTTTGACACTTCCAGCGGTCTTCCATCATACAATCGAATTTCTTGCTGACAGGCGCCAATTCAGCCGATTTACAAAAAAGAAAGTGTGGAGCCGATTTCGTTTATCAATCTGAAGGTTGTGGCGAACCCGAATCAAATAAACGAAGATGCAATACCCCACACTTGATAGATATGGGATATAGGCGCACAAAAATACGCCTTGCCATATGCTAACAAGAAATGAGTGCCGTTCGTTGTCCTTGATTCGTTGAAAATTGCCACATTTTCAGATTAGGACAGTGCGAAAACACTTTCTGTATGTCTGCCGCTTGCGCGACAAGACAAAAATAGAAAATAATTTTCACATTGAACAACACTCATATAAAAACAATCGCAAATTACGCCAAAAAGTTCCTGAAAATCAATATTGATTTTGAACTATGTTATTTCAATTTTGGGCTATTTCTTTTGTATGAAGAACAAAACAGGACGGCCAGCATTTTGGCTCCATCCCGCTCGTAGTTAAATCTTGATTCCCCGTCTTTGCTCCGTTCGCTCGATGTCTATTCCTATCCGCTCGTAAAACTCCTTTCGTTGCAGCCTGAACCACTCGTCGCCGTCCTTTCCGTTTATGGTGAACCGGAATCCGCTGGGGCCCTCCTTGTCGGGTTTGACTTGCAGGACAATATCGTTCGCCCAAAACGTATGATTATACCTTATCGAATGCAGATCGCCCGTATATCTGTAAGGTTGCATCGTAAATAACGCTCTTGTCCCCTCCTTGTCCAGTCCGGCATTCTTACAATAGTTTTCCCATTTCAACCCCTTTACATACGGACACAGATCGTCGACACGCATCAGGGCTTTCACAACCTGCTGCGCTTCTTGTTTAAGGTTGGCGACCTCTTTTTCGCGCCCGGCCTGCATGGTCTTGATCTCTTGTTGCAGTTGCCCGATGCACTTGTCCATGTCGGCAATTACCCTTTGCAAATCTGCAATCTGCTTTTCATACCTCGCGGGCTTGGGGTCGTGGAACAACGCCCCGATCCTTTCGACGGCTTTCGTCGTGGCATCTACTGCCACGCCTTTCAGTTTATCGGTCTTGATCTCCCGTCGGGTCTGCGCCAACTCCGTTTCGGCACCACAACCGCAACCCGGGCGCCCCGACGAACTGCTCTACGACCCCGACGAAGCGGCGCAGATGATTCGCCACCTGACGGACGGTTATTTCGACCCGGAATACGTCCTGCTTTTCGGAAAGCTGGCCGGCGGCACGCCCCACAGCGATGCCGTGGCCTACGACCTGCTGATCGTCGTGCGCGAAACGCCCGAATACGACTGGATTCGGGCAAAACGCATCCTGCGGTACAGGATGCCGTACCGCTACCGGAAGGTCACCTACATCAATCTCTATATCCTGCCTTTGAACTATGTCGAATCGCATCGGACGCCGTTCCTCTACTTCGCCCATGCCGAGGGCGAACTATTGCATTGCAGCGACCACTATCGGTTTCGCCGCCCGAAGCACCCGATCGACTTTACCAAAGCCTATGCCGACGCCAAATTCCATTTCGACACGTTCCGCACGCTCGGCAACGACCTGCTCGAACAGGCGCAGGATGCGTTTGCCGGTGGTCGCAACGTGCGTCTGGCGGCACAGTTCTCGGCGCAGGCGATCGTCTATTTCTACCACACGCTCTACTATGTCTATCACGGTATGGAATTCGACATCCATGATCCGGTCGTGATGCACGACCGGATGCGGACGCTTTCGACAAAACTAATGCTGGTATTCGACGACAACCATATCGAAAACATTTTCACGTTGCCATGCCTGAAACAGGTGCTGTTAAAAACGCCTTACAGCGCCGAGTTCTACATGGCTCCGCAGGAATTGGAGATGCACATGGGGCGTGTTCAAAAGGCTGCCGAAATAATCGAAAACTACTGCGGCCTGCGGCTGGAACTCTATAAATAACTGGGCACGCAATAGGCCACCCCGACACCTGAATAAGACAAGAGGGGCTGTGATAGCCCCTCTTGCTGTCGATTCTTCATACATTCGGCGGAAAGAGAGGGATTCGAACCCCCGGAGCCTTGCAGCTCAACGGTTTTCAAGACCGCCGCAATCGACCACTCTGCCATCTTTCCGGGGACAAAAGTAGCACGGTTTTTCCATTCTGCCAAATCTTCACCCCGATTATTTTCCGCCCGGGCGGAGCCGGACTTCAAATTAAGGACATTATTTTTGACTTTTAGGAAAATTCCATATCTTTGTCAACAAGTTAGGTAAGGTCGCAACTTTTCACACATTATAGAACATGAACAAATCGCAGCTGGTCGAGGCGGTAGCCCTCGACGCTAACATCTCGAAAGTCGACGCGCGCAAAGCGGTCGATGCCATCATCCGGGTGACCGTACACAGTCTCCGGCAGGGTGAGCGCCTTACCCTCACCGGGCTCGGGACATTCAGCGTGCAGCAGAAATCCGCACGTATGGGCCGCAATCCGCGCACGGGCGCCCCGGTGAAAATCCCCCCGCGCAAGGCCATCAAGTTCCGCCCCACGGCAGAGGTCGAGTAATTTCCACTGCGTTTTTTAACTTTTTTCACACATGCCAGAAATCTCACAACGCGCCGAGCTGATGCCGGCTTCACCCATACGCAAGCTCGTCCCGCTGGCCGAAGCCGCCCGGGCACGCGGCACCAAGATCTACCACCTGAACATCGGCCAGCCCGACCTGCCGTCGCCGCAGACCGGGCTCGACGCCCTGAAAAAGATCGACCGTACGGTGCTCGAATACAGCCCCAGCGACGGGTACCGCTCGCTGCGCGAGAAACTGGTAGGTTACTACGAACAGTTCCAGATCAAGCTCTCGCCCGACGACATCATCGTCACGACGGGCGGTTCCGAGGCCGTGTTGTTCGCCTTCATGTCGTGCCTCAACCCCGGCGACGAGATCATCGTCCCCGAGCCGGCCTACGCCAATTACATGGCCTTCGCCATCTCCGCAGGGGCCGTGATACGCCCCGTGGTATCGTCGATCGAGCAGGGATTCGCACTGCCCGACGTCGCGGAATTCGAAAAGCTCATCAACGACCGCACGCGCGGTATCCTGATCTGCAATCCCAACAACCCCACGGGGTACCTGTACACACGCAAGGAGATGAACCGCATCCGCGACCTGGTCAAAAAATACGACCTGTTCCTCTTCTCCGACGAGGTCTACCGCGAATTCATCTACACCGGGTCGCCCTACATATCGGCCTGCCATCTCGAAGGCATCGAGCAAAACGTGGTGCTGATCGACTCGGTGTCGAAGCGCTACTCGGAATGCGGAATCCGTATCGGGGCGCTCATCACCAAGAACCGGACGCTGCGTAACGCCGTGATGAAATTCTGCCAGGCGCGCCTCTCGCCCCCACTGATCGGACAGATCGTCGCCGAGGCTTCGATCGACGCGCCACGATCGTACAGCACCGAAGTCTATGAGGAGTATATCGAACGGCGCAAATGCCTGATCGACGGGCTAAACCGCCTACCGGGCGTATACTCGCCGATCCCGATGGGCGCCTTCTATACCGTGGCGCGGCTGCCGGTAGAGGACAGCGACGATTTCTGCGCATGGTGTCTCTCCGACTTCGACTACGAAGGCGAAACCGTAATGCTCGCCCCCGCATCGGGCTTCTACTCCGATCCGGCGTGCGGCCGCAACGAAGTCCGCATCGCCTACGTACTCAAGAAGGAAGACCTCGAACGGGCGTTGGTCGTACTGGGCAAGGCGCTCGAGGCATATAACAACCGGAAATAGCCCGACCGGCAATCTCGGACACGCAGTGCGGCACGGATAATGCCGCACTTTTTTTGGAAGCCGGAGAGTCCGGCCCCACCCGGCGTTTCGGCCAATCCTATACCATATAGGTCAATTTTCAGGAATTTTAGACCAAAAAATTTGGGCGGCAGAGATAGTTTTCATACTTTTGCCCTCGATTTTTACACGCCGCAACGGGCGTATAGTACAAACCAAACCAATACGTTATGAAAAAACTTTTCCTTCTTCTGGCCACCGCTGCCGTCACCTCGGGAGCATACGCCGAAGGATATCAAGTGAACAACCTCTCTTCGAAGCAGAACGGTATGGGACACGTGGGTACGGCCATGAAGCTCAACTCCGAGTCGATCTGGTTCAACCCCGCCGCCGCCTCGTTTCAGGACACCCGATTCGACATCTCGGTCGGCATCACCGGCATCGCTTCGAAGGCCACCTATACGTCGCTCCCCGACTATACGGGCAAGACCAAGCCGCTGCACTACACCTCGGACAACAGCATTGCGACCCCGCTTTACGCCTATTTCAACTACAAACCCCTCGACTGGATGTCGGTCGGCCTGGCTTTCAATACGCCGTTCGGCTCCTCGATGGACTGGGGCGACAACTGGCCGGGGGCGCAACTCGTCCAGTCGATCAACCTCCAGGCCTACAATCTCCAGCCGACCGTCTCGTTCAAACTCTGCGAGCACCTCTCCATCGGCGGCGGTCTGATGATGACCTGGGGCAAGTTCGACCTTTCGCGCTCGCTGCTGCCTATCGGCGCCGACAATCCGCAGAACAAAGCGCTCATGGGCGCATTGCAAATGCTCAACCCGCAAATGCCCGACCTCTTCGAAATGGCCGGGGACAAAAACCTGATATCGCTGGGGCTCGAAGGCAAAGCCAAAATGGCCGTCGGAGTAAACCTCGGTGTGATGTGGGACATCAACGAACAGTGGTCACTGGGCTTTACCTACCGTTCGAAACTCAAAATGAAGGTGGATTCGGGTTCGATCGACCTGCGTATGATCGACAACACGCAAATCGCCCAGGTCATCGGACAACTCCTGCCCCAGCTGGGTCTCGACCCCGCCAAGCTCACGTCGGCCGTCGTGAAGACCGAACTGCCCCTGCCGGCATCGCTGACGTGGGGTGTCAGTTTTCGTCCCGTCCCGAAGTGGGAGTTCGCCGTCGACCTGCAGTATGTGCTCTGGAGTGCCTACGACAAACTCGACGTCAAGATTCTCGAACCCGGCAGCAACACCCCCGTACTGAACATCCCGGTCAGCGATAAAAAATACTCCAACACGCTGGCGTTCCGTTTCGGCGGCCAGTACCACGCACTCGACTGGCTGACCGCCCGTATGGGTATGTACGTGGATGAAAGCCCTGTGCGCAGCGATTACCTCAATCCCGAGACCCCGTCGATGACCAAGCTCGCCTATACGGCCGGCGTTACCTTCCGCCCGATCAAGTGGATGAATATCGACATCGCATACGGCTACGTCAATTCGGCCGATCCCGAACGTACGGGCTCCTATCCCTACACCAATTCGGTGCTGGGCATCGTGAACGAAAAACTGGCGGCAGCAGGCGTTCCCGAAAGCCAGCTCACCAATCCGGTCACCGATTTTTCGGGTAATTACACCGCCCGTGCCCACACATTCTCGATCGGTGTAGGGTTCAGTTTCTAAAACCGGGAAAAATTACTATATTTGCGGTGCGCTTTGCAAAAAGGTGCACCGCAATTTTTATCCGGCCTCATAGTTCAAGGGATAGAACGAGGGTTTCCTAAACCCTAAATTCGCGTTCGAGTCGCGGTGAGGCTACGAAAAGGGAAAGGTTCCGGCCTTTTCCTTTTTTCGTTCCGCCCGGGCGGGAGCAGTTTAAATCTCCTGCCGGAAAAGGGAACATCCGACAATTTACATTATCTTTGCCGCACATATAAAGCCAGTTTATGGAGTCACTCAAAGAATTATATAAGATCGGCAACGGCCCGTCGAGCAGCCACACGATGGGGCCAAAAAAGGCTGCCGAACGTTTTGCCGAACGTAGTCGCGACGTCGATTCATACCGTGTGACACTCTACGGATCGCTTGCCGCCACGGGCAAGGGACACCTCACCGACGTGGCGATCCTTTCGGTGCTGGAGCCCATCGCCCCGACCCAGATCGTCTGGGAGCCGAAGGTCGTGCTGCCCTTCCATCCCAACGGCATGTTGTTCGAGGGGCTGAAAGCCGGCAAGGTCGTCGACAGTTGGACGATATACAGCATCGGCGGGGGGGCCCTGGCGAACGAGAGTTCGCGCCTGGAGGTACCCGCCAGCATCTATCCGCTGACGACGATCTCGGAGATCAAGGACTGGTGCTACCACGAAGGCAAAACCTATTGGGAATATGTCAATGACTGCGAAGGCCCCGAAATATGGGATTACCTCGACCGGATATGGACGGTGATGTGCGAAACGATCCAGCGCGGCCTGAACAACGACGGCGTACTGCCGGGAGGGCTCAAGGTCGCCCGCAAGGCGAGCACCTACTGGGTCAAGTCGAAGAGCTACACCGACTCGCTGAAATCCCGCGCCCAAATCTACGCCTACGCCCTGGCGACCTCCGAAGAGAATGCATCCGGCGGCATCGTCGTAACCGCCCCCACAT
>ERZ791881.1956-NODE-1956-length-11060-cov-6.058065_pt1 | contig 11060 bp, 6 predicted proteins | sample MGYA00510161_ERZ791881 | MGnify/ENA primary metagenome ERZ791881 (study PRJEB30046, sample SAMN00792073) | human gut metagenome | study: EMG produced TPA metagenomics assembly of the A metagenome-wide association study of gut microbiota in type 2...
CCAGGCAGGTGGCCGAGGCGGTAGCCGCCGAGCTGGGCGTGGACCAGGTGTACAGCGAGCTGCTGCCCGCCGACAAGGTGACGAAGGTGGAGGAGCTGCTGGAGCACAAGGCACCCAAGGAGAAGCTGGCCTTTGTGGGGGACGGTATCAACGACGCCCCGGTGCTGTCCCGGGCAGACATCGGCATCGCCATGGGCGCCATGGGCTCCGACGCTGCCATTGAGGCCGCTGACGTGGTGCTGATGGACGACGACCCGCTGAAGATCGCCAAAGCCATCCGGATCTCCCGCAAGTGCATCCGCATCGTCTATCAGAACATCGCCTTTGCCCTGCTGGTCAAGTTCGCCTGCATGGCCCTGGGGGCCGTGGGCATCGCCAATATGTGGCTGGCCATCTTTGCCGATGTGGGTGTGATGGTTCTGGCCGTCCTCAACGCCATCCGTGCTCTGTTCGTACACAGGCTGTGAGATACAGAAAAGCCGGCGGGACCGAGTATTGAAGTGACCCCCAAAAGTTAGACAATATTTGAAAAGAAAATTGTTTAGGCAGCCGAAGGGGCTTGTTGTCTGTGAATGGCGGGCGACAAGCCCTTTAGCTTTGTCTTTATGCAGCGGTTGTTGTAGTAGTCCAGATAATCCAACAATTCCAACTGAAAATGTTCCATAGATTCGAATTTCTGGAGGTACAGCAGCTCACTCTTAAGTAGACCAAAGAAATTTTCCATCACAGCATTATCCAGACAATTCCCTTTTCGGCTCATGCTTTGTCGGAGCCTCTTCCTTCTGAGCATTCTCTGGTACTGTTTGTGCTGGTATTGCCACCCCTGGTCTGAGTGGAGGATCAGATCCGTTCCGTCCGGTATGGTTTCAAAAGCCTTCTCCAACATGGTGGTCACCATGCTTAGAACGGGACGTTGAAAAAGCGAATAGCTGACCAGATACCGTAGCGATATGGAGCACCACGTCAAACCGTATCTGGGCCAAAAGAAGCTCACACAAATTACACCGGCAGACCTGCGGAAGCTCTATGACACCTTAAAACAGTGTGGCAGAGTACATCCACGTCCCGGTCAAAGCCGTGGGTTGTCCACCACCACCGTCCACGGCATCCACACCACCCTCCACCATGCGCTGAAGTCTGCGGTAGTCGAACGCTCGCTGTGCTGCCTGTATGGTCAATAATGCGGCCCACGGAATTGCATTTTCCGTGGGCCGCACAAAAGAAGTGATGTAGAGTGGTTGGTAATCCAGCAGATTATCTTGCCACATTTTTGCAATACTGCATCAGAATTACAGCAAGCTGTGCTCTGGTGGCATTGCCCTGGGGATTCAGGGTGCCGTCACCCATGCCGGAGATCAAGCCGTTTTCCACAGCCCAGCACATGGCATCGGAAGCGTAATCCGCAACCTTGCCCGCATCAGGGAAGCGGTCCATGCCGCCTGCCGCAGCCGGGCTGCCGGCATACTTCCACAGCATAGTAGCCAGTTGCTCACGTGTGATGTTGCCGTCGGGGTTGGAACCATCGGACACGCCGTTCCGCTTGGCCCACTCCATGCCCTTCTCATACCACACGCTTCCGCCAGTGGTGTCCTCGCCGTCAAAGCGGGCCAGAACGGTCATCATCTGGGCGCGGGTCATGTTGGCATCGGGGGTAAAGGTGGCCGCGGTAGTCCCGGCAAACATCTCACGGGCCGTCACGAAGTCGATGGCAGCCCCTGCCCAGTGGCCGTTGGTGTCGGTAAAGTTCTTGGCGTTGTCTATAATCTTCACGGTGGCGCTACCGTCGAGTTTCAGGGCCACACCGTCCCCGGTGACCACAGAGGTCTTGACGAGTTCCTCAGTGCCATCGGCTCTTACCAGAATAGCCACGGTGCTGGGAGTGACTTTCTCCACAGGGATCTCCACTTTGACGCTGCCAGCGCTCTTGGGCACAGTGACGGCCACGGCGGGCGCGTCCTTGACGGACTTGGCGGCGGGCACCTCCACCGGCAGCTTCACGTTTTCGCCGGACTTGGCCGCTTCCTCCACCGCGGCGGAGGAGACGGTGGCATTGACCTGGGTGATATTGCCGTTCTTGTCGGTGACAGTGGTTCCAGTGGAGCCATCCGCAGTCTTATTGATCTCCGTCACGGTGCCATCTTTCTTTGTCTCTATGGTAGAAGTGGAGCCGTCAGGGTTCTTGGTGACCTCAGTCACAGTGCCGGTGGTCTTGTTGACAGTAGTCGTGGTAACGGAACCGTCAGGGTTCTTCTCAGTAGTGGTTGTGGTGTTGGAAGAACTGCCGCCGGAAAAACTGCCGCCGCTGGAGGAAGCTGCCACAGTCCCGACATCGGAATAGCCCACTTCTTTGCCGCTCTCATCCAGCAGCACGGCAAATACTCTTTCGCCGCTGTTGATACCGCTGAGGGGGACAACCGTCTCCTCAGTACCAGCAGAAGCGTTGCCGACTTCCTCAGCGCACAGGCCATCCACCATGACATTGGAGACCGTCAGGGTCTTTTCCGTCTCCCGATCAAAGTCCACCGGCAGGGTCACGATGTCAATATCATAATCGGAATAGCGCTTGACACCGTTGTCATCCTCGGTCATCATGCTTTCGTCAAAGACCAGCGTTTTGTCATCATAGTAGTTGAAGTCTGGCATACCGGTGCTGGGGACGGCGGGAGAATAGGAGTTCAGATAGATCTTGTCATTGGCCAGATCAAAATAGAGCATTTTGATATAGCCGCTGCCACCCTCATCTGCAGACTGATAGTCGGTGCAGATTTGGTAGACGGTGTGTTTTTCACCACTGTCACTGGTCAGCTCCACAAAGTTGACGGAGGAACCGTGATAGTGACCGTTGAGGATAGCCATGACCTGGGGATGGTTCTTGCACACACCGTTGAGCAGAATGCGGCTGGTGTAGCTCTCGGTTGCCGTGGCATTGATGCCGCCATGGGTGGTAATGATGGCGCGGGTACCGGGGTGTGCATCCAGAACGGAGTTGATCCAGGCAATCTCGTCGGTGTAGATGTCCCAGCTTATACTGATGAAGAGAATCTCCTCACCGTCCACTTCTACAACATCATAGTGCCCAAGATTGTTTTTGTAGGACCCGCCGTAGTAGGACTTGTCCTTGTAGTATTCCTCTCCGAAATACTTCCAGTAGAGATCGTACACCATGTTGCCGTGGGCCACATCGTGGTTGCCACCCAGAACGCCGGTGGGAATCCCGGCATCTTCCAGCCGCTTCTGCTGAGAACGTGCGAAAGCGAACTGATACTCCTCGTTGAACTCATCGGCAATGTCGCCGGTATGGAAGACATATTTGATATTCAGGTCATCCTTTTTGTCGATGATCCAGCTCACCATATCCTGATAGTGCTGGTTATACCGCTCGGCATAGTACTGAGTGTCCGTATACCAGGCGATGGCGAAGTCATAGTTCTCCGGAACCGCTGTACCGTCCCAATCATCGTTGTCCCCGACCTCGGTGTTAAAATCATCTGCCTGGGTATAGGGGGTATTGGCGATGGTGCGGGCCTGGATCAGGACGCGGACAGTGCCGTCAGCGACGGCAGACGCAGGCACCAGAGCCGTGAGCGTATTGCCATCCCGGTCCACATCCAGCAGCTCCCAGGCGTTGTCCCTGAGCACATAAAGCTGAACGTCTTTGCCGTAGTTATCTGCCACAGTCAGCTGCACACGGATGTTCTCTTCCTCTCCGCTGACAGGGATCTCCAGGATCTGATAGGGGTACTGACCGTTATCAGATACAGTAGCGCCGGTACCGGTCTTGGCCGCAGCCTCAGCGGTGCTATCCCCCGCACCCTCCAGGATGTTGAAGTTCTCAATGCGCTGTGCCTTCCGCACGGACACGCTAGCTGCACCCTCCACAGCGGCCACCTGGGCCTGGGTGCCGTTGAGGGTCAGGGAAACGGTCAGGTCCATGGGTTCTTCCTCCACCCCCACAGGCTCCGTATTCTGAACCTTAAAGGAGATGTTCTGCACCTGGTCGCCTGTAGTCACGGTCAGGGTATGAACGCCATCGGCCAGGGCGGTGGTGTCCAGAGAAAGTGCCTGGGCATCCACATATCCTGCAGGGATGGTGAAGGTCATCTTCACATAGATGTACTGGTTGGCAGAGTCGCCGATCTTGATGGAGCTGGAGGAATCAAGGGCTACGATATCCCGTGTGGTGATGTTCTGGCCCACACAGGAATCGGGTGTCAGAACCGTCCCGTCCCGCAGAACCAACCGCAGGTTGGAAGCCACAAAGTCCTCGTTGTTCTCGTCCGTATAGGCTTCCCAGCAGGAGCCGTAGGTGGCGGGACGCAGGGTCAGTTCAATGGACGCGCTGCCCTCACCATTGTACTTGAAGTACTGCTGTCCCACAGGCATGGCCAGACAACCGTCAGCGGGGATGGTGCTGCACTTGGAGAAGGTGCCAATGATGGTGCCTGTCGCCTCCGTATCACCGCCGGTGGTCAGGCCGTTTTTGAAGTAGCTGTCCACTCCGGTGTAGTCAAAGACGAAGTAGGCGCCACGCTCCATGGCAGCGGCAGAGTCCAGCGTCTCACCGTCCAGGGTAAAGGTGGGAGTGGCTGCACCGCTATAATCCTTAGCCGAGATCTGAACGGTGCCGGAATAGGGTTCGCTGCTCACGTCTGCGCTGTTGAAGTTCACGCGCAGCCCGGTCTGTTCCCCGTCGTTGTGGATCTGCACTCTGACTGGCTCAGTCTGGGTATAGCGGTAGGCGTTGTGGAACCGGACATAGTATTCCACCCAGTCAGCTCCCTGAAGATAGCCGTCCTGAATAAAGGCGTACCACTTGTTGTAGATGGCAAAGGAGGTAGTCTGGAACACCTCGTAGCCGTCCATTTTGTCCGTCTTCCAGCAGAGCTCGGCAGAGGTCACGGGCAGAGCCTCCGTGCCGGCGTAGGAATAGGGGATGCGGAGGCTTTCACCCTGCTGCAGCCCCTCCTCCAGGACCTTCAGCGCCTCAGTATCATAGGGGCTGGTGGAAAGTTCCACGGTAGGTCTGGAGTTGTCATCGGCTATGAACGTGATCTGGCCATCTGCCACCACGCCCATATTGGTGCTGCTCTGGGCGGCGTAGACCTCCATCAGCGGACCCTCTATGGAAACCTTCAGGTCCACGCTCTTGTTGTCCTTCAGATCGCTGACGCCATCCCAGAAGTAGCGGGAAACCAGGGTTTTGGTGTCGCCCTCACCCTTCTCATACAGGTCAAAGCCCCGCAGGGTATTGCTCAGACCGTTCTGGGCGGTGAAGATGTAGACGGGCACCTCGTCCGGGATGGCGTAGGCGGCACGGAATTCCGCCAAGGTTGGGAAAGTCTGATAATCTGTCCCCTGGGTTAGTCCGTCCCCTGCGCGGTAGCACCAGAGAACCACGGTGCTGTGGGCAGGAACGGTGCAGTTTTCCTGCGAGCCGACGCACTGGGTTGGATCCTCATTGGCGGCATACTGGTAGATTGGCAGGGCCTTGTAGCTACCCTCTTGTACTCGGTAAGCAAGCTCATACTCCTGGTTCAGGTCGATGGCCTGATCTGTGGTGTTGGTCAACTCCAGGCACTCCATCAAGTCGTTTTCAGCACTGCCGTAATCTGCGTTGCGGTTGGTGTCGTTGGGGCGGATCTCCGTGATAAACAGGCCGTCGGGTGTCAGGTCCTCCGGTGCGTCAACGGAACGCCGCCCGCTGAGCTGGGCGCTGCAGGCAAAGCCCGCACTGGTCAGCTTCTTGGCCTGCCAGACCTGCATGGTGCTGCCGGCCTCCGGGATCTGGAGGTGGACGGACAGACCGTCGGCGGTCACATCGTCAGTGGTGGTATTGTAGTGATAGTAGGAGAGGATGTTGCCCTCGGTATCTTTGATAGCAAAGCCCCGGTCATTCTCAGCAAAACCGTTCTGACCGCTGACCTTATAGACCTTGACATCATCAGCGATGTTCATGGCTGCGCGGAACTGTGCCTCTGTGGCATAGTCCTTGCCGACCTCGCCGCCCAGATCGGTACGCTGGCTCCAGAACACGGCGCTTTCCCCGGCGGGGATAACAACGTTTTCAAAGTTGCCGTCCACAGTGGTCACGGTGAGCTGCTTCATGGTATGGCTGCCACCGCTGGGGTACTCATACCAGAGGCCGTAGTCTGAGTTGAAGTTGACATCCTGATCAGACGTATTGGTAATCTCCACAAACTCCATCTGGTCAGAAGCATTGGAAAACTGGGAATTCCGCTTGACATCGTTCTGATAGATTTCTGTCAGCCACAGGCACTGCTGGGAAGCGCCGCCGGAAGTGTTGTCATCAGACGGGCTGTCAGCGGAAGTCAACTCATACACCGCCACGGTGCCGCCTACCTCGCAGGCGGCCAACAGCAGGGCGTCGCCGGTGGGGCTCTTTTCGGCGGGGATAAACTTCAGTCCCTCGGGGGAATCATCGGCGGCCACATCGTTGGAGAAATCCCTGGAGTTGATGTAGTTGACATAGGCGACATTGGACGGGTCAGTGATATCGTAGACCATCACGCCGCCAATGCGCTCCAGGGTAACGAAGACATAACTCCTGCCGCCCACTTCACCGGTCACAACGGTCTCCGGCTCGGGGCCCTTCTTACCGGAACGGTCATCTTTGGTCAGAGCGTCGTTGGAGCAGTTGAAGTAACCGGGCAGATACACGGCAGTCTTGGCTTCAAAGTCATTACCGCTGTCGAACACTTGCTCCAATCCCTCATTTGTCACTTTGAACATGGTGAAGGAGCGGCCGCCGAAGAGGTAGTCCTTTTCGGAATCCAAACCGTCGTAGTCTTCGGCATCGAAGAACACGACCTTACCAGACAGGCCGGAGTTCGCCGCAGTGATGTTACCGGTGGGAGATGTCTCGTCCTTACCGAAGTTCCGCTCGTCCTCGTTCAGGTAATAGGACTCGGTATTCTCCGCACCCCACTCCCGGGAGTCGCCCTCGTTGGCGGTCAGCAGATAATCCACTCCGCCGATGGTAATCAGAGAAATGCCATCCGGCATCCGGATACCGCGCAGGCTCTCATACCGCTTGGGGGCATACTCTCCGTCTTTCTTGTCAATGTCGATCGCAATTTGAGAGTAATCCTCAAAGCCGACCGAATACACACCAGTAAACTGCTCTTCCTTCAGGTCCAGAACCGCGATGGCGTTTGCCTCCTGCAAGGAAACATAAGCGGCATCGTTGGTGCAGGCGATGTACTCGGGTTCCAGATCCACAGAGGGAGCAGCGTCCTTCTTCAAGACAATATTGGCATTTGCCAGAGTATCATGATCAAACTTCTCAAGGCCGACGTGCTTGGCGCTGTAATCACGCACGTCGATGATGGTGACGGAGCCTTCGGGGTCACTGATTTTCTCCCCATAGCCCATTCTCGGCTCGCCCTCGTTGGCGGTCAGGATCTTGCTGCCGTCCGGGGTGAAGGTCACCATGTCGGGCTGGACGCCGGTCTCCACGGTTTGGATAAAGGCCAGGGTGCCGTCAGTGTTACAGGTAAAAAGAGCCACCCGGCCGTTGTCCGAATAGCCCTCGGCCTGAATCGCGGCAGCCAGCCTGGTGCCGTCTGGGGAGACGGCCACGGAGGTCATGTCCCCGTAAGAAAAGGTATTGTCAGTCACAAGTTCTTTCACATTGATATCCACACTGGACAAACCAGCGGCCGTATTCTCTGATTGAAGGCCGTTCAGAGAAATCGCTGTCAATACGCCTGCCTGGCCATTGACGGCGTAGGCATAGCCGGTCCTGCTGTTATAGTCCACGATCTCCATGACGCCGCCGTCGGCGTTGGTCATGCCGGAGTCGTAACGGCCGATCTGGGCCAGGCTCAGCGCGGCTGTTCCGTTTTCAAGGCCGGTGGCCTGCGTGTCGGAGGCCGCAGACCCATCCACCGCCAGCGCCGCTGGGCAAAGCCCCAGCACCATGACGCAGGCCAGCAGTAATGAAATCGATCGTTGCTGTACATTCTTTCCCATATTCTTCTGTCCCTTCTCAAGAAATATATTTTCATTATAGAGAAGGTGCGCTGTCTCTATCCACCACGAAACCGTAAATCTCATGTAAAACTTAAGTACAGATCTTGACTGGCCATTTGGAAGCGCATACCACCCTTTGGGATATACCAAAATTCAGCTTGCATTTTACATGTTTCCGGTCGATAGATCCACTGAGGCTCTCTATAATAGAATCACCAAAAGCAGAGAGGCGTTTCACTATGCTCCCATGTCAGAAGAATTGCCCTATCCACAGTCTGGCAGCGGTAGATGTACCCTGCTCGTTCCAACTCCACCACAGCGGCACGGATCGCATCCTTCCCCGCTTGATTGATCTTCGCCGGCCCCGTTAAGGTGTATGCTTTCTACAATCTGGGGGTACAGCGAGTCAATCCTCAAAAAGCCTCCATCATTGCCCTGTGGGAGATGATTTTAGGCCCTGTTTGGGTGGCGATATTCTTGAAGGAATATCCCTCACTGAGTGTTTTGGCTGGATTTCTCATTGTTCTTGTGGGTATGTTTTTGGATGCGTTTGCCCACCCTGAAGCAAAACCACAGGCTCATGTATCAACTAAAAGCCAATAGTTTAGTTATTGAAAAGATCATTAATGTGTTCTCCGTCACGCCTCGCTCCAAGGGAAACTGGTAGCCAAAATGCTCAAGGCGATCCACGCCCAAGAGAGCAAGAAAGCTGCCCGTGAGAAGGCCACAGCAGTGGTGGAGCAACTGCGTTCGATGAAGCTGAAAGAGGCTGCCAAGAGAGTTTGCAAGCCAATCTGCGTAAGAAACCCGCTTCTCTGCATATGGCAGCCCCGCGTACACCGAGGTCGTTTCCTTCCTTCTTTAACATTACAAATGGGATATCACGAAACTCCCCCAGGGGAACAGGCGGGACAGTTGGAACCGAACTCGACCAACACATGTCCAGAGCATTTTCCGGGATCTGGAACTCTTGAAGCTTTTTGTTGAGTGGGTACGAAATTGGAACTGCTAGGGATGTGCCGGAACGGATCTGGCGGTCGTATGGTGTGATGTTCCCATAGTACAGGTCTTCCAGCGTCTCTCGCATGGTGTGCCACCTCCTTGTCAGCAACACACAATACCACAGAAACAGAAAATAGCCACGGCAGATGCGCAGAGTTATCAAAGATTTATCATTTGGCGGTTCTGGAGGATGGTATCACATTTTGATACCATCCTCCGGTCTTATCAATACCCTATCATGCCGCCCATGCCGCCCTGCGTCAGCTCAGGATCTTCATGGTCGTCCGACTTGTGTCCCATAGCAATCTTTTTCTCCCGAATCTTCTGTCGTAGCTTGCTGTCCACCTGCAGCCCTGTTCCAGACTGGGGTAGGGATCGTTCCTGAAAGATCCTGCTCATGTGGTGGAGCAGATGGGTAACACTCAGGAACACATGGGGCGGTCTGCCGCGGTTCTGATGTTGGAGAAGGGCTTCCGCGTAGACATTGCCTTGCTCCGCCGCCTTACTTAGCCAGTATGCACCCAGCTCTTTGTCGTACTCCACACCCTGTCCCATGAGATACAGCTTGCCCAAAATATACTGCGCGTACTTGTCACCGCGTTTAGCCAGCTCGTTCATTTCAGAGACAGCGTCACCGCGCTCTTCCAACGTCAGGCTCTCATCCCGAATCGCATCCCGAAGGCTTTCGTAGGCATAGGAAGCGTTTCGGAATTCCTCCGGCTCGCTCTCCTGCTCCACGCCCTTGTCCTCAAAGGACAAATTGCACTGCCGGATGTTTTCCGCCTCTTTTATTACCTCGTTTTTGATCTGGCGGAATTCTTTCTGCTGTGACAGCGGAACACGCTTCCGCTCTTTGTATCCATCCACCTTTCCCTGGAGGACCATCCACTGGTCGTAGCAGTCCCGCACACTGGGAAGCCGCTCCATCTCATCCACGATTCGATCCACCAGTTTCTTTTGCGGCTTCGGAAGGTAGCCATAGGACTTCTTGCCCTTGACCGTTTCCAGTTGCATCGCCAGCTCCAGCATGAGACGCTCCACTTCTGGGTGGTCACAGATACCATCTTTCATAACCTGTACCAACTCCAGCATCGCTTTCCGGGCCTCGCGCACCAGTTCGTCACGGGATGTAGACTTCTGCTCGTAGAGGTGCAGCAGTTCCTGCTTGAAAATATTATTGGTGAGCTCGGACTTGATCTGCCGGATGTCCTCTCTGGACAGGCACGCCTGCCCCGGCTTCGTAGACCACGCCATCATATGGACATGGGGATGATCCCCTTCGTCGTGAAAGGCGGCGTACCACCGGAAGTCACCGGGTGGGATGTTCATCGCCGCGGCGATGTCGTTGCGGTGAGCCCGGAAGAGATTACACCACGCCTTGGCGTTGTCGTATACAATGCCAACGGAAAGGGGCTCGGTCTGCCCTACAACCGCCCTTTGATGGACGAGGACGACCTGCCCTATTATTGTCTGCGGGACGTTCTTCCCCGCTGGGCTGGGTGAGGAGAACTTTGCTTCTTTGACGGAAGAACAGATCCGGCAGTATAAGGAACTGTATGACAATATTATGGTCATTACAGCGGAAAAAGAGCGGCCGCCCCAGGAAAAAGGGGCCTGTTCTCATAGCCCGGACGTGGAGTGGAGCGGTGAACACGGAGGAGCCTATGACCAATTACGATCTGACCAGCATTGGAGCGGTCACCACTTCCGCAAAACTGGCCCATATTCGTGCCAATCAGGAGCCGGATCAGAGCAGCTATAACGCCGCATGGCTCCGCGGTTACGCTGACGCCCTGACGGGAGAGGTCGTTGCAGTAGTAAATGAGCGCGTGCTCGTTGCAGGGATAGGGGGAGGGCTTTATCTCCATAAGTATCCTGTTATCTCTCACTGGGAAGCCAGTACCCCGAACAAAGTAGGAGTATTGCTCCTCTATATCGCCGTTCTGCGTGTTGGTCAGTGTGACCAAGGTCAGGATCGTCTGTATAAAGACGCTTAAAAATAGTTTGTTAATAACGGTCGATTGTAAAATGAAGTTGGACACCTAAGAAAAAATCCATAGTGATTT
>ERZ791881.1966-NODE-1966-length-11019-cov-12.841299_pt1 | contig 11019 bp, 7 predicted proteins | sample MGYA00510161_ERZ791881 | MGnify/ENA primary metagenome ERZ791881 (study PRJEB30046, sample SAMN00792073) | human gut metagenome | study: EMG produced TPA metagenomics assembly of the A metagenome-wide association study of gut microbiota in type 2...
AACGTACATTTGACACACAGCTTGCTTTGTTTTGAATTCGTCGAACTCACGTTATAATATTGTCATACTTTAACCAATACTCATTAGTGTCATCTTCGGGTTTATCAAAATTCGAATCGTATCGCAATCTTATAACCAACTCATTATCATCTTCATCCTTAAAAGAGTCATTATATCGATCGGAGGCATAAATGTTAATGTCTTCAACGACCTTCTTGACTGCTTTGTTAAAATATTCAATATTAGAAATATAATCAGGGTGTATATGTCGTCCCTTCTTGATAATTGATGCTGTTATTTCATCATACATTTCGCCAATATGAAGTCCTGTATTGTCATCTTTACAGAATGGCAAAATATCTTTTATAAATACGGGGAATAGATTTATTCTCTGAGAATTTCTAAAATTGAAAAAATGGAATAAGAATTGATGATTAACAAAACAACCGTTAATCTGTGCAGGCAATGGGTGTTTACCACCTAATAATGTAAATTGATAACCTTCTTTATCAATATTATATATAAACGGATGTCTCCCATCAAAATCTATCCATATTTTGGAATCTACATCCAAATTATTTAGATTTTTTAAATGCTGTTCACTAGCGGGGTCAAAGTATTTTTTACCAGCATCAGGTTTTAATGGTGCCTGGAACATACAATGTAAAGCATAGTAGATGGAAGATTTTCCACTACCATTCTCACCATACATCAAAAGGTTCTTTCCTTCTAGTTGTAATTCAAAATCATTTGGAAAGGCCTTAAAACCACATATATGTATTCTATTTATTGCTGGCATATTATCCTTCAATTATAAGTTTGAGTATCTCAGGGCTTCTTAATGTAAATAAATCCAATCTGTTTCGTATAGAATTATCCGTTTTCTTGATATTCATAAATACATCAAGTATCATATCTGCTTTTTCTTTATCTGAGGATAGGTGTGTGATTGGCTTTATGAGTTCCAATGCAGAATCAATTATATTGATTTCTTGCTCTTTCATATGCTCTTCAAAGTATAATTCATATACGCATCCATCAATTATTTTCTCAAAGAACGACGCTATTGTTTCATTAGAGACTAATTCTGACAGGCTATCTTTTGTAGAACAGATCAATATAATATAATCAACAAGCGTAGCAATCAACTTTTGAATATTGACCGCTGGTACCGCAATAGGAATCTGTTGCAGTGGTTCTTTGTCTAATTGATAGTTTGCTCCCTGCATTTTACCTTTATTTTTAAGCCAAAATTCAATCAGTTTAGAGTTTAATAAACCTGTTAGGTATTTCATATTAACCCTATTAGTTTTTATTACATAGAATGTTGCCGACATATAATTTAACCCATTCGCATATGCAAATACAGGTTTGCCAGCACACTTCCTCAACGCAACTATTTTCTCTCCAATAAAGAAGGATTCTACTCTCGCTCTATGTAAACCATAAGGCTTGTTATCAGATGAAATAACATCTTTAAATTTATCTAAATGAGCTTTTAGATGTGGATAAGAGTCCATACTGTGAGGATTCTTAAATGTAGATGGCGTATATATTATGTATATATCTGTAGCCCCTACCGTGTACCTTGCCACATTATCTGACGAATTGTAATATGGCTTTATAAGTTTCACTTCATCCTCTGATAGGTCTAACCCATCTATTTCAGATTTTGAGAGGCCGAATATCCCATCTCCAATAGGAAATCCATATTTTTCAGACAATTTCTTGTTAATAAAATCATAATGTGGATGTATTCCATTTGTTAACTCTTCTTCAAATAAGAATATGTTATTCTTGACGTTATAAATTTTATCCAATATATCATCGCTTTGGCTAAATGTTATATTTTTACCATAGAAATTAGCCCTTCTTATAGTCGGAGTATAACATTCTGCTTGGTCATAGGTCTTATAAGATGGTGCTAAAATAGCAATAGCCTCTTTTTCAGTCGCTTTATACGCTGTTAATTTGCGATAATCAAATGTGTAATCATCTGTATTCTTATCCTTTTGGAACATCATAATCATAGTCTGAATGCTTGCGCTTTCAAACATCATTACTGCACCAAAGTCAACAATATTGCAGATTCGTGTCTCCTTAATGACTTTGTCTCTAAGTTTGCTTGCTCCAAAACTGGTAGTCCAGTTGTTTGTTGCAATAAAGCATAAAACGCCATTTGGATTGAGAAGATCCAATCCATTACATGCAAATAGATACCATATGTCCATTTTGCCCTTATAATAAGGCGAGTCCTTATATGGCTCAAAGAATGTCTTTGACATACGACCTTCCTTAATATAAGGTGGGTTAGCAATGATTATATCGAAGCCTATGAATGCACCTTTATCATCTAATAGTTGAGGATATTCAAAACGCCACTCAAATGATTTTTCATATTTCTTGTTATTGAGTATTGCGTGTTCTTTTTCTTTTAATTTGTTTAACTTACTCTTTGCTGCAGCATAACCGATTGGGTCTTCCTCAGCTTTGCGTTTGCCAAATAAGGGTATTGCTTCATACTCATAGACTCTTTGTTCGGCAACCTGTCGTTGACGTATGTCACCTTGGGCTAGTGTAGTCTTAAAGCAGTTCTTTATATCATTGATTTTAGCCTTTAATCCAACTTTATCCGTATGTTCTTCGGTATAGTCAACGACTAATCTTTTATAATCTTCTAGAGTGAATTTACTCCATGTGGTTTTCTCTTTTCTTGCATTTTCTTTTCCAACTCTATTGTACTCTTCAAAAACATCAGCAATTGGCATATCTAAAGAATAACGACAAATCTGTGAATTGCCACAAGTGATTTTGTAATCTAAGTTGGGTAGTGGCTGTGGCTCTTCCGCATCGACAACCAATGCTAACCAGAAACGCAAACGAGCTATATCGACAGCACCTTGCTCGATATCGACACCGAAGATGTTGTTTTGGATAATATCACGTTTGGTTTGAGTAGAATCGAAGTTCCCGTGGGGCTCAGCATGTGAATGTAAGTGATGTATAGCATGATACAACACATAAAGAATACCCATAGGGAATGCACCCGAGCCAATGGCTGGGTCGCATACCTTAACCTCTTTAAGCAGTTGAATAAAGCGTGTAGCAATGCTTTTGCTTTGGAGTATAGGACTCACCACGCCATCATTTATAAGTTGCCCAATAGCATCCGCATACTGATCTGATGGCTCATGTGTTTTAAGGTATTGTATAACACTCTGGCGGCACATATACTGAACAATCTCTTTGGGAGTATAGAAAGCTCCCTTATCTTTGTTGTCCTCCAAAAGATTCTCAAAAATATGTCCCAACATTTCAGGATCAATACCAACCTCGCTATCATCAGGGTCGTTCTCGTCAATGGTGAAGTTGTATTGAGAGAAGAAATCCATTAAATCCTTGAAGTAGGAATATGGGAAATCTATATCTAATTCGTCAATTCTGTCCTTATCAAACAAACCACCATTTAAGTATGGAATCTTGATATTTTCACCAAGTTTACCATCGGCTATATCTCCATTTCGCTTTTCATTCAATGTTTTGAAGAACAGTGGTTCCAAAACATCACTTAACAAACGATTATTGTTGGCATAATTATCTACAAGTTTACTAAGGTAGTTTTTATCTCCACCTTCCCATTTAGCATTTGAAGCAGGTACACCCATCCAGCCTTTCTTTTGCAAGAATTGCAAGAACACCAAACGGCCTAATAACTTCTTGACATAGTCGCGATGTGGCTTGGTATCAGAAAGCGTATCAATAAATTTCTTATATTGGGCTTTGTAGCCATTGAAAAACTCTTTGTTAAGTCGTTCAACAGAGAATGCATCGGTAACATCTGTTAAATAAATGGAGTCATAGGTCCTCTTATCAGCCAATTCTTTAAGTCGGCTTGCTGCTGTGGTACAAGGCTCGTTCTTGCCTAACAAGAATGTATATCGTTTAGGAGCTGTTTCCTTCTTTACTAATTCTCCGCTTTCATTGAAATATGTCTGTTTGGCAATGAATGTTAAACGATAGTCATCTTGGCCTTGAGAATAATAGAAAACCAAAGCTCCATGAATCAAGTCTTGATCTACATATTTTGCAGCAATATCGCGCAAACTTTTACGGTTGCGGGATATTTGCACATTGTCGGCTACCTCAAAGCGGAATATAGCCAATGAACGTCCGTCATCTAAACGGATGTTTCCTACATGGCCACCATCTTTGACATGTGAATCTGTAATCTTGGCAACACTTGTAAAGATTTCAACTTTAGGAAAGATCTTCTCTAGCAAATCTTTCCAAATGTTAAAATCAAATTTTGCAGATAGTATATTTTTCAAATATGCTTGATTCATAATAATACTTTGTTACATGTTAAAACTCTCTGAAATAATAATTTCAGGCATAAAATCTTTCGACACTTTAAGCGCATCTACTTGTTTATCAACATTTCCGCCTTGGACATGCTCCAATGGATATGCTGATATAATCATTATCAATTGTTCTAGCAAAACTACTGGCTTGACTGGAGTTCTCTTTGTTGCTGTTTTTAGTTTATTTATATCTCGTTGCAACTGCTGGAATTTGCCCGTTGTAATAGCTCGTTTTGCTTTATTAATCAATTCAAGTTCCTGTTCTGTAATGTTGGGAATACTTACAAAGCCATCAAGATAAGCAATTGCCTTCTTCTCATTAGGACCCTGTGCCGGATTCACCTTCTGCTTTGTTGCTTTAGTCTCTTCCTCTTGTGTAACAAAAGCATCAAGTGCCGCTTTTACTTGCTCGTGGTGCATATCGTGTAGCGGTATGGACTTTTCGTCAATACGGGCTTCAAACTCTTTTACTGCCTCCAAGAATGTAAGTTCCTCTATGCTGCCGTCTTCTCGAACAAATGTGAATGCATCACGGCGCTTATTACGGATAAACACAATGGTACTTCCTGGTATAAACTTACTCTTGCGACCTGTGCGAGCTCTCAATGGCAGTTTGCTGATTCGTTTAATCAAATCAGGATCATCTTGTTTCAATTGTCGGAGCCACATCAGGTAGCGCAATTTCTCATCACGCTCCTCATCTACATCCTTGTCAAACAGACCAAAACTTTCAGGATTCTCATCGGTAGAATATATCTGACTATCTTCGCCCAATGCTGCATGGAAAGCAAAGAGTTTCATTTTCGCCTTCTTCTCCAACTCAATGTCATCATTAACTTTTGATGTAGGGAAGAAGTTGAAAATATATACCTCTTTAGCAGTGCTACCGATACGATTCACACGACCGATACGCTGCATAAGCCTTGTAGAGTTCCAAGGTGTGTCATAGTTTACGATAACATTGGCACGATGGAGGTTTACACCTTCGGCAAGTACCTCGGTAGAGATAACGATGTTATAATCGTTTTTCTTATCCCCCTTGTAGTTTGCATCGAAGTTCTCCTTCAAGAGTGGCATTTGTGTATCTCTATTGTCGCTCTGTACAGTCATAATCTTATCAAAACCATGATTTTTTAGAGCGTCATAGAGATATTTGGTGGTCTCTTTTGATTCTGAGAATATAACTAATTTCCCTTCATGGTTAATGGTTTTATCCAATAACGTATCTTTAAGATATTGAATAAATATATCTAACTTAGGATCGGCATTAACAGCATCCCACATAGAAACCAACTCTTTCAATATCTCATTATCAGCCTTAATGCCGTCTTCGAAACCATATTCAAAGTCATCTGGCGTACAAACTTCTATTGTTGGGTCGGTATATCTTGCTTCCTCAATCAACTTTATCAACTCATCTTCCTTCCCTTCACTAAGGAACTCATTGACTTTCATATTGGGAGCAATGTATATAGTACCGTTGGCAAACATATCAAGCATCACCTTGTTGGCCTCATAATATCGGCGCAATGATTGCTTGAAGGCATAAAAACTACTATCTATTCGCTTGACAAGCAGCGTCTTCATAATGCCTGCCAATTGGATAGAAATCATATCTGCCTTTTTATACTTACTCTTCTTAGGAGACTTTAGATATTTTATTGCCTGATATCTGTAATATTTAAGTCCGTTTATCTTGTCACTAAGATACATTATAGTCTTATCGTACAAAGTCTCCAACTCTGTATCCAATTGATAATATATCTTGCGAGGAGATTTTACATCAGGGAAATGAATGTTCTGTTCCTCCAAATCTTTGCGATATGCATCGTTCTCCATTAAGTCTGTACGAGTTCGGCGTACAGTTAATGGTTCCACAACCTTGATACGAATTCTCTCATAGATTGCCTTAACTTCGTCAGCTATAAGAGTTAAGTCCTTTTGTTTTTTTAGTTTGTTATATCTATCAATATGTTCACGGAAGAAACGCTGCAAATTACCTTCTTCCAAGGTGCTATCTTTTGAGTCCTGGAAAAGATAAACAAGATTGGCAATATCCTCTGGTCTATTGTTAAGTGGCGTAGCAGACACAAGTATAACCTTTTTGTCATGTAAGCTACCATCATATCGCTTGGTTTTAGTCTTACACAACTTCTGCAATTCATTATACATTGATGCGGTGTCACTTCTGAACTTATGTGCCTCATCAACTATAATTAGGTCATAGAGTTCGGGATTCTTAACTTTATGAAGGCTTCCGTTAGTTATGATTTTGAAATTATCTAATTTGAATTCCGTAAGAGTCTCTTCCCAATTATCTTTCATAGCAGGAGGGACAATAACCAAAATATGAGAACGATGGGTCGGAAATCCATTCGAGAAAAAGAATTTCTTAGCTATAAGTGCAGAAACGACTGTTTTCCCCAATCCGACAACATCGGAAAGGAAAAATCCATTGTGTTTCATCATCTTGGCATATCCGTCATTAACAGCATCTATTTGGTAGGATAATTTTTTATATCCCGTAGGCAAATCGGATACAGAGTTCGGGTCAAAGTCAATACTCTTACCGAAGTATTCCAATAAGAATTTTAGATAAACCTCGTAAGGGGTAAAGTTTGGATTAAGATACGAGTCGTTCTTAATCTTATCTATATGAGTTATGTTGATCTCTACAGATTCTTCCCAAAGTTTTTCAAATGTTTCGGTTGCAAACTGTATGTCGTCATCATAGCGCAACTCCACATTGAACTCGAAGTTCTTTTCAAGTCCAGCCTCAGTTAAATTGCTAGAACCTGTGATAACAGAACCATAACCATGGGGATGGTAAACTTCCTCTCGGAAAATATAAATCTTAGCATGGATATTTTGTTTAGGATGGATGCGCATAGTTATTCTGCCGGTAACAATATCCTCTATAAACTGGTACATTCCATCCTCAACTTCTTTGTCGTATTTCGCTTCCTGAATATTACGCTTTATATCGTTAAAAAACTCCTCCTGAGACTGCTCTGCATTAGGATTGAAAAGTAGCCCCTGCTGATTTGCTTGATAAGTGAGTTTATCTACATTGATACCAACCAAAATGCGAATCTTGGGAGTTTGTTGTATAAACTTCCTAATACGGAAATATCCCGATGCACGGAAATATCCGACAAGTGCATCAAAGAAATGCACTTTTTTATATTTGAATACCCCTTCTATTTTTTCAAGAAGAGTATTTTCTTTTTCATTTGTGAAAAAGTTTGTTCCCATAGTTATTGTTTCGTAATAACGATTAGTTCTCTGGTATCAACATCCAATACCTTTGCAATATTTACCAGCATCTCCAACGATGGCTGCATTTTGTTTGAGCACCATTTAGAAACTGTTGAGGGGTCCTTGCCTAACTGCTCGGCAAGCCATTTGCCGATTTTCTTTTGTTCAACCAATACTACTTTTAGTCTATTTAAATCTTTCATTATTTACACATTTTATTGGCGTATACCGCAAATTTAGTGATAATATGCGAAACCACATCTTACGTTGGCAACTTTTTTTATCAGATAAATTGTAATTTTTATAATTCAAGAATGAATATTTGGATAGTTTATATGATTATTCGGAGCATAAAACTTGTACATAAAGCGAATGTGTTTGCAATGTAAAATCATCATATCTGCCCGACTTTGGAGGGGAGGATACCGACAGGTAGTTTTGGGCTGCCGAAAACATTTCGGGTGCCCCAAAACACAACTTGCTATGTTCGCTTGAACATAAATTTCCAGTGCCTGGAAATTACTATACAGCAGTCTAAATTTTACTCAAATATCAGCATTGGTGCGTTGATTATAACACTTGTTGGTTACTTGTTTATAACCAATAAGCAAATCAAGCAATAAAGAATGAGTGTAATCATTAGTGATTATAACAAGTAATGCAATCACTCAATCTTGCAATCTGCCAGACTTGCTGTCACACAATCTTGCAGTCTGTCAATCACCCTTTCTGTAATTGGATTAGCGATTTACTTTCTAAAATACTACCAATTATGCAATCTGATGACACCCGACGACACGTTATGTCGGTTATGCTGAGGGTATTATTTTTTGTTTTTACTTAGCACTCAGAAAGCCACGAGTAAGTGAGAGCAAAGGAAACTTGTTTGCTTTGCCGAGCGAAAGTGGGTTCGCGAAACAATCGAATGTTTAATGTAAAAATGAAATAGTTATGGAGATTATCAGTATCGAGAAAAAGACCTTTGAGGAGCTTGTATCGCGCCTCGGGCAGTTCGTTAAGCGAATGGATAGCATTAACCGCCAGCGTGGTGGTAGGCGTATGAGCGATTGGATGGACAATCAAGATGTCTGTCAGGCATTGAAGATTAGTCCTCGTACATTACAGACCTTGCGGGATAGTGGGCGATTGCCACACTCTAAGATAAACAACCGCATATACTATCGCCCCGAAGATGTTGAGCAACTTATTGCAAATGATGTTTAACCTATAAATTCTATGCCTATGAGTAACGAAGTTATCACGCACAAGCACGAGTGGGTGCGCGGTCTATTCTCTGATCTTGATCGCATTGCCAAAGATGCAGCAACGGTGGCGGACGAAAAACAGCCGCTATTGGGCGGCGAACACTATTTGACCGATAGAGAGTTGTCTGAACGCTTGAAAATCAGTCGCCGTACTTTGCAGGACTACCGCAACAATGGTATTTTGCCATACCGCCAACTTGGAGGTAAAATCCTCTATCGGGAAAGCGATATTGAGCGAGTACTGCAAAGCTGCTATCGTGGCAAGTTTTGATTTTATACCCGATAGGGTGTAATGGCGATTCTATAATAGTAAATTACACCCGAAAGGGTATAAATTATATTGGAGGAATGGCCGCCACAGCCTTATTATGCAGAGTTGGGAGCGAGCTGCCTTTGTCCCCAACTCTGTTTTCTTATAATAATGGCGGCTTGATTATAATTTACGATTATACTCTTCATAGGTTTGACCTTGATTTATGCGTCGTAGGTCGCTTCGCTTGCTTCGTCCCAATCCCATTCTCAACTCGGACGGTGATACCGGAGAGTTTTTTCGGGTGAAAAATTATCGAAGAGAATTTTTTGCTCGAAAACCCTTGGGCTTGAACTCGCAGGTATTGCCCTCCGAGTTAACTTTATAATGGGGCGAAAGCAGGCGAAGCGTACCGCAGACTTCTATCCTAAATTCACTATCGCACTCTTCACATTCATCATATCCTTCAATATCGAACTATCAAGCACTTTGGCATAGTGTTGCGTCATCTTGATATTAGAGTGCCCGAGCATCTTTGCTACATTCTCTATACTTACACCGTTAGCCAAGCACACAGACGTGGCGTAGCTATGTCTTGCCACATGTGTGCTAAGATGCTTCTGGATTCCGCAGACATCGGCTATCTCTTTTAGGTAGCTGTTCATATTCTGATTGCAAGGAACAGGGAGTAATACGCCACGCTTGATGCAGGTGGGGTTGTTCTCGTACTTTTTGAGTATTGCCAATGGGATATCCAGCAACGGGATATTACACATATTATTTGTCTTTTGACGTGTCTTGCGAATCCAATAGTGTCCGTTGTTGTCTTGCACAATATGTTCGGCGGCGAGTTGCTGAACATCTATAAATGCCAATCCCGTAAATGCAGCGAAGATAAATACATCACGCACCAATGCAAGGCGAGGCAGCGAAAACTCCTTTTGGTATATTGTCATCAGTTCATCCATCGTCAGGAACTCGCGAACTACCTCTTTCTCGTGAAACTTAATACCTGCAAAAGGATTCTTCTCTATCCATTCGTTGGCAAGTGCAAGGTTGATAATCTTTTTCAAGCACTTCATATAGCGGATAACGGTATTCTGCTGACAATTCTTCTCGGTCTTCAAATAAAACTCAAAGGCTCGCACAAGTTCGCCATTTACCTCCGTAATAGGCAAATCCTCTTTGTCGCATTTCAGTTTGATAAGTTCAGCAAGATAGCGGGTGCAACTTTCGTAGCGTCTTACGGTGATTAGGGCAAAATCTTTACCCACCAAAGCTCGGCATTGCTCGTTGTGTTCGCGCATAGTGCCAATGATGGAGCGTACTTGCTCCACCTTTTTGTCCACTCCAAAGAACTTTTCTTGCAATATTCGGGCAGTGATAAGTTCTCCATTCTCTTCAAGTTGCGTGTAAATTCGGTGGAGTTTGATACGGCTCTCCTCGATGTAGTTATTAAGCTCGGTTGATTTGCGACTTTTGCCACTCGCACACTCCTTTGCCTGGTTCCACGACACAGGCTCAATGCTTTTGCGGATGTTGGTTTCTACTCTTGCGCCATTGACTGTGATACGCATACATACTGAAGCCTCTCCGTTCTTCAGCAGCTTGGTTTTCTTGATAAAGAAAAGCACATTAAATGAATCTCGTCTCATTTTCTCCTACTTTTAAGTTAAACATTAGTTCGACAAATGTAGGAATCCTAGTCCGTTTTGACGCTATGCAAAATATTGTGAATCAACGAAAAGCACTCTTTCAAGGTGGAGATATTTGGAACACCCGTTTGCTCCACCTCTTGCTCCACCAAAGACGGTCGCGAACCGCACTTTTTTGGGGTCAGTCCGAAAAGCCGGTTGCAATCCTTGCTATAATCGTGTAAAAACAT
>ERZ791881.1981-NODE-1981-length-10933-cov-26.375712_pt1 | contig 10933 bp, 14 predicted proteins | sample MGYA00510161_ERZ791881 | MGnify/ENA primary metagenome ERZ791881 (study PRJEB30046, sample SAMN00792073) | human gut metagenome | study: EMG produced TPA metagenomics assembly of the A metagenome-wide association study of gut microbiota in type 2...
AATGTCAGTTTTAATTTGCAGACTGAAGCAGCGATTAATTTGCCGGACAACACCTTTTCACAAATGTCCTCTTTCTCCAACAGCTCCCGTTTATATTTATAAAAGGTATTCCGACTGACTCCGGCTAATTTCATGCACTCTTTATCATTCAGATTGCCGTCAAAGCTGCGGGAATGCTTTTTTATCAGCTCTTTGGCTTCTACGCTCTTCTTCGTCTCAAGCTTCGCCCCCTTGACCTGTCCAATCTGTTTTCCATTCAGCCGTGCCGTTTCGATTCCCTCTTTCGTTCTTTGCCGTAAATCCATAACCTCTTTTTCTGACTGCTCAAACGCAATCCGGATCTGATCCTTCGCTACTTCCAGCAGATACCGTTTCACAGCCTCCAGAAGAATATCTGCTTTCTCTCCGGTCATTTGAATGTCAGGATTCATATTTCTGCGATAAACATCTGTATTGATATGCGGCTCTTTTAAGAATACCAGATGAATCCCACGATTAAACAGCTCTTCATACAGTTCAAAGCCCTCCTTCGCATTTCTGCTCATTCGGGAAACACTGTCAAACACAATCGTATCGTCATCCTTCACACGCCGGACAATTCCCTTCAGACGCTTCCGGTCTTTATAGTTTGTACCAGTAAACACTTCCTGTATCACAACTGCCTCTGGGTATGCACTTTTAATATTTCGGATCTGTCTCTCAATGTTCTGCCTCGGCGATGAAATACGAGCATATCCATAAATCATATGTATCAACTCCTTTTCATAAATGAAATAAAATATACCCATTTATAAAAAGAAGCCGGAAAATCAGTTCCAGCGGATTGCAGCAATGTTTCTTCCTTTTACCGACTTGCTGGCGTTTTCCATCAAACTGCTACAACTGTCGCAGATCTGGAGACCGCCTGACTTACTACTCATTTTTCCCTCTATAAAACCAACTTTCGCACCTCGAACCCCATACCATCAGAATCGCTACTTTTTCAAACTTCGTCCCGTCTCTCAACCCATCTCCCACCACATACCTATCCGTTTTTTTCTCTCTCTTTTATTTTGACAAGCCAGAAGCGCAACGCACCCTAAATTTTCCGGTACTGCCAACCTTTTAGGAAATCCCACGCCATACTCTGATTTCCAAGCAGAATCCGACTTGTTTTTTAGTTCGGGATTTTATTTGTCTCCTTCTTATATTTTCCAACAACTGCTCTGATTCTATTTACTGCCTGTCCGTTTCTCATACACACCCATAAATCCACTCATATGCTGCCTGCATTTTCATTTTCCACGCTCCAACCGGATTCTCCAAAAGCTGCTACCGGCACACAGAAACGCTACATCCTCATAAACCAAAAGACAGGCGAGACTTTATGTCCCACCTGACTTCTTTTCGGTACAATCCTTGATTAAAGCCTTAACCGCTTTTATCGCTTGCTCTGACTGCGTATTCTGTATATAAACAACCAGCATTGACTTATTCACTTTTTCATAAGCATGGTCAATCATATTCCTAAAATACTTTAATACACTTGTATTCATGGATTTGTCAAGTCCTTCTCTCGTTTCATCTGTAAGCAACTTGACGTTTTCGCCAATCTGAGCCATATACATTGCACACAAATCAAATGCCATGCTGTCCCGAACTACACTCCTGCTTCCATTAACAGAGAAGTCACATTCAAACCGTTTTGCAACATCCTTTATCTTTAACTGATTTTGGAGAATATATGCCAGTACCTGTATGTCTCTGCTAAGACTTTTCGCCAACCCAGATCACCTCTCTCATAATGCTCTTATAAACACTATCCAGATTTTTTCCCACTCCTATGCTGATTAACAGGTCATCCAATGCTGTATCTTCTTGTTTAAGCAAATCTGTAATCAGTACATCTGCCTTCATCGGAATAAAAGCATTTTTCAATTTTTCTATTGTAGGAATATCCAGTTCCTTTGTATCCACTACAATATCTATGTCACTGTCTTTATCATTTGTTCCTCTGGCATAAGAACCAGCTAAACCTAATATCAGCCCTGTACTTCTGCTTATCTCTGAAAGTTTGTTCAGTATGCTTTCTTTGCTTATTGTCTCCATAAAAGCATCCTCCTCTCTTTCTAATGCAACCATTTATCCTATAATGATTATAACGCACCCATTATGAAAATACCATAGATTTTCTGTGAACTTTCAGAGCCAGAAAAAAACAAGCAATGTCGATTATATCTGTATTACGCCTAGAACCCATAAACCACACTGTAGTCATTTATGTTTACAAGCTTTATTCCAACTAACTCTCTGCCATTAAAAATTCTTCCAGTCAGTACATATAAACCTGATGTGTCTTTTCTAACCACTAAATGCCATCACTGGCGGCTAAAGTGCTGAATGTAGATGAAAATGCTAATAAACACCCTATTCCTAATGTCAGCAATCTATTTGATGCTTTCTTCATAATGCAATCACTCCTTACTGTAGTATTCTAATGCCGCTTTCATTCTTTCTTGAGCCTCCGTATTTGTCCATTCGTCTATATCATTTTGAATTGACTGATACTCTTCATCTGTAAAGTCTCTGTTTCTTGCCTCTTCTGCTTCGCTCTCTGATAAACTTGTTTCTGATTTATCAATACTGCTCTCTGAACCAGTCTCAGATTCTGATGAAGCACTACTTTCAACATCAGAAGATTTACCCGCATTTTCTTTTGGTTGATCCTGTTCTTCATTTGATAAACTATTTTGCAACACAGGACTATTTTCATATCTAATGCTTTCTTCTAGTGCATCCATTTCTTCTGCACTGACTACGCTACCATCTGGAGCTATATAATAACTCTGAATCTCAAAATCCGCCGCTGTTTCATCTAACTTGTCAGCAATCGTTTCTGATGTTTCCGGTTCAATAGCCTCTAATGCAGGAGAGGTGAGTTCCTCCGGTTTATCTTTCGTACATCCAGATAAACTTAATACTAACGCTAATAATAAAAATAATAATGTTCTCTTTTTCATTAAAAATACCTCCTAAAATGCAGTTAAGGAGCTGGTCTTGTAAACCAACTCCTATAAATGCTATCTCTATTCAGTTATATATCGTTAAAATTTATGCTATTAAAATCTTGAAGCTCCGCCAGAGTTTGTATCAAGATTTACTTCTATCTTATCAGTTCCCCAGTCTACATTTGAGCCTGGAAGATCTCCATAGTCCTCGTCTGCTGTTAAACTACCATTATTTCCGGTCTGGTTGTTTGAAGGTGCTGTATTTCCGGTCTGCTGGCTGTCACTGGGGATTGATTGAAGTTGCTTTTCTTCAACACCAGTGCTTCTAACCTCTGATAAACCAGATGTAATACAACCAAATGTTCCGTCATGGGATTGATTGAATGTCAGATAAACATTCTTACCGTTGATGTTGTAGGCTCCATCTGCTGTTAACATACGCCCATAGGTACCATCGTGATTTGTATTCAGTAAGTAGCTTTTACCAGTGCTCTGATCGGTAATCAAGCCACTAAACATAATCGTGTTGTCATCTCCAGCACCAAGCAGATACCAGTCTTTTGTTACGTCATCTTGGAACCAGCAGTTCTTTAGATAACCACCATTGTTATCGGATACCCTCCAAGTGTTTCCTTCTCCAACCCAACGAGAAGATTGGGTTAACTCTGCTGCTTGAGCTGTAATAGTTGTCATAGAACTCATATACTCTCCTAACGGATTTGCTTGACTAATTGGAGCCATAGTAAACATTAGTAATGCTCCTGTTGTAATAATGATTCTTTTAAGTCTGTTCTTCATAATTATGTCTCCACTCATATAAATGCTATGTTATCTGACACCATCAGAGATTTGTCGATTAACTCCATTCTTTTACTGCCATAAGTTTTATTTACTGAAGCTTTACTTTTATTAGTCATGCATGTAAACCTCCTTATGCTTGATATATTATTTATTATGTATTGCCTGCTTTATTGCTCTGCTATCTTAGGATTGCTTCTTCTGTAGTTCTTGATGTAATCATATGTCACACAGCATACAAACATAGTTGATGATACAAGTAAACCTATACCAGTTACGAAGAATAAACTGATGCTCTTTGCATACAGTACAGTTGAAATAAAAGCTAATCCAAATACAAGGTTTAATGCTATTGTGATTCTTGAAATTTTGTTCATATGTTTACACCATTCCTTTTGATTGCTATCTAAACTGCCTAATAAGTATATGTAAGGAAGCTATTAGCCTCCTTACATATATGAATGATCATCCATAAAGCTTAATTATAAAGATGAATCTTCGATCCTGTTCCACCCTTATCTAAAGGACCAGCCATGCCACCAAACCATTTATCTGCAAGATCCTGACTCTCTTTGATAATGTCTGCCTGATCGTTCTGAGGCTGGGATGGCTGAGGAGCTGGTGAAGGGGTTGCTATCTGACCATCGGATACGTGCTGGCTGCCGGATATGTCAGGAACATTGTCTACATTGACTCCAACACCTCTTAATGCTGATAAGGTGGAATCGGTTAAGGCTCCTTCATCATCTGCATTGGTGCTGGCTGATATGGTTATGCCTTGATAAACCTCTCCATTTTTAACCATATGACCATAATGCCCATCGTGTATCTCTGATAAAAGATAATACTTACCATAAGACTTATAAACTCCAGACTGCATTGTAGCGGATTCATCCATGTAATACCAGTTTTTATCTACTTCATCTTGAATCCATCCAGAAGCATATCCTCCTGTATTAAGACGATACTTCCAACTTCCATCTGCCTGTGTCTCCCAATAAATGGAGTAAGGAAGTTCTGCTGCTTGAACCTCCATAGAACCCAGAGGATTTGTCTGAGCTATGGGTGCTGCTGTTAAACACAACAAAGCTCCTGTTGTTAGGATAAGTCTGTTAAGTCTGATTTTCATTGCTTGCCTCCTATTGTAATCTCACTGTATCAATACACTTAAAAAATAAATTTACTACCACCTATAAACAAGCTCGATTCTAAGTAGTAACTATCATAAAGAAGCAGGAGGGGTAGGAGGAGTTAAACCAATCCGGAACCCTGCTTACCTCATTTTAACAGTACACCGTTAATTGTTCAATGTTTGGTAATTTGGTAACTGCTGACTTGATAACGCTAACTTGAAATATACACAGAGGGCATCAGTCCTGTAAACTAATACCCTCTATGCTGTCTATACCCTCTATGCTGTCTATACATAGTCAAAGCAGACCTTTTTGATATGATTACTAATTCCGCAACGCTGGAAATACTCATCCAAGGAATATGCCAGAATCAATGCAGTCTCTACCGTAGTATTGCATAAGTCAATACGGACACCTGTTCTATCTGGATATGTCTCCATGAAGCGGAACGTACAGTCACTGTCAAAGTCTTGAAGTAACTCTGTAAACTGTTCTGTATCCCAGAATAAACTTGATTCTTCACTGGACAATGCTTCCTTAAAATCAATGCAGATTACATTCACAGGCTCTGCCATATCAGGAATCACTTGCTGCCCTTCAGGCATACAATTATGTAATGCGTTCAATGCCAGCTTACAATAGTTACTTTGGGTATGCGAATATTTCTTTGCCAATAATTCTTCTAATGCTCTACATTGCTCTTTTACTGCTGGAATCAACACCTGTTTGATTTTAGAACCAGCTGCTTTCACTACTACATCTGCCATACTTGCCTCATCAATGTTTATAGAAACCAAAGATACTTGAATCATGTTAGGCTGTCCTCCTATGTTTAATAGGAAAACTAAAAAAGCAAGGGTCAAGCCGAACACTTCACGCCTTGCTGTCTTTTTTGAGTACAACAAATAAACTCCTAGCCATTTTCCATCTTGTCTAAAGCCTAAACTTAGATTATAATGTAATGGCATAGTAGTGGTAGCAACCATTGCGAAAGGTGTTCTGCAAAACACGTTTCACACCTGGGAGAGTGTTCCAGCACTCTTCTAGGTGCTATGCTTTTTTAGTTTTCAAGCTTATTCTAACACAGACAGCCTTTTTATTCAATTAGATTAGTTCATTTTCTTATGCAATCATATTTTCTTATCACGCTCCATTTCTTTTGTATGCTCCTATTGTAACGCTAACACATCATTTTGACAGTAGACAATCTGCCGGATTTCACGCTATCCATTTATGGACTATGCCAGAACTCAATGCAGGACAGCCAGCATAAATCAAATATTGCTAATATGTTTGTATTCATGTTGGAACTATTTTGCTTTCCAAGCTATTACATTTTCTTATGTCAACCATTTTTAGACTTGCTATACAGGGAGTTGATATGTATAAATCCACACTGAGGAATGTTATCCCATACCAGCCTCATGCTTAACAGGATTTGACACAGCTATAAATCTGGTAATTTGGTAATCAACTCGTCTATGGAATGTCAGCCTGAAACAGGAATGCTCTACTGCCATTAAACTTAAAGCATCACAGCAGTTCACATAGTATCAAGTCTCAATGCCCAATCTACAAGAAAAAGATCTCATAGCTCAAGCAGAGAGGAGATATATCTCAGATTTTTCTAGCACCTATTAGTCACTTAAAAGCTTTGAGAATGGTAGGAATTTTTTTTCCTACTGCTCCCAGATTTTAAGGGAGTCTAAAGTAGCAGGGAGCAAGCCAGAGCGTAGCGGTAAGCCAAAGGAATCTCTTCTGAAATGTCAGTGGGGAGGAAGTAGAAGCTATAAGCACCTGCCCGAAGATAAACCAAATATCTCACTCAGCTCTCATACTCCGATATGTTATACCAGATAAACAGAAAAAGCTGCCGAATCCACAGGAACGCTTACTACCAGCTCTCAGAAGCTATACCCTTAGTTCTTATGCCATACTACTCCGATATGCTATATCAGATAAACCAAACCAGCCAGCAAATTCAGTCCGAAGATTAGCTCACATACTTATGCTACCTCAGAAAAATACATTTTTCCATATGCTTATGATAACATATCTATATGCTATACTGAGCAGATATGCTATACTAGGTAAACCAGAACTGTCAAATAATTCAGTCCAAAGATTCACTCACATACGAATGCTACCTCGGAAAAATACATTTTTCTATATGCTTATGATAACATATCTATATGCTATACTGAGCAGATACGCTATACTAGGTAAACCAGAACTGTCAAATAATTCAGTCCGAAGATTAGCTCACATACTTATGCTACCTCGGAAAAATACATTTTTCTATATGCTTATGATAACATATCTATATGCTATACTGAGCAGATACGCTATACTAGGTAAACCAGACCAGACAAAAAATCCAATCGGAAGATTAACATCTGCTAACAGAAGCCATATTGCTTATTTTCTATGCTGTACTTATTATTTCTTGCCTCCTGCCCCTTTCAGCTGATTTAAACGATTCCTGATTGTCCGATCCGTCACACCAAAGTACTCCGCCAGACGCTTATTGCTCCATCCATATTTATATTTAAAGGTTTTTAACAGATCCATGTCTATATCCTTCATTGCAGGCTTAATCTCCCCACTCCGTATCTTTTCCTGATATTCACGCATACTCGTAAATTTCAGCTTGCTCAGCTCGTCACAGCAGTCAAGTAAATAGCAAATAATGTCTATATTGCTAATATTATCACGCCTTGCTCTAAAAAGAAGAGCGTTCACTTGCTCTCCCTGCTCTTTACTAGAAAAAACGCCTTTTATTTTTTTCCTCTTGATCTCTTCTGTTATTTCCATCATCTCAATGTCACTTAAATTGTCCCAATGATATGTCATATAGCTCAACATGCTTATCTCTCCTTTTCTTTTTTCTCTTACTTATTGGAATGCTTACTTCAGCAGTCGGTTCAAAATCGGGATTTTTTGGAACAGACTGTATATGTAGTCCAAGTCTCCATCCTGTTTCCGTTTCTGCTCGATATATTGCTCCCTGTCAGTCATATAGCAGCAACAGCTCATAATATACAATAGAAGCTGCGTTTCAGTGATTCCCTGTCTCTCTGCCCGTTTTATCAAGTCCCAGATTCCACTCTTACGGGATAAACAATTCATATAGCTGAGCATTTCTCTATCTTTCTGCTTAATATCAGAAAGGATCTGCTCCTTCTCCTCTTCTGAAAGTTCTCGCCAGTTATATCTTGTTCGGATACTCACGCTCTCATCTCCTAACCTGCTATTTTTTGGTAATTTGGTAACCAATCCATTAACGATGCACCGTTAACTGATAAATGCTTGATAAGCCAGAGGCAATGCCCCTGACTTATAAACCATGGTCTCTATTTAATTTTTCTTGCTCCTGCGTCCTCTCCGCTTGCTGGACGGTTCGGATTCCAAAGAGGTCTCTGACGGTTCCAAGCTATCCCCTTCCGGTTCTGGCTGCTCCCCAGTACTCTCAAACGGTTCATCCCCCGTCACAGTCTGCTCCTCCGTTGGTTCAGATGGAGATTCCTCAACACCCGAAGATTCGTTATGACCATCCACAAGCTCTATTTCCAGCTTATCTGCATCCGATTCCGGTAAACCAACCTCCGGCAAGACAGCTTGTTCCTCAGCTATGCCAGCGTCCTCACATTCTGTCGGGTTCGGCTCCAACTCACGCTCTCGAAGCATCTCTACCAACGCCTCCAGCGCATAAGTCGAAGTCCTGACTTCATCCCTCAGTTGCTCACTCAACTCCTGCACCTGAGGATAGATACTCTTCTCTGCATCTGTCAGCTCCAGCATATTGAATGTACACGCTCGGTCAAGGTCAAGCTGAAATCTGCGGCACACGTTATAGATTTTCTCAAATGTTGTGGATTTTGCTTTCCCAACGCCCTTCACATAGCATCCACGCCGAACCGGATAAATCTCTCCGTCTGCGGTCATCATTTTAATTGCTCCGGCGATTACTCCATCTGTCACACCATTGTCTATATGGGTCTGAACATACTCTACAATGTCCTTACGCTCTACTTCTTCCTGTACCTGACCCATAAACGCTGCGATTAAACTTCTCACTTCTGCTGTTTTTGATGTAAACATTTTCTCACTCATAACTTGATTGCTCCTTTATTTTTTCTTTTTTGATACTACTACTCTAACGCTGATTTCATACGGCGTCTGTAGACGTAATGCAAGAACATCGGCTCTCTGTTTTAGGGACAATCCACAGGAAACTGCCATTACGGCACTTTTATCATCTGAACATTGCAATCCATACACAGGATATTCACGTCTTTTGTTGCTCTTACACTATTCCCACAGACAGGACATAGATATTTTCTGGTGCTGCTCGGTCTTTTCTTAGGGGATTCATCCCCATCTGTCCCCGGTTCATTGCCCGATCCACTCGGTCCGATACCGCCGCTATCCGAATCTCCACCCAGACGATAATTCTCACAGGCCGTATCCAGTCCCCAGTCCTGAATGTTCTGAATAAACTCCTCGGTCGGTTCTGTCACGCTCCATCCGATATAACCAGCCTTACTGATTTTAAGACCACGTTTCTCTGCCTCCGCTTTAAAGCTCTTGTTATGATACCTGCCAGCATTGGATGTATCCTTGATTCCGTTCTCCATACAGTAAATATGAACCATCTCATGCATCAATGTAGCAAGTACATGTTCAATCGGGCGGGACAGATACTCGGCTCCCAGATTCAACTCATAATAACGCCCCTCTCCCGAAGCCCAGACTTTCTGCGTTGTGCAATGTCCATACGCACCCCGGCTGGATTGAATGGTAATCATTGCAACCGGAAGACCATTATCAAAATACTCCTGATTAAATACCGCATACGCATTCTCCAACTTTTTTGTATCGGCACTCAGCATCATTTCCACCCCTTTATTAAAAAAATAAATATACTCTGCAATACCTGCACAGTTAAAAAGACAGTCCGTCTGATTTTCAGGACTGTCCCATAAACAAGAGAACAGCCGTAAGCTTACGGCTCACGACTGTCATCCTCATTCTCGATACTTTCAACTATTTTCAGGCAAACATTTTTCATCATACGATATCCGGCTAACACAACCACCGCATCCAGCATCACAATCATCACGATTGCGACTACAGCAATAACCTGTACCATCATCTCAGCACCTCCTGATTTTTAATGATGCCATTCTAACGCCGGGCTATGCTTACGGCAATGGTGATGACGCACAAACTTACCCTTATGATTTTAGGGATATCCACGGATTTCCCATCCGACATTTTCCGGATTTTTTCTCAGGAACCAAACTCCTCTATCCCCCTCTGTGACTTGCCAGAATCCTCATATTCCGGTTTTTATTCCCTTGCCCTACTCTCTTACCATACCACATCTATATCCCCTTAGAGCTTGCAGCAAATCTGCATGATTTTTCTATTCTTCATTTTCAAATCGCCGCCATTCTCCTCATTCCAGAAACTCCCAGACCCCTCTGTGGCTTGCCAGAATCCTCATATTCCGGTTTTTATTCTCTTATCCTACTCTCTTACCATACCACATCTATACTCCCTTAGAGCTTGCAGCAAATCTGCATGATTTTTCTATTTTTTCCTTTTCAAACATTTCTCTTTTTAAGACAAAAAATGAACCAGCGGCTTTTAAAAATCGCCTCTGGCTCTCAATCTATGATCCTAACACCAAAAGAAGTAAATTCCAAGTAAACTTTAGGCTCTATCCTTGATTTTCCCCATGTTTCCAACATTCTTCACTTCAAAAACCCGTATTGCCGTGGCAAATAAATAGTACTTTAATCATCTTTTCATATCTCCATTTAAGTCTTGTATTTCTTCCCAAACGCTTGATATTTCAGGGTTTTCCGACTTTTGAGTTGTCCTTTCTTTTCAAGGTATCTTCTCAAATCTTCTCGTATTTTCTTATGTTTTTCCCTGCAATCTTGGTAAATCCGTTGGTAAAGCAAGCGTCCTTACCAACGGGCTTTTTTAACTATTCGCTATCCGATA
>ERZ791881.1985-NODE-1985-length-10912-cov-2.444322_pt1 | contig 10912 bp, 8 predicted proteins | sample MGYA00510161_ERZ791881 | MGnify/ENA primary metagenome ERZ791881 (study PRJEB30046, sample SAMN00792073) | human gut metagenome | study: EMG produced TPA metagenomics assembly of the A metagenome-wide association study of gut microbiota in type 2...
CTTTGGCACAATATTTGTACTTTTGCGTCCCATGGAAACGATATATATTCAAAACGTTTTCATGTGCAAATTTAATTTTATCATGACAGAAAGCGAATTTAATCGGGCAAGAGAAGAACTATTAGAAAATATTTCTGAGTTATTTTTAAAATATGGCTTAAGAAGTACTTCAATGGACGATATCTGTTCGCATCTCAAGATCTCGAAAAAAACTTTATACCAATATTTCAGTAATAAAGACGATCTTGTCGAACAGATCATGATGCACCGTAGAAATAATTACCGTACACAGAAGGATATCGAAGAACTGAAACAACATAATTCTGTAGAGATCATGTTGACGATCAGAGACCATATCATCCGGAGCTTCAACAGCAGGATGCCGGCGAATTTATTCGATTTAAAGAAATACCATCCGGATGTTTATCAACGAGTAAATAACAAAGATCAGATTTTTATCCAAAATTTATTTAACGAAGTGATCGACAAAGGGATACGGGATGGTTATTTCCGGTCTGATATCAATCGTGAGATCCAGGTCTACCTGTTTGTAAAGCAAATGTCTCTCATCGGTGAGCCGGAAATGATCAGTGAATTGAAATATCCGATTTCTACGATCGTCTCTACGATTGTAGAAAATATTATCCGCAGTTTCGCGACTCCCCAAGGGATGCATGAATTGGAACATTTACTTTATAATAAACCTCATGAAAAAACAACTAAGCCATGAAAAAGAACAGATCTAACTTTCCCAGGAGAGCTATGCTGTTTAGCTGAATTTCGGGATATAAACGTGTATAATCAAAATCAAAAATCTAATAATTAAAGAGAATGAAAAGAGGAGTATTAATCATTTTTGTTGCGATTCTCATTCCGTGTTTGCTGCAAGCCCAGACCACACCGAATGATCCCCAGCGTCTGACGCTAGAACAAGCGGTAAATTTTGCCGTAGAGCACAACAAAGAACTACAGGCATCCCAAATGAATATCGAATTGAGAAATAAAATGGTGACAGAAGCCATTTCTCAAGGTTTGCCTCAAATCAACGGCGATCTGAACTATAGCACCAATTTCAGATATAAGATGAGTTTCCCTGGATCGGAATCGTCTACCGTACTGAAAGACCAGTCGAGCGTCGGGGTTACCGTTAACCAACTGCTATTCAGTGGTGAATGGATATTGGGAATACAAACCAGTAAGATTGCTAAACTGATTGCTTCTCAGCAAGTGGATGTAACCGAATTGGATATTAAAGAAACGGTTTATAATTCGTATTATACCATCCTGGTGAGCGAACGCCTGATGGAAATCGTAAAGCAGAACCTGGAAAATATGAGCCAGATACAGCGTCATACCGAAAATATGCTGGCAGCAGGTACTGCCGAGCCGACAGACGTCGATCAGATCCGCATCACTGTCGGACAGTTGAAAAACAGCCTTCTGGCTATGCAACGGACAGTAGACGTAAACTATAATTTACTGCGCCTGCAACTGGGTTTACAAGCCGGGACTCCGATCACCCTGGCCGATCAACTGGATAATTTTCTGGAAGTCGGTAATTTCCTGAAACTGGCCGGCCAGGAATTCGATATCAACCAGAATGCCCAATACAAACTGATGGAGACCCAGGAGGAATTACAAAAGAAAATGGTAGGATTGAAAAAATGGGCTTATTCACCGACGATCTCTGCAAACTACGGTTACACCTATAAAATCCTGAAACCTAGCTTGGATTTCAGTCCGAAACATTCAGCTACCATTACGATGAGTATTCCTATTTTTTCAGGTCTGCAACGTAAAGCGCAGCTCGATCAGGAGAAAATCACGCTGGAACAAACCACGCTGAACAAGAGTTTATTGGCGGATCAATTGAACTTACAGGAAGAGCAATATAAATTCGCCCTGAAAAATGCTTTGGAAGATTATAACCTGCAAAGTGAGAATATTCAGGTTGCCCGGAAAGTGCTGGAAAATTACCAGTATAAATACAATGCCGGAGCCGTATCCAGTTTAGATCTGACCCAGGCCAACAATAATTACCTGACCGCAGAAAACAACTATACTTCGGCTTGTTTAACATTATTACAGGCACAAACTCAACTGGAGAAACTGTATAACGAGCTAAAATAATCAGGAGTGAATAGTCGGAAAGCGATCTTTTAGCTCTGTAATTGAAAAAGAAACAAATTAAATATTGAAAACAATGATAAAGAACGTAATTTTATCTACCCTCGCGATTGCTGTATTAGCCGGTTGTTCAGGAAAGAAAGATTCTGACAAAGATACCAGCGTAGTTGAAGCTATCCCGGTGAAAGTTCAAAAACTGGAAAAAGAAAACATTGCCCGTACCCTGGACTACACAGCAAATTTACAGGCAGACGAGCAAGTGTATTATGCACCTGCAGCTACCGGACGTATTGAAAAAATCTATGTAGAAGTTGGGGACCGGATTAAAAAAGGACAATTATTAGTCGAAATGGACCGGACGAATCTGCAACAAGCCGAAGTCCAGTTAAAAAATCTGGAAACCGAATACAACCGGGCTAAAATGCTGAATGAAACTCAGAGTATCAGTAAGCAAGCCTACGATGCTGCAGTGACCCAATATGAGGTAGCTAAATCGAACGTAGACTTCCTGAAAGAAAATACCCGGATGTTGGCTCCTTTCAACGGAGTAGTGACCGGAAAATATTTCGAAAACGGAGAAGTATATACAGGAGCTGCTTTCGGTGGTGCTTCCAAACCATCGATCATTGCAATTGAAAAAATCAATCCCCTGAAAGCCTACGTAAATCTTTCGGAACAATATTTCTTATCGGTAAAGAAAGGCACGAAAGTAGAATTGAAAAGTAGCCTTTACCCCGACCGGATATTCGAAGGACAGGTAAGTATCGTTTATCCGACGATCGATCCGGCTTCGAGAACTTTCACCGTTGAAGTGAAGATTCCGAACGATGACGAAGCATTACGTCCCGGTATGTACGGAACCATCAATTTCTTTATCGGAAATACCGAAACCGTTGTTGTTCCTGCTATCGCTGTGTTGAAACTTCAGGGTGCGAATGACCGCTACGTATTCATCAACAAAGACGGTAAAGCCAAAAGAGTATCCGTGAATTTAGGGAAGCGTTTTGAAGATAAGATCGAATTGATCAGCGACGAAATCCAGGAAGGAGACGAATTGATCGTTGTCGGTCAGGGACGTGTTATCGACGGTTCACCCATTACTATCACTCAATAAGATAAATACATCAAATAAATAGTAAGAATATGAGTATATACAATACAGCGGTCAACAAGCCTATTTCCACATTAATGGTATTTATCGCCATTATGGTATTAGGTGTTGCCTCTTATATACAGTTGCCGGTGGACCAATACCCTAAGATGGACCCGCCCTACCTCACAGTGATGGCAACTTATCCGGGAGCGAATGCTTCGGATATTGAGGAAAATGTAACCAAAATCCTGGAAGATCAATTGAACTCCGTAGATAATCTGAAAGAGATGACCTCTACGTCCTATGACAACTTAGGAGTAATCTCTCTGGAGTTCGAATGGGAAGCCAATCTGGACGAAGCATCCAACGACGTACGTGACGCTGTCGATAAAGCAATGCAAAATTTGCCGGACGATATCGACCGACCGACCATTATGCGTTTCAACACGTCTATGATGCCGATCCTGATTTATGCCGTCACGGCCGACCAATCTTATCCCGGTATAGACAAGATTCTGGATGACAAACTGATCACCCGTTTGAACCGGGTAGACGGTGTAGCTTCTGTGATCGTTGCCGGAGCACCGGAACGTGTGGTTTATGTCGATTTAGACCCGAATAAACTGGATGCTTACAACCTGACTCTCGAACAGATCGGTAACAAAATTCTGGCAGAGAACAAGGATGTTTCTTCCGGTAATGTGAAAATGGGGCTGATGGACTATGCCTTGCGTGTAGAAGGGGAGTTCGCAGAAAGCGACCAGATCAAAAATATCGTACTCGGCACTCAAAATAATAAAACCATCTATTTGCATGATGTTGCTGTCGTGCGGGATACGATCAAAGACATCACACTGGAACAAACGATCAACCGGGGACGCGGCGGTGTACTGATGATCACCAAACAAACCGACGCCAATGCCGTTGCCGTAGCTAAAGAAGCGAAAAAGCAACTGGAATTGGCAATGAAAGAATTGCCTTCGGACATCAACTTCCAAATCATTTCGGATAACTCGGACTTTATCGTAAAGTCGATCAACAACCTGCAGGAAACATTGATGTACGCTTCGATCTTTGTGGTATTGGTCGTATTTCTGTTCTTAGGACGATGGAGGGCCACCTTTATCATTGCTCTGACCATCCCGATCTCACTGATTGTCGCCTTCATCTATTTGTTTGCAACGGGTGAGTCTCTGAACGTAATTTCACTGTCCTCCCTCTCTATTGCAATCGGTATGGTAGTAGACGATGCCATCGTAGTGTTGGAAAACGTAACGAAACATATCGACCGGGGAAGCCGGCCACGTGAAGCAGCCAAATACGGAACGAATGAAGTATGGTTGTCTGTAATCGTCACCACACTGGTAACCGTAGCTGTGTTCTTCCCGCTGACCCTGGTAACCGGAATGACCGGAATCTTGTTCAAACAGTTGGGATGGATCGTTTGTATCACCGTATGTACCTCGACACTGACGGCTATTTCTCTGACTCCTATGCTTTGTTCACAATTAATGCGGATACAGGAAAAGACCAGTAACAGCAAGTTCAGCTTTTACAATTTCGTATCCCGGCAATTGGATAGGCTGGATTCAGGTTATGAAAGACTGATCCGTTGGGTACTGCATCATAAAACATTCGTCATTTGTTTCATGACTGCCATCTTCCTGGGGTCTTGCAGCCTTACGCGTTTTATCAAAACCGACTTTATGCCGCAGAACGACCAGAGCAATATGACTGTATATGCAAAAATGCAATCCGGTCAACGGGTAGAAGAGACGAAAAGAGTCGCTTTACAGATCGACTCAATGATCCGGGCAGATATACCGGAAATTACGATCATCAACTTGTCGTACGGTAGTGAAGAAGAAGCTTCCTTCGCTTCTATGATGAACAGTACCGGTAACAATATCCTGAATATGCGTTTACGTACCGTAGATATTAAAGACCGTGAACGGAGTATTTTCGTCATTGCCGACCAGGTTCGTTCTATCTTGAAGAGTTTCCCGGATGTACTGCAATATACAGTCAGTACCTCATCCAGCGGTGGTTCTATGGGTAGCAACTCTGTCGATATCGAAATTATGGGTCACGATTTCAACACAACCACCCGTTTGGCTCAGGATATCGCAGTGAAAGCCCGTCAGATCCCGGGAGCCGAAGATATCAAAATCAGCCGGGACGACGATAAAGCCGAACTCCAGATTGCTTTAGATCAGGATAAACTGGCTCGTCATGGTTTGACCACTTCAGAAGTCGGTTCTTATGTCCGTAACCGGATCTACGGTTTCCGTAACAGTAAATTCAAAGAAGACGGAGAAGAATACGACATCATCGTCCGCCTGGATGAGAAATACCGTTCTTCTCTGACGGAGATCGAAAATATCCTGATCATAGACGGCCACGGCGAAAAAATACGTCTGAAAGAATTGGGTGAAATCAAAGAGTACTTCTCACCGCCAAATATCGAGCGTAAAAGCAAACAGCGTATCCTGAAAGTGTCTATCACTCCGGCAGCTGGCGTAGCTTTAGGAGATATCGCACAGGCATCACAACAGATTATCGACAATCTGGAAGATGTACCTCAGGATGTCAGTCTTTACATCGGTGGTAACTACGAAGACCAGCAGGAATCCTTCAGTTCTTTGATCTGGCTGTTACTGTTGTCCCTGATGTTGGTATACATTGTGATGGCCGCTCAGTTCGAATCTTTCAAGATGCCGTTCATTATCATGTTGGCCATTCCGTTTGCATTCACAGGAGTAATTCTGGCCCTGTTGCTCACGAACACCACCTTGAGTATCGTGGCTGCCTTGGGTGCTATTATGTTGGTCGGTATCGTGACGAAGAACGGTATTGTGTTGATCGACTTTATCAACCTGATGCGTGAAAGAGGTATTCGCTTGTACGATGCTATTGCACAAGCTTGTCGTTCCCGTCTGCGTCCGGTATTGATGACCTCTTTGACTACGATTCTGGGTATGGTACCGATGGCGATCAGTGCAGGTGAAGGTTCCGAAACCTGGCGGCCTATGGGTATCGCAGTAATCGGTGGTATGGTTTTCTCCACCATCATTACGATGATCATCGTCCCGGCCGTATACGCTGCTATGGACAAAAGCGGTAGCCGTGACAAGAAAAAGGCACTGGCCAAAGAATTTAAATTTATGAAAGACTTCGATCCTGAAAAAGATCTACCCAAAAAGTAATCGATAATGCAGATTTACAGTTTCAGACCGATATTAAAGTCTGAAATTGTAAATCAAAAATCAAAATCAAATATGAAGAAAGCAGTATTCATAACATACAACCAAGCCCTGACAGAGCGAGTAGCTTTTCTCCTCGATCAATTACAGATCAAAGGATTTACACAATGGCCTCTGGTTAACGGAGCAGGAACAGAAACCGGAGAACCTCGTATGGGATCTCATACCTGGCCGGAAATGAACTCCGCCACCATTACCATCGTCGAAGAAGAAATGGTGCCCCTGATTCTGAAATACGTCAAAGCGTTGGATGAAGTAAACAAAGAAAACGGTATCCGGGCTTTTGTCTGGGATATTACCGATATGTATTAATCCGAAAACTCAATAGGGTCTGCGCAAAGCAACTGCACAGACCCTATTCAAAAATTCTCTTTCTTAACCACAACCGACAATCTGCCTAAGTGGCAGTAAAATAGTTTCAACTTTCTTTCAGCGGTTTAAAGCCGCGTCCCAGAATTTCTTTCGAATCGATTACGTTGATAAAGGCTTCGGGGTCGATTTCTGCAATCCGATGCCGTAAAATCATCATTTCACGGCGTGTGAGGATAGTGTAGATCATATTGCGGCTTTCTCCCCGATACATACCGACAGCCGGCAATAAGGTAGCTCCCCGGTTGATATCCTTGATAATGACATCCTTCACCGGATCTAACTTATCAGTGACAATCATCAGGGTCTTATGTACAGCAGCACCGTCGATTACCAGATCGATCACTTTTCCTTCGATAAATACGATAATCCAGGAATACATCGGTAAACGCCAGTCACCGAAAGCAACAACCGTCGACAACGTAATGGTACAGTCGACAATAATCACCAAAGTTCCAAGCGATATGTGGGTATATTTATTCAAAATCATAGAAATGATATCGGATCCTCCGGAAGTTGCCCGTGCCTTAAAGATCATACCGATCCCGATACCATAAACAATTCCTCCGAAAATAGCGGACAACAACTGTTCGTTCAGTAACGTACGATCCGTAATACCGGGCTCCAACAAGGCATCATAGCCGTATAAATAGTGGATGAGACGCATAAATGCCGGAATAGCGAACGTACAGATAATGGTTTTTACCCCGAACATACCTCCCAAAAAGTAAATTCCCAACAAGAGTAAAGGAACGTCCATACACAGGGCTGCAATTTCAGTCTCCCACCCCCACAAATGGTGAAATACCATAGACAATCCGTAAGTTCCTCCGGGAGCAAACCCATAAGGCTCAGCAAACATCACCGCCCCCAGGGCAAAAACAAAACATCCGCCCAACAACCAGGCATAGGTTATAAAAAAATCTTTAGAGAGAAATTTCTCTTTCGTAACAAATCCCATATTGACTTTAGATTTATGATTTTGATTTATGATTTAACGCTGCCAAAATTACGAATTGTTTTCGGCATTTTCTTGGCATAAAATATTTTCAACATGTTTTGTTTATATCTGTATATCAATCTATTAAACAACAAGACACAGGCATATTTATACAAGAAAGAGCATATTTATACAAAAACAGGAAATCGCATTGAAAACGATTGAAGCCCTATACGGCAATAACAGGATAAGGTGAGTAATCGTAAAGTTGTATTTTCCCTTTTAAGAGGGATTCAGGAACATCGATCAGCCGTTGATTGCTACTTCCCCTGAAAAGCAAATCGGTATCCCGCAAATGCTGATTAAAACGTCCATCTACCAAAACATCGATATAAGGCAAGATTTGTGCCAACCGGGCAGACCGGCACACCTCTTCGTAGCGATAACCGGTATAACACCAAATATTCTTTTTGCTTTTGTTTTTAATCAACTTAGCCAATTCAGTAAATGCTTCGACTTGCTCCAAAGGGTCTCCCCCACTAAAAGTAATATTTGAAAAAGGATCGGTCAGCAAGCGTTCGGCCACCTCTTCTACTCCGACCGCATGCCCATGCTCACGTTCCCAGGATTGGGGATTATGACAACCGGGGCAATGATGCCGGCATCCTGCCGCATAGAGAGAGGTCCGGAATCCCGGACCATCTACCACGGTATCTTCGATAATATCCAATAAAAACAGGTTCATCGCTAAACTAATTATGTCTGACCCGATCATTCAATTCAGCCAGTTTCGCCTGATTCCAGCGATTTGTCGTACCGACCAGATATCCGGTAATCCGTTGCAGGCGATCGATATGATGTCCTCCGCAATTGGGGCATTCTTCCAAACCGTCGGTCGCGTCTTCATGTCCACAATCCATACAGCGGTTACGGTTGTGATTGACAGAACAATACCCCATATTATAGCGGTCCATCATGTCTACCACCGACATAATCGCATCCGGATTGTGGGTTGCATCTCCATCGATCTCTACATAGAAGATATGCCCTCCGCGGGTCAGATCATGGTAAGGAGCTTCTATTTCTGCTTTATGCCGGGCACTGCATCGATAATAGACAGGCACATGATTCGAGTTCGTGTAATATTCCCGGTCGGTCACTCCCGGGATGATTCCGAAACTCTTTTTATCCTTCTGAGTGAATCTCCCGCTCAATCCTTCGGCAGGAGTAGCCAATACACTATAATTGTGCTGCCAGCGCTCCGAAAATTCATTCGCTTTATCCCGGAAACGGGTTATAATTCGGATCCCTAACTGCTGTGCAGCCGGATCTTCTGCATGGTGCTTACCTGTCAACGCGACCAAACATTCGGCCAAACCGATAAAACCGATCCCCAGTGTCCCTTGATTTATAACACTCTCTATCGTATCTTCAGGTTTCAACTTCTCCGTTCCTACCCACAGAGAACTCATTAAGAGAGGGAATTGCTTTGCCCGGGCAGTTTTCTGAAACTCAAACCGACGATGTAATTGCAAAGCCGTCAACTCAAGGAGTTCGTCCAATTTCGAGAAAAATGTCCGGATTCTTTCTTCCCGTTCGGAAATATCCATACATTCGATAGCCAGACGTACAATGTTTATCGTCGAGAAAGAAAGATTTCCCCTACCGATGGAAGTCTTCTCTCCGAAGCGGTTTTCAAAAACCCGGGTCCGGCATCCCATGGTAGCCGTCTCATAGCGAAAACGCTCCGGATCGTCGGCTTTCCACAATTCATGCCGGTTAAAAGTAGCGTCCAGGTTGATGAAGTTGGGAAAAAAACGCCGGGCACTGACTTTACAAGCAAAAACATATAAGTCGTAATTGGGATCCTGAGGTAAATAATTCACGCCCCGTTTCTTTTTCCAGATCTGAATCGGAAAGATAGCCGTACCTCCGCTTCCCACTCCCCGATAGGTAGAGGTCAGCATTTCCCGAATAATACAACGGCCTTCGGCAGAAGTATCCGTACCGTAATTGACAGAACTGAAAACAACCTGATTGCCTCCCCGGCTATGAATGGTATTCATATTATGGATAAAAGCCTCCATAGACTGATGTACACGACTTACCGTCCGGTTGATCGCATGTTGTAAAACCCGCTCATCCCCGCTCAAACCGTCCAGCTCAATCCGGACATAATCTTTGATGGGAAAATGGTACAGGTGTTTGTAATCTTCGCCGGTAATCTCTTCCAATACTTTCACCTCTTCGATAAAACTATTCCGCACATAAGGTGCCAGATAAAAATCAAAAGCCGGAATCGCCTGTCCGCCATGCATTTCATTCTGAGCCGTCTCGAGCGAAATGCAACCGAGGATGCTAGCCGTCTCGATCCGTTTTGCCGGACGGGATTCACCATGACCGACATAGAATCCGTTTTTCAGGATCTTATCCAAGGGATGCTGTACGCAGGTGAGACTTTTGGTCGGATAATAATCTTTATCGTGTATGTGCAGATATCCTTGCCGAACGGCATTTTTTACTTCTTCTACCAACAAATAATCGTCGACAAACGGCTTTGTCGTTTCACTGGAAAATTTCATCATCATCCCGGCAGGCGTATCCGCATTCATATTGGCATTTTCCCGTGTCACCTCATTCGATTTCGTCTCTATGATTTCCAAAAAAATATCCCGGGTTTTCGCTTTACGGGCCACACTACGCTGATTCCGGTAAGCAATATATAATTGAGCCACATCTTTACGGCGGCTCTTCATCAATTCGATTTCCACACAGTTTTGAATATCTTCGACCCTCATCTGCTCCTGTCCCCGGCAAGCGATACGATCGGCAATTTCATGTGCCAATTGCATATCTTCTCCTTTATCGGTATGCAGCATCGCTCTTCTCACTGCAGCAACGATTTTCTCCTCATTAAAGCCAACTACACGGCCATCTCTTTTCAATACAGTCTGAATCATTATTTTACTTTTTAATCATAAACCGATAACTCATAAGGCAAGGAGAGGACAAAAAAAAAGACAAGCGAATCCTTCTTTCCGGCCTTTCCTCGAAAGCCTCAGAAAACAATAATTACGGCAGGTCTTCTGACTTACTCCCGGTTTAAACAACCTTCCCGCC
>ERZ791881.1989-NODE-1989-length-10870-cov-2.226260_pt1 | contig 10870 bp, 7 predicted proteins | sample MGYA00510161_ERZ791881 | MGnify/ENA primary metagenome ERZ791881 (study PRJEB30046, sample SAMN00792073) | human gut metagenome | study: EMG produced TPA metagenomics assembly of the A metagenome-wide association study of gut microbiota in type 2...
GGTAAGCTCCACATCCCACACCTTATCCGGAATCTTGAATTCCGCACGCTGCTCGAAACCGTCCGGAGTGCGTGAATAACTGAGCCGTCCGGTTTCCAGGTCCGCCTTGATGAACGAGGAGAACTCCTCGCCCTTGCGGTTCACCATGTCATTGAGGAAGATGGTCCTGCCCTCCCGTAGTTGTTGCTGCTCCTCGGCGGTGATTTTCACGCCATTGATCTCGTTCGGGATATAAATTTCCCGTGCGCCCTCCGGGGAGTCGGGATTGTAGCGGGTATAGGCGGGCCTGCCTGTCACCTCGTCCAGCTTGACATAGGAGGAGAATCTCTCCCCGTCCTTACGCTCCATTCCCTCCACGAAAATGGCCTTTCCGGCATTCAGGTCTTCAACCTGCTGTTTGGTCAGTTCCACGCCACCCAATGACTGGCGGTTGAAGAGCTTGTCGTTATCGAAGATATATTCGATGCCCCTGCGCTCGGCGTTGATCTGGATGTGGGCGTCAAACTCCTTTCCGTTGTTGGAAATCATACCCTCGATGAACACCTTCTTGCCTTCGCGCAGGTCGTTCTGCTCCTGCTCGGTAAGCTTTACGCCTTTAATCTCCTTCGGGATGAAGACATTTTCCGCACGCATGGCGACCACCTCATTGGTGAGCTTGTCAATGCTGACAAAAGAGGGGATGTATTCACCGCCCCGTCCTTTCAGTTCCACGACACGTCCCATATTGCCTGTTTCAAGCAGGTTCTTCTTGTCCTCCTCGGAGAAGATATGCCCGAAGTACGGGCGGTCGAGTTCGGGTTTCTGCCGGATACCGTGGATGCCCAGCACGATGGGACCTCCCACGGACTGCTGGAGTGACAGCCGTGCGTCGGTACGCAATACGGCAGAACCGAAATTCATGCTGATGGGCACGACCTGGTTGGTCTTGTAGCCCCTGAGCATCTGGTCAAGGAGTCCGCGTTCCTGAAGATACTCGCGGGACAGCCCGTATTTCTTCAGTTCCTCCCAGTTGATCATGGATTCATTGTAGCGGTATTTCGGCTGCTGCGCGGTTTCCGGAGCGGCCTGTTGCTGTGTCTCAGTTTTTTTTGCCATTTCTTCTTGATTTTGATGGTTTATACTTTGGTTTTCTTTGGAGCGGGGAACAATCTCGTATTTCTTTAGAAATTCCTCCACCGCGTCTGATTTTCTGCCTGCGGCAAGATCCTCGATTGCCTGTCTGACTTCCGGGTTATCCAGCGCATTCTCCTTGACGGAAAGGATGCCGAAACGAGTCGGGTCTTTCAACTGGCTCCAAAAGTTCTTCAGGAAATTCTCGAACATGCTGGCATATCGGTCAATTTTCAGGAAAGAGTTCCGGTGTTTTTTGTCTGCCGAAACCGTCTTGTACCTGCCGTTCTTGTCGATGTCGGATATTGCCTGTAGAAGCAGTTCCATCTTGTCGAGGATGAACACGATGTCGCTCAGCTGGGCGTTCTCGGTGACTTGCGTTTTTGGGGGTTCGTCCCTTACATTTTTCTTTGCCATAACTGTAATTTTTAGGGTTTATAACTGTTGTTGTCACCGCAAATATATAGTCATAAATTTGATAAATCACTATGTCTCAATGCGTTGTACTATCCGTTTCATCGGATGTCATCACGTTTCACCGCAGAGGGAGAAAACGCAAGGCGGAAAAACGGAAGAATCAAGGATAAAAGTGTGAGAAACGTACCGAGTCCGATAAAAGAAGAGAGAGAAATACGCGAAGGGAAAGCCAAAAACAAAAAAGGCGGAACGGGAAAATGGGAAAGGGTGGAAAAGCCGCAAACGACACGAAGCCGATAAAGAGAAACTGTATTATGCAGAGTGGAGAGCGAGCTGTTTTAGTCCCCGCTTCCTTCTGTTACTCCATAGGACTGGATGAGAATTTACGTGCGGTTGATGTTGACAGCATAATCCATTAGGACATCAGGTGTCGGCAAAATACCGCCGCCGGATTGTATCTTGGTTTTGTCCTATGCGTCGTAGGTCGCTTCGCTTGCTAAGTCCCGGAACGTTTCTCCAACTCGGACGGCGATACCGGAACGTTTTTTCGGGTGAAAAATTACCGAAGGGAATTTTTTGCCCGAAAACCGCAGGCCTGAACGTAGAAGGTATCGTCCCTCCGAGTTATCTTCTTAAAGGGACTTGACAAGTGAAGCGTGGCTTATGATGGATTTTTATAGAGAAATATGGAAAAATGTACCTTTAGCCCAAGAAAATTGCAATCATTTCGCAGAAGTAATCAGAAAATGATTACTCTTGCAGAACGATAATACATGAAAAAATGTTTTTGTTCACTTATCTATGGATGTTCATTTTTAATGAATGCGAGCAAATAATGAACATGGATTCGCTTATATCCGCCTTCTATTGGAGAAAATTGGTCTTTTACCCATTTTTCTCCAATAGAATAACCGTAATACTGATAATTTTCACTACTTTTGCAACATGATTATACCAAGGGATAAATATTTGCAAGAGCTAAGAAGTGTGATGCACAACGGAATGATTAAGATTATTACCGGTGTACGCCGTTGTGGAAAATCTTATCTTCTATTTGAATTATTCAAACAATCATTACTTGAAAACGGTGTGAATGAAGAGCACATTATTCAAGTTGATTTGGAAGACCGACGTAATAAACACCTCAGAGAGCCGGACAGATTATTGGATCACATCGATGGACATATCACAGATAACGATATGTATTACATACTATTGGATGAAATACAACTTGTTCCTGAGTTTGAAGATGTACTCAACAGCTATCTGAAAATTAAAAATACAGACGTATATGTAACTGGAAGCAATAGCCGAATGTTGTCCAGTGATGTAAAAACAGAATTTCGTGGTCGAGGGTATGAAATCAGAGTCCATCCACTGAGTTTTTCGGAATTTCTCAAGGCAGGACAGTACACAAATGAACTTTCTGCCCTACAGGATTATATGATTTATGGAGGAATGCCACAAGTCGTATCTTTTTCAAAGAAAACAGAAAAAGAAAATTATCTAAAATCCTTGTTTCAAGGAACTTATATACGCGATATAAAAGAGCGTTACAATATTAGGAACGATGATGATTTGAGTGAACTTATAGATATTATTGCTTCCAACATAGGCTGCCTGACCAATCCGACAAACCTTGAAAATACATTCAAGTCCGTAAAAGGTCATAGTATTTCAGATACAACCATACAGAGTTATCTTGGAATGTTACAAGATGCCTTTATGTTGGAAAAAGCCATTCGATATGACATCAAAGGAAAGCATTACATCAACACGCCTTCAAAATATTATTTTGAAGATGTCGGACTACGTAATGCCCGTCTGAATTACCGTCAAATTGATGGGGGGCATCTTATGGAAAATATCATATATAACGAACTGCGTATCAGAGGGTATTCGATTGATGTAGGGCAAGTGGAAGTGAGAATAACAAATGATGATGGAAAGAAAATGCGAAAACTACTGGAAGTTGATTTCATTTGCAATAGTGGGGATAAACGTGTGTACATACAATCAGCACTTGATATGCCCACTCAAGAAAAAATTGACCAGGAAACCAATTCCCTTCGTCATATCAAAGACGGATTCCTAAAATAGTCATTGTGGGAGGGTTGACCCCTTCACATGTGAATACAGATGGCATATCAATTATTAATGTGATCGATCTCCTTAAAGATACAGAAGGAAATCTATTATAAATCCAAACTGAAATACACGCCTGTTTGGCGGAAGCAGGAGACACAACCTCTGCAGCATTCGCGATAGTAACCTCCAATATAGGTAGTGTTCTCAAAAGGTATTGTCCGATGAAGACTATTTATCACAATTCGATAGTGATGTAACAGAAAGAATAATAGCGGGGACTATGGAAAGCTTTACCCAAGCCTATAAACTATACAATGCCATACCCGATATGAAATATTCCTCTGAAAATGCTTCGGTTCTCTTCAAAAGGAAATGATTAAAAAAAGGGCTGAAATTCTTATCTAAAACGGTTGCAAAATTTTCTCGCAAACAAAGAAACTATAGCTTACTCCTGCATTTGAGCGGATTTTTTGTCATTTGGCAAAAAAACACCAGTTTTCATGTCAATGTAAAGAGATGGATGTACCTGGGCTGAGGAGAGGCAGGTGTTGCATTTTAAAGCGGGGAAGCGGGAAATTCCGGGGAGTTGTTTCCGTAATTCCGCAAGATATTGTATTTTTGTTTGTGAATTCAGCATGCGACAAACCATGAAATTTACCCACTTTCACGTCCACTCGCAATATTCTATTCTCGACGGAGCAGCCAGTATTCCAGGCCTGATCGAAAAAGCCAAAGCCGACGGCCAGGCCGCACTAGCACTGACCGACCACGGCAATATGTTCGGGATAAAGTTGTTTTACGACACCTGCCGGCAAAAAGGGATCAAACCCATTTTAGGGTGTGAAGCCTATGTCGCACGGGTATCCTTATATAATAAAGAAAAACCGATCGACCGGTCGGGGGAACACCTGATTATTCTGGCCAAAAACCTCACCGGTTACCTCAATCTCGTCAAGCTCTGTTCGACGGCTTTTTGCGACGGTTTCTACTACCGTCCCCGTATCGATAAAACCCAGCTCGAAAAACATCATGAGGGATTGATCATTTCCTCGGCTTGCCTGGGAGGAGAAATCGATCAGAAAATCATGGCCGGTGATCTGGAAGGAGCTGAAAAAGCAGCTCTATGGTACAAAAATCTGTTCGGCGAAGATTATTACCTGGAAGTGATGCGCCATCCGGCAGCGGATCCCAAACAAAGAGCCGAGATTTACGACAATCAGCAACGCTGTATTCAGGAGAAAATCAAAATAGCCAGGAAACTGAATATCAAACTTATCGCCACCAACGACGTACATTTTCTCAATGAAGAAGATGCCGAAGCCCATGATCTGCTGATTTGCCTGAACACCCGGAAAGACATCGACGATCCGACCCGGATGCGGTATACCCGTCAGGAATGGTTTAAAACCACCCAGGAAATGATCGACCTTTTCCCTGATCTGCCCGAAGCCATCGAAAACACTCAGGAGATCACCGATAAAGTCGAGGAATACGAACTGGACTCCGATCCTTTGATGCCCGTTTTTCCTATTCCCCCCGAACTCGGTACGGAAGAAGAATACCGGCAAAAATTTTCCCAGGAAGACCTCTTCAACGAATTCACCCGCGACGAGAAAGGAAATGTCGTACTCACCGAAGAAGAAGCCAACAAAAAAATCAAAAAACTGGGCGGATACGACCGTTTATATCGTATCAAACTGGAAGCCGACTATCTGAAAGAGCTGACCATGAAAGGGGTTGTGAAACGCTATGGTGAAAATCCGTCTCCCGAGATCATGGAACGCATTATCTTCGAGCTGCATATCATGAAGACCATGGGTTTCCCGGGTTACTTCCTGATCGTGCAGGACTTTATCCGGGCTGCCCGGGATATGGGCGTAATTGTAGGACCGGGACGTGGATCGGCTGCCGGTAGTGCCGTCGCCTATTGCCTGGGTATCACGAATATCGACCCTATAAAATATGATCTGCTGTTCGAGCGTTTTCTGAATCCCGTATTTCCCTGCCCGATATCGATGTGGATTTCGATGATGCGGGACGGCAACAGGTATTGGAGTGGGTAACGGAGAAATATGGAGCCGACAAAGTGTCGCACATCGTAACCTTCGGCAGTATGGCCGCCAAAATGGCAATTAAAGACGTAGCCCGGGTATTGAAACTGGAATTATCGGAAGCCAACCGACTGGCCAAAATGGTTCCGGAAGCTCCGAAAATGACCCTGAAAAAAGCTTATAAGGAAAACCCGGATCTCGAAAAAGAGAAGCAATCTCTGAACCCACTGATTTCCAAAACAATACAGTTCGCCGAGACCCTCGAAGGTTCTATCCGTCAAACCGGAGTACATGCCTGTGGTATCCTCATCAGCCGGGATCCGCTCACCGATCATATCCCGATCATGCCTACCGAAGGAGAAAGTCTGATGACTACCCAATACGACGGGCATTTCGTAGAACCGATCGGGCTGATCAAAATGGACTTTCTGGGTTTACGTACCCTCTCGATCATCAAGACTTGTCTTGACAATATCAAAAAATCGAAACACATCGTCCTGAATGAAAATGAAATTCCCCTGGACGACGAAGAAACCTTCAAGCTTTTCACCCGCGGAGATACCACCGGTCTGTTCCAGTTCGAGTCGCCCGGAATGAAAAAACACCTCCGTGCCCTCCAGCCTAACCGTTTCGAGGACCTGGTAGCTATGAACGCCCTGTATCGTCCGGGGCCTATGGAGTATATTCCTTCCTTCATCCGGCGTAAATTGGGTGAGGAGCCTATCGAATACGACCATCCGATGATGGAACCCTATCTGAAAGAAACCTATGGTATCACCGTATACCAGGAACAGGTGATGCTCCAATCCCGGGCCCTGGGACTATTCACCCGGGGACAATCGGATACCCTCCGCAAAGCCATGGGTAAAAAGAAGTTCGAATTGCTGGCGGAATTGAAAGGCAAATTCGTCGAAGGTTGTAAAAACAATCCCGATTTTGTCCAGGGAGCCAAAGAAAAAGGAAAAAATGTCGAAGAACTGGTCAACAAAATCTGGGGAGACTGGGAGGCTTTCGCTTCTTATGCCTTCAACAAATCGCATTCCGTTTGTTACGCCTACATCGCTTATCAAACCGGTTTCCTGAAAGCCCATTATCCGGCAGAATTCATGGCTGCCAACTTAAGCAACAACCTCTCGGACATCACCAAAGTAACGGTTTTCATGGACGAATGTAAGCGAATGGGGTTGAGTGTACTGGCGCCGGATGTCAACGAATCTTACAATGACTTTACCGTAAACTCACATGGCCAGATCCGTTTCGGAATGGCCGCCATCAAGGGAGTGGGTGAAGCTGCCGTAGAAAAAATCATCGAAGAACGGGAGAAAAACGGACCTTATAAAGATGTATACGATTTCTTCGAACGAATCGACTATAAATCGGTCAATAAGAAAACAATCGAAAACCTGGTTACTGCCGGCGGACTGGACAGTTTCGGATACCACCGGGCCCAATACCTGCACCTGGTAGACGCAACGACCACAGTACTGGATAACCTGGTGAACTACGGCCAGAAAAACCAGCAGGATTCCATGAACCTGCAAGCCACCCTATTCGGCGAACTGGACGGCTTCGAAGTCACCAAACCGAATATCCCCGACTGCGAACCCTGGCACGACTATGAGAAATCGAAAAAGGAAAAAGAGCTGATCGGTATTTACCTGACCTCCCATCCCCTCGATCCTTATAAGCTGGAAATGCAGTTGCTTTGCACGCCGGTAGAAGAACTCAACAGCGGCCTCGAAACTTTTAAAGGCAAAGAAATCAATATCGCCGGTATCATTACCGCCAAACGGGAAGGTAAAACCAAAACCGGGAAAGACTTCGGCATCCTGACCCTGGAGGATTTCAGCGGTACTTACGAACTGGCTTTCTTCGGAAAAGATTATACCGATTTCCGGCAATACTTTATCGACGAGACGGCGATCTATGTGAAAGGGAAAGTAGGGCCCAAATGGGGTAAAGAAGGAAACGAGCTTACTTTCACCATTCAAAAAGTGGGCTTATTGGAAGCACTGACCGAAAATGCAATCCGTTCGATCACTTTACAGGTCGATATTGAAAAACTGACCCTGGAAACGGTCACTGAAATACACGAGCTCTTTACAACCGATGTGAACAGCGAGAGTTATAAAGAAGCCCAGCAGAAAGCGGCCGAACAAAAGACACAGAAGAACAGCGAACCGGAGAATTTTGAAGAACCGGCAACGGTACAAAACGATATTCCCCTGAATTTCATGCTGTTCGACCGTCAGGGAAACAGTGTCAAAATGTTCTCCCGCACTTGTAAGATCAGGCGTTCCCGGGAATTGTACGAATATTTCGAAAACAACGATTCGATCAAAATGAAGATCAACTAGGATAAATTTTAACGTTCTATTATAAGATGAATACTTCGTATACAATAAAATTGTTGTAACTTAGCGGAGCAAAATGGAAATACCAACTTTTAAAAGATAAATACTATGGCAATAGCAGTTAATGATTCTAATTTTGAAGAGGTTGTACTGAAATCAGCACAACCTGTCCTGGTCGATTTCTGGGCAGAATGGTGTGGACCATGTAAAATGATGCTTCCCATTGTTGAAGAAATCTCTGAAGAATTTGCAGGAAAAATTACCGTTGCTAAGGTTGACGTCGACGGCAGCCCAAGCACAGCAGCTAAATTCGGTATCCGTAACATCCCGACTATCCTGTTCTTTAAAGACGGTAAAGTTGCTGATAAACAAGTAGGTGCAGTACCTAAGAATTCACTGGTCGAGAAAATCAACAAACTTCTTTAAATAATTGAAAATTGAGAATCGAAAAATCCGATTCTCAATTTTTTTAATCGTTGCTCTAAAGCCTTTTCTTTATCTTTTCAGGTTTATAGCCATGAACAAGCTCGAAGATATTATCCGCTATGAACAATTCGATAATCTCGAATTCATTGCTTCTCAGATTGTTGCTGGTTTTATCACCGGTTTGCACCGGAGTCCTTATCATGGTTTTTCTGTAGAATTTGCCGAACACCGGGTATACAATACCGGAGAATCGACCAAACACGTCGACTGGAAGCTTTATGCCCGGACAGAGAAGTTATTCGTCAAACAATTCGAAGAAGAGACGAATTTACGGTCGTATCTGGTGCTGGATACTTCTTCTTCGATGTTGTTTCCTTATCCGTCGGCGAAAGTCTCTAAGCTCCGGTTTTCGGTTTATTGTGCAGCAGCCTTGATTCACCTGCTCCGGAAACAACGGGATGCTTCGGGATTATGTCTGTTCTCGGACCGGATCGAAGTGTTGACGGATGCAAAATCGAACAGCACCCACATACAGACGATGTACGCCCACCTTCAGGAGATTTTGCAAAATCATTCGGTTTCCCTGAACAAACCCACATCGACAGCCCAGGTGCTCCACCAACTGGCGGATACCATACAAAAAAGAGCGCTGGTCGTTATTTTCACCGATATGTTTTCGAACGGAGATACGGAAGAACTCTTTTCAGCTCTCCAACACCTCTGCTATAATAAACACGAGGTGATCCTCTTTCACGTCAAAGACAAACGGATGGAAGAAGCATTCGAATTTTCGAACCGCCCCCATCTCTTTATCGATCTGGAAAGCGGCCGGGAAATCAAATTTTCTCCAAATGAAATCCGGGAGACTTATAAGCAGAAAATGGCCGAATTTTACCAGGAACTAAAACTACGTTGCGGACAACTCCGGATCGACTTTGTCGAAGCCGACATCGACCGGGAATTCCACGAAGTATTATTCCCCTACCTGTTAAAACGCAGCAAATTATATTGATTCATTATCTTCAAAAACGGTTGTATCGACAGGTATTTCTGTATTTTCCTGCCGGACATCCGGAATAAGAGTCAACATGCGGATAACCGAATCCCTGACGACCTCATACCGATTCAAATCTCCGTCTTTCAATGTTTTCTGAGGTTGTGATTTGATTGTCAGCGGATTGATCGGCTTACCGTTTTCATATACCCTGAAATCCAAATGCGGGCCTGTGGCCAGACCGGTAGCCCCGACATATCCGATGACCTGCTTCTGGGCAACATCTACCCCTACTTTGATTCCCTTTTCGAATCGGGACAAATGCATATAGGTCGTCGTATAAATACTATTGTGTCTGATTTTGACGTAATTTCCACCTCCCTTGGCCTGATAACCTTTTGCAATAACCCGGCCTTTCCCGATGGCATACACCGGAGTACCCGTCGGCGCAGCATAATCTACACCGTGATGAGCCCGGTAACGCTTCAACACAGGGTGGAAACGGCTGTTCGAGAAACGGGAAGAAATCCTGAAAAAATCCAAAGGAGCTTTCAAAAAGGCCCCCTCCAAACTCTTTCCTGCTCTGTCGTAATATAATTTTTCTCCGTTCAGTTCGAACGGTATGGCATAATAAGTACTGTCACCATGCCGGAAAGCAGCCCCCAATACATTAAAATTAAGCAAACTCTTCCCATCGACATATTCCTGCTCATAAATCACGCGGAACTCATCCTGTTTTTGAAGACCGAAAAAGTCGATGGTCCACCCGAAAATATTCGATAATACGACGGCCAATTGCGGATCGGCATTGTATTTCGACATGGCCAGCCACAAAGAAGACTCAACAACACCATGCAACTCATTCCTGCGCCATTCGACCGGATTTTCCCCCATCGTCACCCGGTAATCTCCCCGCAAATCAAAAACGACATAAGATTTGGGATCGATTTCATACACGAAATAACAGGTCTCCGGTATACTGTCCCTGGTGGTAAATACCGCATAAGCCTGATCGCTCCTGATCTTACGTACATCGAAGACATCTTTGGATTTTTCTACCAGCCGATGCACTTCTCCCACCGATAAGCCATGTTTCTGCAATATCGTAGAAAGACTTTGATTCCTTTTGACAATACCATAATCCACATCGTAATCATCGATGGGTATACCATATTTATAAGTAATCTCCTTCACTTCAAGCGAATCCGTCACTTCGATCTCATCCAACGGTTCAGTAGTCTCTTTCTTGGGCATAAAAATCACTACTAACAACACGATTCCCAGTAGTGATGAAAAGATAATCTGTTTTTTCTTTGACATTGGTTATTGAGTTATTGGGTTGCTGAGTTATTGAGTTGCTGAGTTATTGAGTTGCTGAGTTGCTGAGTTATTGAGTTGCTGAGTTGCTGAGTTATTGAGTTGCTGAGTTG
>ERZ791881.1997-NODE-1997-length-10841-cov-3.344150_pt1 | contig 10841 bp, 7 predicted proteins | sample MGYA00510161_ERZ791881 | MGnify/ENA primary metagenome ERZ791881 (study PRJEB30046, sample SAMN00792073) | human gut metagenome | study: EMG produced TPA metagenomics assembly of the A metagenome-wide association study of gut microbiota in type 2...
GTTAACAAAGTTGGTTAGGGGTTGTCGTGAGACAGCCTTTAATTGTTTATAGAGGGGAGCTTTTCCCCTTTTTTATTTTTCATATGACGGATCTTGTTATGTTTTGGCTTCACCTTGTCCTTTCACTCTTTGATTATCAAAGTGTACAAGGGTGAAGGTGAACATCGGGACTGCCTTCACCTTAAAAATTTGCTTTCACCCAGTGTCTCGTCCTGAAATAGGTTGACTATGCTCCCCCTTCTGTCTCTTATCCGAAGCAACCTATTTAAGTGAAAAATAAAGAGATTATGAATGTGTATAATGGTTTAATATATAATCATTTAATGTTTGTCTTATATCCTTCTATCTTATCGACCTAAGTCGAAAACCTTTTTGCCCATTGTCGAAAGCCTTTTTGCCCAAGGTCGAAAAGGTATTCGACTTAGGTCAAAAGCTCTATGGCATTATAGTTTGGCGATAGAAGCATGGCAGTTGTAGCTTTATAACACACTTTCCGTACTCGGTTTACTTTTTCCGGTGAAGGCGGTTGGCAGATTATGGCGAAAAAACAAACAGATAGTGTGTAGTCAACCTTCGTTTGTTTAAAAAGAACGTGTATCTTTATCTTCAAATAACTGGAATGTGATGGAATTACGAACAGAGAATGTGACGCGTTATATCATGCCTCTTCGGGAAGGCGGATCGTTGCCGGCATTGGCGGAAGCTGATGACGAGTTTAAATATGTCGTGAAGTTCCGTGGGGCAGGCCATGGGACGAAAGCGTTGATAGCCGAGCTGATTGGCGGTGAGATAGCCCGTGCACTTGGTTTCCGGGTTCCCGAGCTGGTCTTTCTGAATCTGGACGAAGCTTTCGGGCGTACCGAAGGTGATGAGGAAATCCAGGATCTGCTGCAAGGCAGCCGGGGATTAAACCTCGGCCTGCATTTTCTGTCGGGAGCTCTTACTTACGACCCGGTAGTGACGAAGGTCGGGGCTGAGTTGGCGTCCCGTATCGTGTGGCTGGATGCGTTTCTGACCAATGTAGACCGTACATTCCGGAATACCAATATGCTGATGTGGCATAAGGAACTGTGGCTGATCGATCATGGCACTTCGCTTTATTTCCATTATTCATGGGTGAACTGGCAAAAGCATGCCGTAAGTCCGTTCGTGCAGGTCAAAGATCATGTGCTGCTACCCGAAGCTTCCGGGTTGGAGGAGGCGGATGCCGATATGAAACGCCTGCTGACGGAGGAGAAGATCCGGGAGATCGTGACTCTGATTCCCGACGACTGGTTGCATTGGAGTGAAAGTCCCGGTAGGCCGCAAGAGATAAGAGAGATTTATATCCGGTTCTTATGTGAGAGATTGGCACATTCCGAAACATTTATAAAAGAAGCACAAGATGCAAGGAAAGCACTTATATGAATATGCCGTTATCCGTTTGGTTCCCAGAGTAGAGCGTGAGGAGTTTTTCAATGTGGGAATTATTCTGTTCTCGAAAAGAGCGAAATATATCAAGGCGCTTTATAAGGTAGACGAGGACAAGTTGAATCTGTTTTCTTCTGAGTTGGACCGTGAATCGTTGTTTGCCAATCTGCATGTTTTCGATAAAATCTGTTCCGGCACGAAAGAGGGCGGCCCTATCGCTGCTCTGGACATCCCGGAACGGTTTCGGTGGCTGACAGCAGTGCGGAGTGCATCTATCCAGACTTCACGTCCGCATCCGGGTTTCTCCGACGACTTGGACCAGACGTTGGAGATACTGTTCAGGGAATTGGTTCTGTAACGATATTGTAATTGATAGTAAACAGCGATTTAATACTCCGGTTGTTCCTTTGCAGCGGTTTTAATTAGGTGAAAATATATTTGTTTTAACGCAAAAAGAACAAACATGGAGATTAAGAGTAGAGTGACCCGGTTTGCGGGTTTACTATGTATCGCAGGTGCATTACAGGGATTCCCTGTAATCTATTCCGCCAATCCGGGCGGAATCATAAGCGTAGCCCGGCAGGGCACGTATCATCTGACAGGTACGATTGTGGATGGATACGGAGAACCCGTTATCGGAGCCAATGTAGTGGAAAAAGGAACGACTAACGGGACGGTGACCGATATCGACGGGAAGTTTTCGCTGGAAGTAGCCCCTGACGCTGTGTTAACCATCTCTTTTATCGGATATATCTCGAAAGAAATCACACTGAAAGGAGAGAAAGAGCTGAAAGTGGTCTTGGTGGAAGATACACAGACGTTGGACGAAGTGGTCGTGGTCGGTTATGGCACACAGAAGAAAGTGAACCTGACCGGAGCCGTCGAACAGGTGACCAGCGAAGTGTTTGACAATCGTTCCGTTCCCAACGTGACACAAGCCCTGCAAGGTTCGATCCCCAACTTGAACATCCAGTTGACTGACGGCAAGCCGACCCGTTCGGCGAGTTATAATGTCCGCGGTACGACTTCGATCGGGCAGGGTGGTAGCGCACTGGTCCTGATCGACGGTGTGGAAGGTGATCCCTCGATGTTGAACCCGAACGATATCGCTAGCGTGTCTGTCTTGAAAGATGCCGCTTCGGCTGCCATCTATGGGGCGCGTGGTACTTTCGGGGTCGTACTGATCACCACCAAAGAGCCGACTAAGGACAAGACTTCCATTACCTATTCCGGAAATTTCGCCATGCAGAAACCGGTGACGGTTCCCGACTTCGTGACCGACGGATATGAATATGCCAGTCATTTCTATGAAGCCTATCATGCATGGAACAACTATTCGGCCGACCCTAAGAACATCAACAAGACGCAGGAATTCTCCCTCGGCTGGCTGGAAGACTTCAAAAGACGGAAGGAGCAGGGCATAACTGACGAGGTGACGGTCGATGCTACCGGTAAATATGTCTATTACGGCAACGAGGATTATTATGACGCCCTGTACAAGAAAACGACTTTCGCACAGGACACAGGACTGTCGGTGACCGGTAACAACGGGAAACTGAACTACTACGTTTCCGGACGGTTCTATGGCTACGACGGTTTGTTCCGCTATAATACCGACAATTATAAGATGATGAACCTGCGTGCGAAAGGTTCCGTACAGGTGTTCGACTGGCTGAAGATCGAGAACAATATGGATTTTTCCAATATGGATTACCATAACCCGATCAACGTCGGCGAAGGCGGCTCCATCTGGCGTAATATTTCCGATGAGGGCCATCCGACCTCGCCTATCTTCAACCCCGACGGCAGCCTGACTTTCTCGGCCGCTTATTCGGTCGGTGACTTTATCTATGGCAAGAACGGTATCGATACCAATAACAAGGTGTTGAAGAATACGACCGGCTTTACTGCTTCCTTTCTGGAAAACAAGTTGCACGTACGGGGCGACTTCACGTTCCGCAACACGGACGAGGGACAAACGCAACGCCGTGTACCGGTTCCCTACAGCACGCACGAAGGGCAGACGGTCGAACTGAGCGCCAAATACAATGACTTGAAGGAAAGTAATATGCGGACCGAGTATATTGCGACCAACCTGTATGCCGATTATGAGGATACATTCGGTGATGCGCATTATTTCAAAGGTATGGTCGGTTACAACTATGAACAGTCAACTTATAAGAGCACCTATGTGCAGCGTAACGGGTTGCTGCTCGACGATTCGGAAAACATCAACTTGGCGCTGGGAGATGCGATCACTACGTCGGGAGGTTATAACAGATGGCGCGTGGCAGGTGGCTTTTTCCGTCTGAACTATGCGTTCAAGGATCGCTATCTGTTGGAAGTGAATGGACGCTATGACGGTTCTTCCAAATTCCCGACCGATCAGCAATGGGCGTTCTTCCCTTCTGTCTCCGGTGGATGGCGCGTGTCGGAAGAGGCGTTCTGGAAGGTGAACCCGGATTTGTTCTCCAATCTGAAAATACGTGCTTCATACGGTTCGTTAGGGAATGGTAATGTTTCTCCCTATAGCTTCCTCGAGTTGTTGAGCATCAGCACTTCCGGCCGTGTCCTGAACGGTTTGAAGAACAAGTATACGAGTGCTCCTGCCGTCATGCCTGACGGACTGACCTGGGAAACGGCAACGACGACCGATGTCGGACTGGACTTCGGCATGTTGAACAACCGCTTGCAATTTAACGGTGACTATTACATCCGTAAGACAACGGATATGTACACGGTCGGCGAAACGCTTCCCGATGTGTTCGGCGCCTCTTCTCCCAAAGGCAACTATGCCGACATGACGACCAAGGGATGGGAAATCACGCTAACTTGGCGCGACCAGTTCACATTGGCGGAGAAACCGTTCAACTACGAGATCCGTGGTACGCTGTCCGACTATATCTCGACCATCGACCGCTATAACAACCAGACAGGTAACCTGGATGACTACTATGCCGGCAAGCGTGTAGGTGAAATCTGGGGATATGTGACTGAAGGGCTGTTCAAGGATCAGGCTGATATTGACAGCCATGCCGACCAGACACTGATCCAGTCTTCATCCAAGCGCATCACCTATCCGGGAGATGTGAAGATCAAGGACCTGAACGGTGACCATGTGATCGACTACGGCAATAATACCGTGGACGACCACGGTGACAAGACCGTGATCGGAAATGCGTTGCCTCGCTATGCGTATAGCATCAACCTTTCCGGTGACTGGAACAACTTCTTCCTTTCCGCCTTCTTCCAGGGGGTGGGTAAACAGGATTGGTATCCCAGTTCGGAATGTATTTTCTGGGGACAGTATAACCGCCCGTATAACAACATGCCTACTTGGCATCAGGGCAATTATTGGACAGAAGACAATACGGATGCTTATCTGCCCCGTTATGCCGGCTATAATGCTTCCCTGAAGTCTACACCGCAGACCCGCTACTTGCAGAATGTCGCTTATATCCGTCTGAAGAACCTGCAATTCGGCTACACCTTGCCACAGCCGATCGTTTCGAAAGCCAAATTGCAGAATGTACGGGTTTATATTTCGGCCGAGAATCTCTGGTGCTGGTCCCCGCTCTACAAGCATACGCGTGACCTCGACGTGACGAACATCTACGGTTCCGATCCCGACCTGACGGATGCCGATATGTCGTCCGGACTGAACGGGAACCGTGGTAGCGGTGACGGGAACAGCTATCCGCAGATGAAGAGTGTGAGTTTAGGTTTATCAGTAACATTTTAATTAAAGAACTATCAACGACATGAAACGGATTATATATTCTTTTGTATCAGTCTGTTTACTCCTTTCGTCCTGCTCAATGGACGAGACACCGCAGGCTTCGGTGGACAAAGACACAGTCTTCAGGACGGAGAAAGGGCTGGAAACATATTCCTATTCTTTCTATAATATGCTCCCTTCCGTCAGTGACGGTTTCAGGCAGGATGCCATGTGCGATTATGGAGCGGTGACCAGCTTCGACAACTTTATCCGCGAAGGGGCTTACTCGGCCGAGTTGAGCAGCGGGTGGTCGTGGAGCGATCTGCGCAACATCAACTACTTTATTGAGAACTGTACGAACGAGGCGGTCGATGAATCTGTCCGTAACAACTATATCGGCTTGGCCCGCTTTTTCCGCGCTTACTTCTATTACGAGATGGTAGTACGTTTCGGCGATGTGCCTTGGATAGACCGTACGTTAGGTGTGGACGACGAGTTGCTGTATGCTCCCCGCGATTCGCGGACTATCGTCATGGATCATGTGTTGGAAGACCTGGACTTCGCTTGTGAGAATATCTCGCGGACGAAGGACGAAACCGGTTCTCTGGTGACGAAATGGGTGGCTTATGCGTTGAAATCCCGTATCTGCCTCTTCGAAGCTTCTTTTCGCAAGTATCATACGGAGTTGGGATTGACCGACTCGGCCGACGAATGGTATCAGGAGGCTGTCCGTGCTGCCGAAACGGTTATGAAGGAAAGCGGCCATTCTATTTATACGGGTGAGGGTACGGATGCTTCTTTCCGCTCGCTGTTCATCAGTGATAAGCCGGTAACTAGCGAAGTAATGCTGGCGAGCTGTGCCGATGCCGGGCTGGCTGTGTTGGGCGAAGCTAACTGGTGGTGGACTTCAGGCACGTACGGAGCGCGTTTCAGTATGATCCGTACCTTTGTCAATACTTTCCTGAATACGGATGGGACACCGTTTACGGATCGTGCCGGTTACGAGACGATGGAGTTCTATGACGAATGCCAGAACCGTGACGCACGCCTTGCCCAGACGATCCGCACACCTGGGTATGAACGCGACGGGGTGCCTGCCGCTCCTAACTTCAACGGTTATTCCTATACGGGCTACCAACCGATCAAATATACGTTGGATGATACCAAATACGATGCCGGTGCTTTGAATACGAATGCGATTCCGTTGTTCCGTTATGCCGAAGTCCTGCTGAACTATGCCGAGGCAAAAGCTGAGTTGGGGACGCTGACGGATGCGGATTGGGCGAATACGGTCGGTGTGCTGCGTGCACGCGCCGGTATCACTGGCGGTCTTTCTGCCAAGCCGACCAAGGTGGATGCTTATTTCCAGCAAAACTATTTCCCGAATATTTCCGATCCGGTCATCCTCGAAGTGCGTCGTGAGCGCTCCATCGAATTGGCTCTGGAGGGGTTCCGCTTCACCGACCTGAAGCGTTGGAAACGCGGTGAGCTGATGACGATGCGTTGGACTGGTATATATGTTCCCGCCTTGAATGTCCAGATGGACCTCGACAAAGACGGTACGCCGGACGTGATCTTCTATAAGGGAGAGAAGCCGACCGGTCTGCCTGCTTCCTGTACGCCTGTTTCGGTAGGAGAGGGCACGCAGCAGGGATTGACCGGGGCGGATTCGGGTAATCTGACTTGGTCGGACGATGATCCGCGTATCTGGTATGACGATGGCCGCCAGTATTACTACCCGATCCCTCAGTCGGCAATCATCAAAAATGGAAACCTGAAACAGAATCCGGGTTGGTAAATGTGTAATCGATAAATGATAAGGATATGAAAAAGACAATAAGTGTATTTGTTTCGGTCCTCCTGCTGGCAGCTTTGCTCCAGTCATGGGCCATGAAAGAATCCCATCCGGCCACTGGTGGGAAGAGCGAACTGAACGTGGCGACTTTCAACCTCCGTATGGACACGGAGAAGGATGGCGTGAATGCCTGGCCGAACCGCAAAGAGATGGTGAAAGGACTGATCCGCTTTCACGATTTCGATATCTTCGGGACACAGGAAGGGTTCAAGCACATGTTGGACGGGGTTGCCGAGTTGGATGGGTATGCCTATATCGGTGCTGGGCGCGATGACGGCGAGGATGCGGGCGAACATTCCGCTATCTTCTATAAGACCAGTCGTTTTGATTTGTTAGACAAGGGGAATTTCTGGTTTTCCGAAACACCGGATGTTCCGGGCAAGGGCTGGGATGCTACTTGCTGCAACCGTATTTGTTCCTGGGGTAAGTTTCGCGATAAGGAGAGTGGCAAGGTGTTCTATTTTTTCAATTCCCATTACGACCATCAGGGGAAGGTGGCACGCCGGGAATCCTCCAAACTGCTGATCGCTCGTATCAAGCAGATTGCCGGAACGGATGCGACGGTCTTTGCGACGGGAGACTTCAATGCCGTTCCGACCGATGAACCGATGGTGACGCTAGCATCCGACGGTCTGTTGCTGGACTCGTATGACCTGAGCGAGCAGCCGCGTTATGGTACGGAAGGTACTTACAACAGCTTCAAGACGGATTCCGAGATGATGAACCGCATCGATTATATCTGGGTGACGAAGGGGACGAAGGTGAAAAAGTATGCTGTTCTCAACGATATGCAGTACGGTCGTTTCCCGTCGGATCATTTTCCCGTGATGATACAAGTCACGTTTTAAAGTTTATTTGAATGACAGGTACGGTGTGAGCCGTTTCTTGTCCGTATCTGTAAATTCTTCTATCAATTGCAGGTTCTCCCATCCGGAGAGCCTGCTTTTTTGTTTCCGGAGCTGTTCGATCGCTTTTGCCTGTCGGTAGTCGAGGTAAGGGTGTTTGCGGAGAGCGGCGGCGGGTAAGGCGTTGACCTCTAACCGGCGTACATGGAGCGTGTCGGCAATGAACCAGGGGGCGAGGGCTTGGTAGCGTTCTTCATCGATCCCATACACTTCCGCCAACTGGCTGACATCGTAGAAGCCCCCTAAGAGTTCTCTGTATTTCATGATCCGCCGAGCGAAGGTGCTGCCGATGCCAGGGACTTTTTTCAGGATCGTGGTGTCGGCGGTGTTGAGTTCGACGAGGGTTCCCGGCGCGTACTTTTCCGTTCGAGTGTATAGGGTATATCCTTTCCTCTTCTTGCCTGTAGGGTAGGAGTTGTTACCTGTAAGGGTAGGACTTTTATCTTTAAGGGTATTCTTGGTTTTATTCGGATGAGGTCCGGATTCTTTCCGGATGAAATTTTTTCCCCCTTCGGATGTATTTTTTCCGGTGATGATCCGTCTTTCGCCCGGTGCTTGTCGGTTTTCCGTTCGATGGGCATCTGTCTGCGCTTCGATAGGCATCCGTTTCGTGTTTGTCCAAAGCAATAAGATCCAGGAAATAGTGATGAGGCAAAGGAGTAAAGCCAGTGCTCTCCGTTCGCCTTTGGAGAAGTAGAGAAGGTCGCGCCAGTTCATGGTAAGAAAGTATTTTTTCGAATGGTTTTGGTCTCCATAAGACAGTTATTATTAAATGAATACTATTTTACAAAGGTATAAGTTCCCTGCCGATATGCAAGGAACTTACGGGTTTATTTTAAAATAGTTTCTTCAGCTGGTCAAGCAGGCCGAGTTCGTTTAGGAATACGATGCCGATGGCGATCGGGGAAACGTATTTCATGAAGAAGACATAAATGGAGAAGAGACGGAACTTGATCGTCCCTTCGTTGGTCAGCTCGGCTTTCAGGATTTTCTTGTCGACACGTGTTCCGACGAAGATGCAGGTCAGCATTCCTCCTAACGGCAGCATGATCTTGGCCGTCAGGTAATCCAGTGCATCGAAAAAGATCAGTCCACCTATCGTGAACTCTTTTAATAATCCGAACGAGAGTGAACTGAGAATGCCTAAGATGAATACACCGATCGAAACGAGCCAAGCCGCTCTTTTCCTTGTCATACGGAACTCTTCATGGATATAGGCGGTCACCACTTCATGCAAGGAAATGGTAGAAGTCAGTGCCGCCATCGCCAGCAAGATATAGAAAATAAGCGACCACAAGCTGCTGAACGGTAACTGCTCGAATACATTGGGCAAAGTGATGAATCCCAGTGGGGCGCCTGCCGATGGGGCAATCCCGAAGCTGAAGACTGCCGGGAAGATCATGATCCCTGCCAGGACTGCCACAAAAGTATTGATGATCGTCACCTGCCAAGCTGTTGCCAACATGTTGGTGTCTTTCCCGAAATAAGAAGAGTAGGTGATAAGGCAACCCATGCCGAGACTCAGCGAAAAGAACGCCTGCCCGACGGCACTCAGTACAACGGATGAAGTCAGCTTGCTGAAATCCGGTTTGAACAGGTACACCAGTCCCGCTTCTGCATTTGGCAGCGTGACGGAGCGTACACACATCACGACCAGGATAAAGAACAGGAGTGGCATCATGATCTTGGAGGCCCGTTCGATGCCTTTCTCCACACCTGAGGCAATCACGAAATGCGTCAGTCCGATAAAGACTGCTGTCCAGAAGATCGGCCGGAGTGCATTGGAAGAGAAGTTGTCGAAGCCGGCGGTAAAGTCCACACCCGGCGTACTGTAGAGGTTGCCGTTTACTGTCTGCCAGACGTATTCGAGTGTCCAGCCGGAAACGACCGCATAGAAGCCCAGGATCAGGAAAGCGGCCAGGATGCCGTTGTATCCGATCCAGCACCATTTCGTCCCGGGGGCCATTTTCTTGAACGAACCGACCGTATTGCTGCGGGAGTAGCGGCCGATAAAGAATTCGGTTACCATTACCGGAATTCCTAAGAATATCATGAAGAGAATATAGATAAGCAAGAATGCGGCACCGCCGTTCGTCCCTAACATATAAGGAAAACGCCAAATACTTCCCAGTCCTACGGCGCATCCTACGGTAGCTAGGATAACTCCGAGTTTACTACCGAATGTGACTCTGTTGTCCACCATGTTTGAATGAATAATTAAGAATTAAAGATTAAGAAATAATTGCCCTCTTTTCACTTTCAACTTTCCCCTTTCAACTGTTGAACCGTTCCGTCCTTGATATGGATCACGCGGTCTGTATCGGTTGCCAGTTGCTCGTCGTGTGTGACGATGACGAATGTCTGGTGCATCTGGTTGCGCAAGTCGAAGAAGAGCTTGTGCAGCTCTTCCTTGTTCTTGGTATCCAGGCTTCCTGATGGTTCGTCTGCGAGGATTACGGACGGGTTGTTGATGAGGGCGCGGGCAACGGCTACGCGCTGTTTCTCTCCGCCTGACAGTTCGTTCGGTTTGTGGGACATCCGATCGGTCAGGTTCATGAAGTCAAGAATCTCCTTCGCCCTTTTCTCGGCTACAGCCGGTTTTTCACGGGCGATCAGTGCCGGGATCATCACGTTCTCCAAAGCCGTGAACTCCGGGAGAAGCTGATGGAACTGGAAAACGAAGCCGATGTTCCGGTTGCGGAATGCCGCCAGTTTTTCTTCCGAAAGGCGGACGGTTTCGGTCCCGTTTATATATAGTTTGCCGCTGTCCGGAGCATCAAGTGTCCCGATGATCTGAAGCAGGGTAGTTTTTCCCGCCCCGCTCGGACCGACAATCGCTACGATCTCACCTTCGCCTATCGTCAAGTCGATTCCTTTCAATACTTGCAGGGAGCCGAAGCTTTTGGTTATTCCTTCTGTTTGTATCATATCAGTTGAAAGTTGAAAGTTGAAA
>ERZ791881.1999-NODE-1999-length-10812-cov-2.785721_pt1 | contig 10812 bp, 9 predicted proteins | sample MGYA00510161_ERZ791881 | MGnify/ENA primary metagenome ERZ791881 (study PRJEB30046, sample SAMN00792073) | human gut metagenome | study: EMG produced TPA metagenomics assembly of the A metagenome-wide association study of gut microbiota in type 2...
TCTTCTGGGTACTCAAATGTCTTCGTATAATATGCCTGTCCATGATTCAGCGCATACATACTGTGATATAAATGTATCGTCAACCTGTTAGGTGTGCCGTTCATTGTACAATGCTTCCTTACGATTTCGGTCACGGTTCCATCAGTATCCCATGATTGATAAACAATCACAAATAGTTCTGTGTCCCTTGTGTCTCCCCCACTTCCACTAATTATGCTATATATTATATATTCTGGTTTCTGAATATATGCGCCTATCAAAAGCAATACTACTAGCATTAATATCAATCTGCATAATCGTTGCATATTGCACCCCCTCCTATAACAATAACGTAATCAACGGATGTTTTTGCTCACTAACAAGGTCAAATTTTTGCATTTTTGTCACCACCAGAAAGCATGTGCAATTTAAAATGATTAAAACTATGGAAAGGGGGACGGTTATGGATGCCTATGATTTAGGATTACGCCTAAAGGGATTACGAGAAAAGTACAAATTATCACAAACACAAGTTGCAACACGCCTTAATCTCTCCAGGTCCGCAATTGCTAATTATGAAAGCAACACGTCATTTCCTTCCACGGATGTTGTCACAAAGCTTGCGCTATTATATCATACCTCAACTGACCGATTATATCCTTGGCCTGGAAAACCGTACTACTATCACACTTGATGGACTCACCCCTTCACAAGAAGATGACCTTCTAAAAGTGATAGACATATTCCTTAAACAATTCAAAGCTTAAAAAATACTGCAGCAGCTCCTGGCCGTTGCAGTATTTTTATTCCTACAAAAGTAATCTTTATCTCTATTTCTTTTTAGGCTATATCAAGCGCGGGCCTCATTACCTCATTCTCATTATGTGTAAATTCAAAAATAGGCCATTTGGCAGTTTCCAGTGTAGATTCCGATGGCCAAATAACAGAAAAACCGATTCTGGGGCATTCTGATGCGTCACAAGGGTATATTATACAGGGCTGTAATCACAGATTTTCCGAAAAAGATTGAAACCAGTTATGTCGCAGATGCATCGCAGTTGTAATGTTCCAGCTTTCATCATCCGGAGCCGCTGCTTTAAAATATCAAGGTGTGATTTTGGGCCAGGACATCATCCAAGTAATATGCCTCTGTGGCGCACCAGAATGCCCCAGAATCGGTTTTTCTGTTATTTGGTCTACAAACCTACCTTGGAAATCTTTTTAGGAAGTTTGAGAGGTTTAGTGGTTAGGAGTGAGCGGTTGTTTTTTTAGCTGATTCTGAGCTTAAATTTTTATGGGGGAATATCAGGGCTATGGTTCCGTGTGCTATACTGGATGACGTGATGATAAGGAATTTAGTAGTGGTTGTCTTTTCCCTTCATCATCGCTTGAGAGTGGATGAGCACACGGAAATCCAAAAGTCAAGGGCGGGGCTTGCCCCGTTTATATACCCTTGACTTTTGGATAGTAGTCCGTAGGCTTTTTGATTTAGCCAGCTAGGGAATGTTAAGAATTGTTATTGTTGTTGCTCGATGAAATTCTTAGTAATTGGTTTTAACTTGATTATAAGACAAAGAATTATTACGGTAGTTTAGATAAGATTATATATATAAAGAGAAAGAATAAAGAATTAAAGAATAGATATACTAGCCATCGAAAAGCCTTGAAACTCTTATAAATAAAGGCTTTTTTTGTATTTTTCTGAGGTGCATAAAAATGGACTAATAAATGTTCTTAACATCTTAGCTTTTAGACTATATACTTTTCTTGACTACATTGTTTTTGGACTATTTTTTCTAAACGTCATTATTTTTAGACTATCAAAATGGCATAAGGGAGGGAGCAAGCCTCTTTCCTGGTACCTGCTCCCTCCCTTGATATCATATTTTCACCTGCAGACAGCTTTACTTCTTAAAAAACGGCCATGACGGCCATGACTTCAATCGTTATGTCAACGCCAAATAGGCTTGTCATTTACTACAAGCCTTAAAACTCCATTTCCTGGCCAGACCAAATTAATCCCAAGGTGCGCCTTACCAGTTTATGTATATATTTACTATTCAATTCTTTAGCCTGGCAAATACAGTCATCAACAATCTCAAAGATACTTCTACCAATGCTTTCCTGGGCCTCTTTACGATATTGCTTCATGATGGTCACAACATCCTTCACGGCTGCCGGTGCACAATTCTTTATCTTTGCCCGTCTGCAGCTTACCCCCACCAAATGCCTCATGTATTGGTCAGTTTCCGATACCTCAACCCTATCATTAAATACAGTCCGCAAATAGGATATGAAATACTTTCCATCTTTAATGCCGATTGCAAAGAACTTTTTAAGAGAATGTAAATAGCCACGTAATACCCTCTTAGTTACCCCCAGGAGCTGCATATACTTTGTATACAGCTTACCGGTTCCTATTTGATAGCTTCCGGATGCACTATGTGTGATTTTCATGAAATGCAACAGCAATAATTTTTCTTTGGCTTTCAGCTCATGGAACCGGCGGGTGTGAAATACCTGCCGGGATACATTGATATAGCCCTCATGGTACGCACCTGGGTACGAAAAATCATTATCCAGGATTGTAATATCATAATCCTGGTTCACACGGCTATATGTAATGATACCTTGCGCCTGCAGGGAACGTAACGTATCGTAGAACGTCTGTTTACACATATCCGCATTTTCGCATGCATCACGATAATACATACCACGGATGCAGCCATAATCATCCTGGTAACGGGCAACGTACAAAATAAAATCAATTTCTTTGTTCGTCAAACTATTTAATTTATCTAATAAAGAATATTTTATCTTCATTTTGCCCTCCTTTCCAGGAAAATTTTATAAATTCATACACTTTTCAAAAGCGCGAAAAAGCCCGAATACTCAAGTATTCGGGCCTACATTTACATGAAATTCTTCCGCTTTTATTATTGACAAAATCATAAGGCTCTGCTATTATCTAGTCAGGAGCATTACACATGCACTAAACGGTTAAAAGATTCTTGTATCGTGTGAATACTTGAGTTGCCTCTCTCCCGTCTGGTAAACGTTAGAGAGGAACCGAACCATAGAGAGGTACCATTTGGTACTTCTCTTTTTCTTTATTCAATTGTCTGCCTTAATCTCTGTACACTCATTTCACAGTGTGTAGCTATAGAAAATCTAAAAACCTCATGTGTGGATAACTTGTCCAAATTTCCCACCGATATCCACAACTCTTAAATCAGATTGTACCAACATCTGTAATAATTGTCAAACTATTTTTTTCGCAACACACATTTTAAATCATATTTAGATTCAGGATGACAGTTACCAGCAATCACCCTCATTACTAAGAGTTGCGGCCCGGCTCCGTTTTGCCGTTCTTAATTTCTTCTATTTTCCCTTCCTCGGTCCGGGCCGGTTGGCTCATCGGACGGGAAGATGAATTATCTATTGATTCCATAGCATCAGCAGTTACTTTGTTCTTACCCATGTTCTCTAATCTTCCCTTCACTTTATCCGGATATCTACTGTGGACCACATTGTCATACTTTCTGGTATGCTCCCGTTCCAAGTGTTCACGCTTTTCTGCAGTAATGGTTTGGGGACGCTGCTGGACAACTTGCCCCTGCTCTGCTCCCTCTATTGCTTCCCCATTTTCCTTCACCGCGGATATTGATGGATGACTTACCAGACGCTCCGGAATATCCTTAAGCAACTTCTTTTCATCTGCAGCTGGTAAATCCTTTTGTACCTCCTTAGGAATCACCTGGTAGCTTATTGGACGTTCTGATGTCCGTTCCGTCTGTTCCGATGGTTTTTGATTACTCTCACCTATCGGCTTCGTCCTCTCTCCTCCCTCCAAAACTCTCTGATAGCTTACAGGACGTCCCTGGACCTTCATGGGATTCTCTACAACCATATCCCTTTTCTTTCCTGGCTGCGCCCTGGATTCTGGTTGATAACTAACAGGGCGGCTCACACTTGCTTTAAATGCACTATTATCTTCCCCCTTTTCCGGATTACTTCTATTCAGAGAATCAGGCCGGAGCCGAGATATTGGAAGTTCCGAAGATTCTTTTTTCTTTCTTCTAACGTTCTCCTCCATCTTCGGCCTCCCCGGCTTCTCTGCTTTATCCCACAACTCCCTCCAATTATCTGTAACCTCCCTGGGAGCGTAGTAAGATATTGACTTTATCCCTGTTGTCTCTAATTTCGGCTCCAACGGCCTTGAATGTGATTGAACCCCTTCCCGTTTCTTTGGCACAGATACTTGATATGTAGATGGCCGTTCTGTATGTCCTCTATTATCCATCCGTTCTTTATGTGGACTTTCGGAATACCTACTAAACCTCTCGCTATATTCTTCCTGGTTTTTATATCTTGCCTTTGCTACAAATCTTTTAATCCCTCTCCATCCCTGCGTTCCTCGATTCATCCTCACCATATAACGATATGGATTCTCCATATAACCAAATTTGGTTCTCATCATTCTACGAGGATTGTTGCCCATCATAGTGGCCATAGACAAGATACCAAGAACTTCATACCTGAAAAAATATAGACCAATACACATTGCAACCTGTAAAATCACTGCAATATACCATCCAATTATATATGACATCCCTTGTATTAACTGGTCCATTAAAACCATAATACCCATTAAAAAGGTCACCACAAGTATACCAACCTGAATTTCCAACATCTTACGGCACCAGGCTCCTAGAATCATAAAATCATAGCCAGGCATCAACGCCATTAATAATATAATTGGAGCTAAAAGAACCATAATTATAGTAAATACCTGAAATAGCAACAATATCACAGCTATTAAAATGTATACAATACACTTAAACAACATGGTAAGGAACATGATGGCCCCTTGTCCAATCCTTTGCCCTGCAGTTGATTTACTAAATGCTTTCGGATTATCTTCCCTAATTTCCTGTACCTTGTTATTACGTGTATCCTCATCCGTTTCCGTCAAAAAAAATTCTACATCCTCATCGGAATAATCATATCCTGCAAATTCCAGGGATTTCCATGGCTCATGGACTAATGACACCCACAACACCCCTGCTGCCGTTGCTGCATACTCACTGGTTCCACTTTCCATATCAACCCCGCTTACACCAGTCATAATCTGCACTGATAGGCTTTTGGTTATATTGCTTGTGTAGCTTAGAAATGTAGCAGAATCGTGGACCAGTAAAACGGACATCAATAGTACAAATATAACTTTTCCAAACTGTCCCATCAATCCTGAAAAATCTCTACGGGCAAAACGTATTATAGCCAGGATAAATGCACCAACTAATATTAGCTGAAATATTGGAAGGAATACATTTAGCCGTATGGAAGATTGTATACTGCTTATCATAGGCTCTAGCAAGGCCGCTATATCAAAGTCCAACGCATAATAAAATACCGAAATACTGGCCAATCCTACAAACGTAATAGCACTAAATATTCCATTTGAAATCGCATTGAGCATTCCATAACCAGCATCTTTTATTCCTAATTTTTCAATGTCTAACTGATAATTATCCCTATATTCTTGCGAAAAGTATTTCCCATCCCCTTCCAAGCCATCAAATTCATCTGTTATGCCAACAGTCTTTGATGCAAATGCCGTTACTGTTGAAACATTTACCATGAAACAAATCATAACACATACGGCCACTATAATCTGCAGCTTATTAAATTTTTTAGCAAGACTCATTGTATCCCTCATTCCCGCCTGAATGTCCACGTATGCAGATTCCTATTGTATGTCATTACAATGATAGTCTGCCCCACATCATCACACTGTACCTGGAAGGATGTTTCTGGCCCTTCCGTTACAACTGTTCCATCTATACAGCGTAACTCTGTAGCCTCGATTCCTTCGCTGTCCAAATATTGCTGCGTTTCATCAATTAAACGTCCTTGTGCGCCAACCGGCAATGTGCTGTCTACATCAATTGTGCTTTCTGTATTTGTAAAATAACATGCTGCATACTCCTTTTCTTCCCACGGCGAATACATTTCTGGCTGCGTATTCCCCCCTTCTGCCTCAACTTCATCGGGATATATGGCCATAGTTTCTTGACTTTTTTCTGTTTCTTCTGTTAAAGCATCCTCTGATTCAATGGCCGTTTCGGTCTGTGCCGCAATTGAACTCTTATTTTCTTCTGGATTTTTTCTAAAAAACCTCATGCTTAAAGATAATACCATTGCGGCCAGGGCCCCTATGATAAGGATTCTATAAACATTTCCGTATTTCATTACATCCCCCTTAATTGCTAAAGCTCCAATATTGTTTTGACTCTCTCTGTATCAAGGCCGGTGCAAACGATGTATAAAAAAATCGTTTTGTGGCATTATCATTTGGGTCATTAACTAAAATTCTTCCATCCTCTGTAATCCCCCGTAATACAATAAAATGTCCCGCCCGGGTAAAAGTCCCCGGTCGCATACTTGCTATAACAGGATGTCCTGCTGCCAGTTCTGCCATCATGCCCTGTAGGGATGTACCTAAACCATAGCATTTTATACCCCAGTGTTTGGCCGTGGCGGGGAATATATCCCAGCTCTGCCCAGCATTTCCTACATAATAGCGATTGCCGGTCCAAGCCACAATATCCGGAGGGGTTATAGTACTATCCCTTAAATAGCTGAACACCATGGCAATTGAGGTGACAGAACATCCGGAGGTCCTTATTGTATTGCCGCCAAATTTTACATCCCCCCATGGCTGCTGATACTGATAGTATAATGGTATTTCCATGCCCGTTTCCGGATAAACCAAATCACCAATCTCATAATCGCCAAACAGCCCATCCCCGGAGCCGGTTCCCGACCACTCCCCTATGATATCCTCATATAGCTCCACCAAATACTTCTGTTCGTTTAATGTAAGCATCTCTGTTTTTGTTTCTTCATCAAAGCAACCGTAATATGTATCCAGAACATCCTTTAAATTATCATAGGGAGCTGTAGATATATGGAATTGACTTGAGTTTTTCCTTTGCATGGTCTGGACTACCTGCTGCACATCCCGGCACTCTTTAGGTAGTCCAAAATATTCCATTATGGCATCTGCACCATATGCGTAATCTGTGTGGTCATATTCCCAATGTGTCTCTCCATCCTCATCCTCTTCTTCCTCATACACCTCAATTGTCACTTTAAGGCAATTAAGGGCAGTATAGACCATATTTTGGCTAGTTATGTCAGTATGTTCCTGGTCGGCCATGTACATGTCTATCAACATCACCCATGACCAATCCACACCTAATTGACTTCCACACATTTGGTATTTCATTGCTGTTTCTTCATCTGCAGGGACAACCTCTGTATTACCACCTACTAAGCCTCCTAAAACAATACAGAAGAGTAAGAATGGAACCACGATGGCCATAGCGATTAAAAACATTTTCTTTTTCATCAAATATCTTCTTTCGTGAATAAGTCATCTTCTGTAAACTCAAAATCTAATAGTGGCTCTGGAACCGCAGGTTCCGGTGTTTCAGGTTCTGGTTCCTCAGGTTCTGGTTCCTGAGGCTCTGGTTCCTCAGGCTCCGGTTCCTCAGGCTCCGGTTCCTCAGGCTCCAGTTCCTCAGGCTCCGGTTCCTCGACATCTTCTGTCGGTGTAGTAGAAAAGATATCAAATAAATCCTGAAAAACGGGGTCAAATTGCAGTACCCCCACACGATTATATAAATCTTTAAACAGGCATTGTCCTGCTCCCAGGTTCTGAATTACCAACATGTTTTCCGGTGTGACCTCCAGGCCCAGATAATCCAATAGACGGGCTGCTTCCTCCCGATTGTTCCTAGAGCGGAATACAAACTTATATGTAATTGAGTTTTTAATCCCTTCCGTAGGCAAATCTTTCGTAGAATGGCCATTGTAGATAATACAAGTATAAAGGGAACGCCCCATACGTGATATGAACTCTTCCATGTTACGCCCTTCCTTTGACGCTGATACAGCCCACGATTCATCTACAAGTATACCTTTTGGTACTGGCCGCTTCACTAAAGCAAATTTTTTAATAAAGGCCGATACAACACCGAAAATAACAACTGATAACACCTCATCTCTCGTATAATCCTGTTTCGGTGTTTCTGGTGATGGCATCTTTAAGTTTTGCAGCTGTATTATATTCAGGCGATTATCCAATGTAATGGCATGTTCAGTTCCATCCCCTATCAATAGGCCCGCCATTCCATTGTCCCTGTATAATATAATCCTTCTGGCCAGATTATTGGCTGCCTCATGTAAATTATCCTCTTCTGGTATCGCCTCCAACATTTTGGCCAGTTTTAACATACAGTGCGCCCCATGACTTTTCTCCATCCTCTTCTGGGCCTCCAGTATAGCAATATACTCATCACTTTTCGGGTCCAGCCCAAACAAGTCACTCAACACATTTAATGTAAGCTCATGTGCTTCCCGTATGTCATCTGGATATATATTATAAGGGTCCAGCTTTCCTCGGTCACTGGATTCCGCTCCTAATGTGACTGTACTAATCAAACCACGTAGAACAATCAACTGTTTCTCCCAGTGTGACCGTTCCCCCTTAGGGTCTATAATCAATCCATAGCCACCATATAAGACCATTTGATATATCAATATGTTAGCATTAAATGATTTACCCGTTCCTAAGTCTCCAAAAAACGTAGCAGCTGGAGACATATTTTGGAGACAGGCCAGCTCTGGAGCATAATATACGGGTTTTCCTTCTTTTCCGGTGGAACCGATGTAGCCACCCCGGTTATCCCCTAATTCCCTTGTCACCCCCACAATGCCCGAAGCTAATGTAACTGGTGTAAGCCTCATCACAAAGTCCTTTATCAAAATACGCACAGATGGAATGAAAGACATATACAATTTAAGCTGGTCCCCTAATGGACGTTCAATGATTATGTTCATGTTATCGTACAGCTCTTTTACCCTGGAACATTTCTTTTCCAATCCATCCAAATTTGAATCAGATAGGCAAACAGTGATATTGCTCTCCAAAAGTGGGGACCTGTCATCTTTCAATTCCTGCTCCATGCAATCAGCATATTCCTTTGATGTATATAAATCTTCTGGGATATCAGCATTCGCCTCTTCAATATGTTCAATTTGGCTGTTTATCTCCCTCTTTTTCAGTTCCAACTGATGCAGGGCTGATTTGTGCGGGATGGCCTTAATATGGATACACACTTCCGCTTGTAAATTTCTTATCTGCAGCTCATACAGCCATTCCTTACCTGGAAATTCGTTTTGTTCTGGAAGCCATACAATGGGAAGGAATGTCTGATATGATGTGGAAAATCCTGTCGATACCTTAAGGCTCCTGTTTTGCGCTTCTATGCTTCCTTCAAACAGGGACACGGTATCTCTATGATATGGTCGTACAATCTTTTCGTGATTAATTACTACCTCATCTGCATCTGGTTCCCATTTTTCCCGTCCTACTGTCTTATAAAATAATTTTGCTGGTATCCCGGTTCCTCTATATGCAATGCGTCTGAACAACCATTGTGTTTCTTCTGTTGTTGCCGCTTCCATGCTCATTTTGTATTTATTCTCATCCAACCACTTATTGGCCATCTTTTCATAAGCTTCTATTTTACTTTTTAATATATCCTTGGTATCCAGATTCATCTGTACATTAATTGCATTGACCGGGTCCTTAATGAAGTACATGAGGAACTCGCTTAGCTTTTCTACTGCCTCATATTCTGAAGCTTCACTTAGCTTTACAATAAAATATGTGGCATAATCATTTACACGCCCTAACTGTTCTGTCTTTTCCCTCAAATATGATTCTGTCAATTCTATCTGTTGCATTGCGCTGTCATATAAAATGTCATTCCGATGTAGACGCTCCCTTAGATTTCTAAAATGCTCCTCAACATCTTTCTCTATCGGAATAACCAATATTTGTGCATAGCTCATAACACCACTATATACCCTGGCTAATTGCACCAGCTTATTTACCTTTCCTTGGGTGCTTAAGTAGTCATAATTAAATCCCTTTAATCGGTAGATAGCCCAGCAGCTCTTATCCGAATTGAATACCAGATTATCAATGTAATAATCAATCGGGCATTGGTACATCCCGTCACCTCCTGTTTCCCTGGCTACAATTCCAGGATAGCTTTATGGCCTGTCTTTTTTTTACCGGCTGTAACTTGAAATGTTCCAGTGCCTTGTCCTGTTCGCAAAACAAAAACATTACTATACCAATCATATACCTTATTGGATTCTTACCATCTAATTTCTTGGTCAGTAAAAATTTTGAAATGAGATAGGGAATCAATATTGACCTGATGACTACCGGGATACTACTAAATCCCGGCAGTGCACCAAATGTCAAGTTAATTGCAGCCCATGTGATTCCAAAGTATAGCAGCTGCCATGGGTCTATGGGAACAGGCAGCACCAGGTTCTGTATAGCATATATCCGTTTTTCAACTTTCCAGACTTTACTGTAGCTATATATTGTTACCTTTTTCTGCTCACTGTTATCCATAATCATCCCCCAAATACTCTACTGCCGACTGCATTTCCAATGGTAGATATTACCTCTGGCTGTTTACAAATATAAGCTAATATGCCACCGATAATTACGGTAACTATTGCTGCTGATAAAGCATGTTTCATCCATGCACCAGCTGCTACAATCAACGTAACGAATAAAATCACCCAAAATGCCTGCTCAAATCCCCACTTAGCAGCATTTTCTGCGTAGTTTGCGCCACTGGCAAAAGATACCATGGCCATGGACAATGTAAGTTGTATACTAAGCAAAATCATTATGTATTTCCTTATTCTCGTATTCTCTGATAATCTCATTTT
>ERZ791881.2002-NODE-2002-length-10803-cov-3.153424_pt1 | contig 10803 bp, 9 predicted proteins | sample MGYA00510161_ERZ791881 | MGnify/ENA primary metagenome ERZ791881 (study PRJEB30046, sample SAMN00792073) | human gut metagenome | study: EMG produced TPA metagenomics assembly of the A metagenome-wide association study of gut microbiota in type 2...
TCAAGTTTAAAAGGAGGATTTTATCATGAATCAATGTTATGGATGTACAACTTGCAAAAGCGCCGATAAACCTTTAGAAGGATTTATCCGTTCGCTCCCAGTGGAAACTTCTCATCACCGTGTGGAGGGTCAGAGTACCAAATGTGGCTTTGGTCTTCAAGGTGTCTGTTGCCGTCTCTGCTCTAACGGGCCTTGCCGTATCACTCCGGAGGCTCCAAGAGGTATCTGCGGCGCCAACGCAGACACGATCGTCACCCGAAACTTTTTAAGAGCAGTCGCTTCCGGCAGCGGATGTTATATACATATTGTTGAAAATACCGCATTGAATTTGAAAAAAACAGCTCAGATCCGCGGTGAATTAAAAGGATTGAAATCTTTGGATCATCTTGCTGAATTATTCGGTATCACAGATGAGGATATCTATGTGAAAGCTGAGAAAGTCGCCGACTCCGTTCTTGCTGATTTATATAAGCCTGAATATGTATCCGCTGAATTGATTGAAAAAATCGCATATGCTCCGCGCATCAAGCGCTGGAAAGAACTCGGTATCATGCCAGGCGGTGCAAAAGCAGAAGTTTTCAAAGGTGTGGTTAAATGTTCCACAAACTTAAACTCTGACCCTGTCGATATGCTCACTGACTGTCTAAAACTTGGAATTTCAACAGGCGTATACGGACTGACACTGACCAACCTTCTCAATGACGTACTTCTTGGTCAGCCAGAACTTCGTCTTGCTCCGGTCGGACTTCGTGTCATTGATCCGGATTACATCAATATCATGATCACCGGACATCAGCATACGATTTTTGTCGATCTGCAGGAAAAACTCATCTCCGAAGAGGCAAAAAAGAAAGCTTTGGCAGCCGGTGCAAAAGGGTTCAAGTTGGTTGGATGTACCTGTGTGGGACAGGATCTACAACTCCGTGGCGCTCATTATACAGAAGTATTCGACGGACATGCCGGTAATAACTACACAAGCGAAGCAATTCTCGCAACCGGAGCAATTGATGCAGTTTTGTCCGAATTCAACTGTACACTTCCGGGTATCGAGCCAATCTGTGACGAGCTGAAGATCAAACAGATTTGTCTGGATGATGTAGCGAAAAAAGCAAATGCAGAACTGATGCCATTTGAATTTGAACACCGCGCAGAACAAAGTGATCTCATCATCGATAAAATTGTGGAAGCTTACAAAGAAAGACGAGGATGCGTTCCGCTCAATCTGATGGAAGAGCATGGAAATGACCATACGTTAACCGGTGTAAGCGAAGGCTCCTTAAAATCCTTCCTCGGTGGGAAATGGACTCCTCTCATTGAACTGCTCGCAGCAGGTGAGATTAAGGGAATTGCCGGTGTCGTAGGCTGCTCAAACTTAACAGCCGGCGGACACGATGTCTTAAGCGTGGAACTTACAAAAGAATTGATTTCGCGCGATATTCTTGTTCTGACAGCCGGATGTTCTTCAGGAGGAATCGAAAACTGTGGCCTGATGACACCGGAGGCTGCCGAATTAGCCGGACCTCGCCTGCGTGCAGTCTGTCAGAAACTGAATATTCCGCCTGTTTTGAATTTTGGTCCTTGCCTTGCAATCGGACGTCTTGAAATTGTTGCGACAGAGATTGCCGCAGAACTTGGTGTTGACCTTCCTCAGCTCCCGCTCGTTCTGTCTGCCGCTCAATGGCTTGAAGAGCAGGCACTGGCTGACGGATGTTTCGGATTGGCTCTCGGTCTTCCGCTTCACCTTGGACTTCCTCCATTTGTAACCGGAAGCAAGACTGCCGTGAAGGTTCTGACAGAGGATATGAAAGAACTGACCGGCGGACAGGTGATTATCAACGATGACGCAAAAGCCTCTGCCGATATTTTGGAACAGATCATTTTAGAAAAACGTCAGGGCTTACAGATATAGGAGGTGCTGCTATGAGAAGAATTATGATCAATGCCTCTCTCTGTGACGGCTGTAAAAACTGCACCGTCGCCTGTATGCAGGCACACAGGGATACCCCTGGAACCGTCTATGACTTAGACCTTACGGATATTCACAATGAATCTCGCAATCACATTGAAAAAATGCCGGACGGCAGTTACCGCCCGATTTTCTGCAGACACTGTGATCTACCGGAGTGTGTCATGTCCTGCATGAGCGGCGCCCTCTCCAAAGATCCGGAAACGGGAATTGTCTCTTACGACGAAAAAAAATGCGGCTCTTGCTTTATGTGTGTCATGAACTGTCCTTACGGCGTTTTAAAAGCAGACACCGCAACCCATACAAAAGTCGTCAAATGTGATTTTTGTATGAAGGACGATGCAAAGCCAAACTGCGTGAAATCCTGTCCAAAGAAAGCAATCTATGTTGAGGAGGTGTCTTTATGATTCATGTAATTATCGGAGTCGGCGCTGCCGGTATCACCGCCGCAAAAACAATCCGTGAAAATGACCCGGATGCTGCTATCACAATGATTTCAACGGATGAGCATGTACATTCCCGCTGTATGCTCCACCGCTATCTGAGTCATGAGCGTAATGAGGATACGTTGTCCTTTGTAGAGCCGGACTTTTTTGAGACTTATCGGATTCAATGGAGAAACGGTGTCTCTGTCCGCACCATCGACACCGCAGAACAGGTCGTTGTTCTCAATGATAACACCTGCTGTTCCTATGACCGTCTGCTGATTGCAACCGGAGCAAACAGCTTTATTCCTCCGGTCGGACAGTTTCGGGAAGCTAATAATGTCTTTGGCCTTCGTCACCTGTCTGATGCGCAGGCAATCCGGTCTCTTGCTGATCAGGCGAACCGTATCCTTGTAGTTGGTTCCGGATTGGTCGGCATGGACGCTGCATACGCATTTTTAGAGCGGGGGAAAGATGTAACCGTTGTAGAGATGGCAGACCGCATTCTTCCGATCCAGCTGAATGAGACCGCCGGTAATGCGTACAGAACTTTATTCGAATCACATGGCTGCAAATTTCTTCTCGGCAAAAAAGCATCAGAGACACATATGAACGAAGCCGGCGCAATTGATTTTGTTCTCCTTGATGATGGAACGAAAATTGACTGCGACCTGGTGATCGTTGCAGCCGGTGTCCGCCCTGCCGTGGAATGTGCCCTTGATACTCCAATTCATGTAGACCGCTTTATTCAGGTTTCTGATACCATGGAAACAAACTGCCCGAATATTTATGCGGCAGGAGATGTAACCGGTCTTTCCGGAATCTGGCCAAATGCAATGAAGCAGGGACAGATTGCTGCGCTCAATATGTGCGGAATACAGGCGGAATACACAGACCGCTACGCCATGAAAAACACAATGAACTTCTACGGGCTCGTCACACTCTCCCTCGGTCGCGGTGTTGCCGAGGAAGGCGATATCGTGCTTGAGGAGGAAGATGCTCACAATTACAGACGTGCCATCATCAGAGATGGAAAGCTTGACAGCATCTTACTACAGGGAAAAATTGACTATTCCGGTATTTATCAGTATTTAATCAAAAATCAGATTGATTTATCCGGAAAAGAACAAGATATTTTCCATCTTTCCTTTGCCGATTTTTATGGAGTCAAAGAAAATGGAGCGTATTGCTATCAGATATAACGTATAATGAAAGCGGCTGTGAGTTTGCCTCATAGCCGCTTTACATATTATGATTCTATTTTTCGTCTTTTTCTCATCACATACAACAATACTGCTACTCCCACAATTCCTGCGACTGGAACAGCAATGGCTGTAGTGTCTCCCGTTTTTACACTCTCCTTTTTGTGAGATGTATCAGAAGTTCCCTGTTGTTCGGAATCTCCCGAAGTGCCCGGATTCGGATCCTTTTTATCTTCTTCTCCGCTCTCTTTATCCTTGTATGTAAATTCAAATTTGTTCAGCTTTTCTAAGATTTCAGATACCTCATTCGGTGTTGCATTTGGATTGTCCAATACATTTTTCGCCTGTTCTCTAAGTCCTGTAAACTCTTTCCATGACTCATCCGTCGCCTGACCTTGTGTCATATCTTTAATCTTATCATACTTTTCTTGAAGTGCAGTCTTATCCGCACGCAGTCCGCTGATTCGCTGTTTCAAAATGGCCGTCTTTTCATTTACCTCATCCTGTGTATATGTGCCATTTAACAATACCTCTGCTTCTCTGATACCCTGCTGCAGTGCCTCAAAACTTTCTTTTGTGTATCCCTCCGAAGAAATTGCTTTCGCTGTCTTAATGACCTCTTTCAGTTCCGATATATCTACCGTCACTTTCTGGAGATTTTCCCTTGCCGCTTCTACTTCCGCTGCTTTATCGTTCATCTCAGATGTACAGGTCTCTTCATCTGGTTTTTTCAAAAGTTCTGTTGCACTTTTTACAACTTCTTGAAGCGCAGTCCAGCTTTCTGTTGTATACTCTTTTTCATTCAGACCCTCACAAAGCTTCAATTCTTCTTCAAGCTTGCATCTATCCACCATTTCTTTCTTTTCTTTCCGAATCGTCAGTGCGCCAACCTCAACCCAGCCTCTTTTATCCTGTGCCTGTGTGCTTTTTCCCACTCGCTCAAACTGAATCGTATACGAGCCTTCTGCAAATTCCTCCTGCATCAGCTCTGTTCCTTCCACTCGGTTTTGCGCATATGTATCAATCTCTTCCTGATAAATTTGTTTTCCGGATTGATCCTGAAGCGTCACCCGAATGACTCCGTGGTCATCTCCTTTTACAGTCGGAACCTGTATGAAATGTCCGGTAAATTCATACGTCAACGGTCCCGCATTGTCATCTGCTGTCGCCTTGAATTTACCTGCCTGAATCCATTTGTCAGAGCCTTGCAGCTCTCCTGAAGGAACCTGTATCTCTTCAAATCCTCCCTGTTCCAAGTTATCTAATGCTTTTTGCAGTTTCTGCGCTGTCTGATCGACTGTTGGCTGCTTTGCACTCTCATCAGCCAAAACTTCTTTTGCTTCCGCAAGCACTTTCTTTAACTGGTACAACGACTCATTTGTATACTCGCCTTTCAGCGCTTCTTCTGCCCGTGCAATCAATGTCTCCAGCGCCGATTTATCTGTCTCCCCAAAGCCAAGACGGTCATATCTATTTGATAAAAATTCGGTTCTGGAATCCATCAAATCCTGTGATGCTTTCAACATTTCTTTTCCATCTGAAATGCTTTCTTCAAATGCATCTTTTAGTTCCTGCGGTGCATTTACATAATAGTCTGATGTACGGTCTGCTTCCTCTGCCAATCCAATCATGCTCTCCAATTCTGCTGCGTCACCAGCTTTATCTGCCGGAACACCTGCACAAAGTGGTGTCACCTCATACAGAGATGGTTCGCCTAAGAATCCTGCTTTCAGTATCACTTTTACAGAATCCGTATTGATCTCCGGAAATTCCGCTAAGTAATATGCATGATACCCTTCGCTGTTTCCATCTACATCTCCCACCTTATCATTGATATCCCCCATCTTTGTACCTTCGTACACTGTCTGGTAGGTTCCATCCACAAGCGCTTGAATTTCAAATGCACCAATCGCATTATTTCTTGACACAAAGAGGTCAAATTTCATCTGGCTGAGTAGCTCTGCTTTTGCAAATGTCAATGTGAGCTCCATCGGTTTGGAAGTATCTACACCTTTTGATGCCCATCTTGTCGCCGGATTTCCGTCAATCATCTTCTCTTTTGCATAAGTATCTCCCCAATGGTTTTCATGGGATACTACCAAATCTTTAACGGAAATACCTTCTGTCATATATTTCTTTGTATATACCTGACTGACTCTCTGCTCTTTATAGAACAATGCTGCTCTGACAACAGTGTCCTCCTGATCACTCAACTGAAGTGGTTTCTCGTAGTTTTCTGATGTCTTTCTCGGAATACTTCCATCTGTTGTATAGCGGATCTCATAATTTTTAGCATTCTCACTCTTACTCAAAGTAAGCGCCCGGTCCTCCCCAATGATTCCGGAATCTTTACTAAATGAAATCACCTGGTTCTCCATCTGTTTTTCTAATTGTGCCGCGGTATCAGTAAGCTGACTTTCTGCCTTCTGATAGTATTCCATATCCCCTGTGTTTTCCAGCAATGTATTGCGCAATTCTCTCAACTGATTGTAAATAGTATCAATCTCATTGTAGGCAAGCCCTTCCTGATCAGTCAGATAATATACGTTCTCTGCTTCTTGCAGATATGTGCGGTATAATTGATCCATCTGTTTTGCTTTTGTCAGAATACTTCCCAGTTCTTTTGAAGAACGGTCAATCGCCGACTGCAGTTCTTCTTTAATCTTGATCAGATCCGGATGGAGTTGTTTTAAAAATGCTGTTGCCTTCTCTTTCAATTCCTCCACATTCGTCTCAGACATATAATCAATCCAGACAACACTTCTTTTGATACAGGTGCTACCGGTACAAAAGTCAATCCCTCTTTTGCATCTTTCAACGCTTTCAATGCATCTTTAAATTCTGATGGGTGTACCGGTGTTGTCTTGTTCTTTTCAATCAGCTGTTCCACTGCTTCTTTTGCCGCAACAAAATTATTCCAAGACTCTTCTGTATAGATAGATTTATCTGTTGCATTGATAAAGTCATTTTCTGCCTGCACTGCGAGCATACATTCTTCCATTGCAGACGGATTGTATACAAGCGCTGATTTTGCCGCCTCTAAATCTGCAAGTAATTTTTCTACATCTGCTACTGATGTATTATCCGCATTTTCCATTGCTGTTTCAATCGCACTTACTGCGTTGCTGTATACACGCCATGTTCTTGCTGTGTAGTTCTCAGAATCTTTCAGCGCCTTGTCCAATGCTGCCTGCAATTTTGACATATCGCCTTTCAACTCTTTGTCTGCCACTGCATTTTTAATTGCAAGTACTGCGCTGTCAACGCTTCCTTTGCTTGCATGTTCGCTGTCATATACTTTCTGACCTGCTGCAATTGCCGCATCATATGCCTGCTTACTGTCTGTTGTCCAAGAAGAAGTATCTTCTTTGTTGTCTAACAGCTTTTTCAGTTCTGCTTTGTCCACATTCACAGTATCTGTTTTTGCAAATACTAATTCTGTGATAGATGGTGTCACATTTTTCCACTCTAATTTCACATCTAAGAGAACGGTATCTTTTTCTAATACGAACTCATTTACTGTCTGTGCAAGCGTTCCAAGTGTAATCCATTTGTCCGGATTTTTCAATGTGCGGGCTTTTACAGTCGCATTGGAAATTGCGTCTGCTCCCTGAATGATCTTAATCACATTGACATTGTTATTGTCAGAAACTGTATAGTTCAATGTTCCTGTTTCTTTTGCCGGAACAAATGCTGTAGACAAATCAGCATCTACCATGTATGCATATTTTCCGTTTCTTGTATCCAGACAGTCACTTTCAAATGTCGGGTCGTTCACTGTCGGCATATACTCACCGCCATTGATCTCAAATTCTTGGAATCTCACCCATTTATCTGAACCTACTTTTGTTCTTGTAATCTCAAACTTGATAAAACGAGCTTTCTGGTTGATATTTTCTTCCAATTTTGCATTGTAAGAAGTCTCATGTAACGGAGGTACATCATTGATATTATCTTCGTTTGAAGCTTCGCCTTCATTTTCTTTATCCTGATTACCGATTGTCATCACATCTGTCCACTTTTGACCATCTGTTGATACTGAAATCTTTGCGTGATGTGGGAAATCAATCTCACTGTCTCTACATACTACTTTCAATGTCTTCAGGTCAATTGTCTGTCCCAGATCATAGACAAATTTTGCGCCCTGATTTTGGCTTCCCTGATAGATAACCTGTGTCGTGCGGTCTCCGTCAAACAGGTTTGTTGCCGGATTGCTTGCCGCCTCACCGATTGCAAACGTTGTCTGATCAGCTACAAGTGATTTTTCATAAATCTCAAATGTCTTCAATGACAACTTCTGAATATCGAATGTTTTCTTCGCATCTGTCTTGTTGATGAGACGTACATAACGTGCATCTACATCAAATTCTCTGAAAGCAATCCCGCTCTCCTGATTTTCCTGATTTTCCAGACGAAGATACTGTGCCTCGATGTTTTTGTCCGAAAGATCTACCTGAATATGTCTTGTATTTTTAAACGGCTCTACACCCGGAATATCCTTCCAGTCTGTTCCATTTACTGAATACTGCAATTTTACATTCTTGAAGTAATCACCATCATTGTCATTCTTACCCTGTAAAATATCAATTTTACCTAACGTGATTGGCTGTGATAATTTCACTCCGACATAGTCACCTTTGATTGTAGTATTTGCCGGATTTCCATTCTGTCTTACATTATACCAGATTGATGTCTGTGTATTTTCGTCAATCAAGTTACTTTCTTCTCCTTGATATGGAGCCCATCCGTCCTGTGTACGGATGACTTCTTTCGTAAACTCAACTCCTGTCTCCGGTGTTGTGGATACTTTGAATTCTCTCATAGATGGCCATTTATTGCCTGAGCCTTTTTGTGTACATTCATAACGTACTGCCACAACATTCTCAATCTCGATACCGGATACATCTACACGCTCATCCAAAAACATGTTTTTGGATATTTTTTCGACATACTTTTGGATATTTTCATAGTTAATTTCCTGTTTCCTTTAATTTTGACTCATCTGTAGTTTGTGCGTCAATGCAGACTGCATGGATGGCAAGCCGCTTGCTGTATCCGTTCCCTGTACAGGTAGAAAGTGTCAGTATCTTGTTACTGGTCTGCGGCTTTACTCCTGTATCAACATCGGAATCTTTTATCATCTGGTCGATAAATTTCTGATACTCTTCGACCGGCTGGTATCCTACTTTGTATACATCACCGCCATTGACTGCATCCTCATAAGAGAAGATTCGATAACGGTAGGCGGTTGTCTCAGAATATACAGTGAAGTATTGATTCTCTTTCCAGAAACCGTCATCCTTATATTTTTTCAGGCTCCCGAACATGCTTCCGTCATTCATATTATGACCGTAGATAATGTTGTAATAATCCGAAAAATCAGATTTGTTAAGGCCTTCCAAAAAGATACATCCTGCGATGTGACTGTTGCCATGCAGGTCGGTTCTCAGATATTTCTGATTGTCTCCTGAATACAGAATTGGATAATTGATGCCAAGTTCATCCTGATTATCAAACCGTATCCATCCGATGACATCTGGATTCTCAGCTTTCAACTTGTCAAACTCTACTTTTACATCTGTAGCCCACCAGTCTTTTTTCTTCTGCTTTCCATCATCTGGTTCGGACTCATCATTTACATACTCTTCGGCAAGTTTGTCATAATCTCTGGCAGATTTCCATCGGTCGATGTATGGGGGCAGGATATGCATAAGTGCTACCCCGATCAAAACCACTGCCAATATGATCCATATCAGCCATCGGTATGAGCTTTTTTTCTTCATGTTGTCTCTCCCATTTTTCCTGTTAGTTCTCTCGAACCACTATCGTCATTATGGAATGTGTGGTCAGAATTGTCAATCTTTTTCTTCTGGCGTACTGTCTGTTGCCTGTCCGTCTGCCCCTATCTGTCTATCTGCTCCTGTTTCTCCATCTGCTTCTGCCTGTCCGTCTACGAGGTCGTAGCTCATATCGAGTAAATCCAGAACTTTTGAATCGCTGACAGAACCGTCCAGCGGAACTGCCAGCCAGTGCTTCTGATCCATGTGCTTTGCCGGAGCAAGATGGTACATTTCGATGTAGTTGCCTATCATGTCCGGCTCTGCCTGAACTTCCATGAAAGTTGTTCTTTCGGCTGATTGGTAAAAGATGACATAAGGTGCGGCAGTTCTTGGGTTTTTGAAGATGGTGACGGGGTATCCGGATTTGGTGATGGTGTCTGGATGGATGGGGTATTGCTTTTGGATGTATGTGAATATTTCTTGTTGGTTCATGGGGATTCCTTCTTTTTTCTAATGAATGGATGACCTCTTGCCATCCATTATCATTTATTATAACTTTTCTGATTCGCTTATTACAATAGCTTTTTTAACAAGTCTCTGTTTTTGAAGCAAAAGAAAACTACCAGTTTTTTCCTCTGATAGCTTTCCATTCCTTCTCTATACCATTTATATTTATTATTATTCTGATTCATTTTTAGTTGATTCTTTTATCTTCTCAACTAATTTTTCTACCTCTTTTTCACTATAGCCAACACATTCTATTCCATTAGCTTTAAAACTTTTCGAATCATTTCTCTTTATAAATGCAATAATAATCTTACAAAGTTTTTCTATTAAAACAACAGCCGTACCTGTTTCCAAAAAGTAATATAAAAGATCGAAACCATCAAACCCATTTTGTTCAAATTTTTCAACTTTAATATCTTTTATTTCTTCCAACGCTGAATCTAATTGACTGATTGTTTCTTCATTCGTATAAGCTACTTCAAGTTTAATTTTCATTTTCTTACCTCCAATTTAACAATTTATATATATCTTGATCTGATAATTTTTCACAAGTATCAGATGAGAATATATTCTTCCAATATTCAAGAGCCTTTTCATTAAAAAAATAAGAATACAACATATTTTCAAGATTATAATTGTCCTCAAAACCATTATAATTCCATAGATTTTCATCTTCGTAATCTTGCAAATCTTGTTGTATGATTTGTATTGCAGGAATAACTTCAAAAAGATACATCCTCATTGATATCGCCTGTTGATGAATATTTACTTCATCAATATTGCAATTACACTTTTGCCAAAAAGTCTTTAATGAAATCAATATAGAATTTAAATAAATTCACGATACGAATTGTTTCTGAACATTTAGTAATAATCTCTTTTTCTGAATATTTCTTTTCCCAAACCTTTCTATATACCGAGAT
>ERZ791881.2024-NODE-2024-length-10699-cov-2.567738_pt1 | contig 10699 bp, 11 predicted proteins | sample MGYA00510161_ERZ791881 | MGnify/ENA primary metagenome ERZ791881 (study PRJEB30046, sample SAMN00792073) | human gut metagenome | study: EMG produced TPA metagenomics assembly of the A metagenome-wide association study of gut microbiota in type 2...
TGCTTTCGCCGTTTTTCTCGCTTCAGCGTCCGCTTGCCGCCCTCCTCCTGCCAGGAAAGCAGATAATACACACAGGCGGACATCATAAGGATATAGCAGGGAATCAGCAGAAGATTCTGCGGCAGAAACGCAGTCGCGGAAAGAAGCACCCCCTTCATGCCATACGCCGCCATCATCATGGCAGAGGTGAAGCCGACACAGACGCTCCGAAACAGGAACGCCGCCCCCGCAAAGAAAAGCCCCAGCTGCATCCATCCCCCTAACCAGATGATAACATCATATTTCAGATATTTCCAGAAAATTGCCGCAAAGCTGATTTCGTCTCCATCTGCCAGCGCCTGCTGCAAAAATGCAGAAAGCTGCCCCTGCTGCCCCTGCGGCAGAAGATTCGCCAGAAGCGCGCCGCCTGCCGTCCCCAATAAAAAAGAAAGGCAGACAATGCCTATAATTCGTTGCAGCTGTTTGTCTGTCCTTCGTTTCTGCCTTTTCATTGCCATCCCCCCCCTGATACAAGGTATGGCTCGTCTGTTTTAATTATGCGTTTTTTCTTGCCTGCCATGCAAAAAGCGCCGCAATGGTCTTTCCGTCCTTGATTTCGCCCTTATGAATCATTGCAATGGCTTCCTCCAAAGTATATTTTTCAATCTCCACAAATTCATCCGCATCCAGCTTCTGTGTGCCTGCGGTCAGCTCTGTGGCAAAGAAAAGCTGAATTTTTTCCGTACAGAAGCCGACAGAGGGATACAGCTCGCAGAGAAATTCCGCTCTGCCTGCCCTTTTGCCCGTTTCCTCCTCCAGCTCGCGCAGCACGGCTGCTTCGCCGCTTTCGCCCTCCTCTATCACGCCGGCAGGGATTTCCAGCAGCATTTCCCGAAACGGGTGCCGATACTGGCGGACAAACAGAAGCCTCCCATCCGTATCCACCGCAAGCACGCCTGCGGCGTTTTTCTTGCGGATTACGGTTTCGCGATAGGCCTCACTGCCATCCGGCATCCGCAGCTTATCGACCGTAATCGTCACAATCTTCCCTTCATAGGTTTTCCTGCTTTCCAAAACCTCATAGCTCATTGGCTCGCTTCCTTTCTCCTGAAAAAGGCGGCACTCCCTTTATCGTTCAGATATAAGATGCACCGCCTGCGTTTTCTTATTTCAATTCCTTTACCATTTCTTCGATTCTGTCCATGCCTTTTTTAATCAGCTCCATGCTCGTTGCATAGGAAAGGCGGATATAATCGGGCATGCCGAAATCGGCACAGGGCACAACCGCCACATATTTCTTTTCCAGAAGAATGGATGCGAAATCCGCCGCCGATTCGATTTTCTGCCCCTCGTATGCCTTGCCGTACAGTCCGGAAACATCCACAAACAGATAGAAGGCACCTTCGGGCTTGAGTGCGGAAATGCCTGGGATGGCTTCCTCTCTTTCATAGATATAATCTCTGCGCTTTTTAAATTCCACGCACATTTCTGCCACACAATCCTGCGGACCATTCAGCGCAACCACCGTTGCCGCCTGTGCGATGGCGTTGGGGTTAGAAGCCATGTGGGACTGCAGGGATGCCATCAGCTTTGCAATCGGCAAGGGTGCCGCCGCATAGCCGATTCTCCAGCCTGTCATAGCGTAGCTTTTGGAAACACCGTTGATAACGATGGTTCTGTCATAAATATCCTGCCCAAGGGATGCAATACTGATGTGCTGCTTATCATCCTCGTAAATCAGCTTTTCATAAATTTCATCGGAAACCACCAGAATATCATGGCTGACTGCAAATTCCGCCACCATTTCCAGATCTGCTCTGCTCATCACCTGCCCTGTGGGGTTGGAGGGTGTTGTCAGCACAACTGCCTTTGTTTTTGCAGAATAGGCATTTTCCAGCTCCTCCTTGGTCATCATGAAGCCGTTTTCCTTTTTCGTATGAATAATCACAGGCACACCGCCGGCAATACGCACCATTTCCGCATAGCTTAACCAGAAGGGCGCAGGAATAATCACCTCGTCCCCCTCATGCAGGATTGCCATGAAGGTATTCATCAGGGAATGCTTTGCGCCGTTGCTGATTACCACCTGTGCCGGTTCGTATTCCAGACCATTATCCCGTTTCAGCTTATCGCAAACCGCCTGTCTCAGCTCCGGTGTCCCTGCCGCAGGGGTGTAGCGTGTCTGCCCGTTCTGAATGGCATCAATGCCTGCCTGCGCGATGTGTGCAGGGGTATCAAAATCGGGTTCCCCTGCGCCGAAGGAAACCACATCCACCCCCGCTGCCTTCATTTCAGCCGCACGGGAGGAAATTGCCATTGTTGTAGAAGGTTTGATGCTCATTGCTTTTTTCGATAATTCCATTTTCTTCACCTCATTATTTTCTTTTGTACTCATGCCTGCCGTCTGCCAAGGAAGATACGCACCCCGAAGATGCCCATTGCCGCAAGGCAGACAACCATGAATTTGAGATACATCATCGGTCTCACCTCATCGCTGAACTGAATCCCGATGTCATTGCCAAAGCGAACCGTTGCCTGATAGGCAATCGCGCCATCGTTTACGGAATAGGTGATGCTGTCACCCGTTATGGTGTCATTCCTCTCCGCATAAACAATATTTTCCGCAGGCTCCTCTCCCTGCACGCCGGTATAAAATTCCAGCTCCTTATATTTATCAAAAAACATGCTGCGTCCATAGGTTGCACATGCCCGTTTGCCGTCTGCCGTCTGCATGGCAAAGGCAATGCTGTTGCCATAGGTTTCGGAAATTACCTCACCCTCGCCGCTGACACTGCGCGCGGCTGCCTCCTTGCGGAATACGCCCTCCAGCTCATCCGGCTGATAGGGATGCCGCCCGATGCCATTGAACAGCAGAAAGCCCGCCAATGCAACAACCACCATCGTCAAAACGCCTTTCAGCACTGCTTTTTTCGTATCCATCCCAACCGCCCCTTTTCTGTTTTTCTCAAAAATACTCTTTCTAGTTTCTTATTTTATAATGATATGGCAAGAATTACAATGAAAATTTGTGAATTTCGACCGAAAAAAAGAACGAATTGTCATACAACAAGCTTCGTTCTTTTTCCCTTCCTATTTATTTTCAGCTGATTTTTTTCGATTTTCCTTTTTCCTTAATGCGAAAATATTCCGACAGGGCGGCAATGAACTGCCCATTTGTGGGCTTTTCGGTCGGCAGATAGCCTGCAATCTCGAAATAAATCTGTGGCCCGTTCTTTTTCCAGACGCTTTCAATCGCATGGCGAATGGCACGCTCCACCTTGCTTGCGGTTGTTTTATACTGCTTGGCAATATCGGGATACAGCCCCTTCGTAATGCCGACCAGCACGTCCTGATTTTCCACTGCCATCATCACCGCTTTGCGAATAAAGTGATACCCCTTTATGCTGGCAGAGATTCCCATGCGACTGAGCAAAATGGAAATTTCGCTTTCCAGCTCCTCGAAAGGATTTTCCCTCCGCTCCGCTGCTTTCGGTTTTGCTGCTTCCTTTGTTGGCGTTTCCTGCTTCAGCATCTGATGGATGCGCTCCAGCAGAAGCTCCCCCTGAATCGGCTTCGCCATATAATACTCCGCACCAAGGCTGATTGCCTGCCGCACCAGCTTATCGCTGTCAATCGCGGAAATAAAAATGCAGATACACGGAAGTCCCCTCTTTTTGATGTTTTCCAGAACCCATAAGCCATCCCGCTCCCCTAGCAGGATGTCTGTCAGAAGCACAGCAGGCTTTTTCTGTATCACCAAATCCAGCAGGGCTACACCGTTATCCGCCATGCCTACTACTGTCATATCCCCCCTTCTCTCCAGACAGCGCTTCAAGCGTTGCAGATAAAATCCGTCTCGATCCGCCAGTACCACTTTTGTTTTTTCTTGTTCTTTCATAAAATACACCCCAATTCTTACTTTGCTGCTCCTTCTCCAAAAGAGAAGGAGGAAGATGCCCCTCTTCCGTTTTTCATTATAAGATAATTTATCTGATTTTGCTACAGATTCCGAACGAAATACACAATTTTCAAACTGAAAAAGGCGCAAAATAAATTGTTTTGACAAAAATACAATCTTATCTTTATTTGCTGTCTGCTTTTTTCTACAAAAAAACAATATTTTTCCTCTTATTTTTGTGCTTTATTCCGGTTGTTTTCCACAAAAAAACCTCATACCGCAGAACAGACTCCACGGATATGAGGTTTAAAAATCGAATTATGTAATTTTTTGTCTGAATTGATTGCAGAAAATCAGAATTTCTTTCTTGTCAGAAAATCGGGAATCTTGATTTCGGATTCATAATCATAATCCAAATCTGCGAATCTTCTTGCGGCAGGACGTGCGTCCTCCTGTGCAGGCTCTTCGGAAGTCTCCTCTGTTTCCGCAGCATGTTCCTCTTCTCTTTCTGCTCTTTCGCCTCTTGCAGCAATGGTTTCCGCAAAGGAACGTCTGGCAGGTGCTTCTGTGTGCGCTTCATCCTCCAGACCTGTTGCGATAACCGTAACCACAACCTCGTCATTCAGCTCTTCATTCAGTGTAGTACCGAAGATGATTTCTGCTTCGGGGTCAATAGCTTCTCTAATCAGCTCTGCAGCTTCCTCTGTTTCCATCAGACCAAGGTTCATGTCACCGCTGAAGTTAATCAGGATATGCTTTGCACCCTCGATGGTTGTTTCCAGGAGAGGGCTCTGGATTGCCATTTTCGCAGCAACCTCAGCCTTATTTTCACCGCTTGCGCGACCGATGCCCATGTGTGCAATGCCTCTGTTTGCCATGATGGTTCTGACATCGGCAAAGTCCAGATTGATAACGCCGGGCTTGGAAATCAAATCGGCAATGCCCTGTACACCCTGTAGCAGAATTTCATCTGCCTTGCGGAAGGCCTCTGTCAGGGTTGTTTTCTTATCAATAATGGAAAGCAGTCTCTGGTTGGGGATGATAACCAGCGTATCTACGTTCTTTTTCAGCTCTGCAATGCCCTTTTCCGCATTGCCCATTCTTTTCTTGCCTTCAAAATTGAAGGGCTTTGTCACAACGCCGACCGTCAGAATGCCCAGCTCCTTGGAAATGGACGCGATGCGGGGAGCCGCACCTGTGCCTGTGCCGCCGCCCATGCCTGCGGTGATGAATACCATATCGGAACCACGCAGTGCCTGCGCGATATCATCCTGTGTTTCATCCACGGAGCGCTGACCGATTTCAGGGTTGCCGCCTGCGCCCAGACCCTTTGTCAGCTTTTCGCCAATCTGGATTTTCGTTGCGGATTTGGATTTAGACAGAGCCTGTCCGTCTGTATTGATGGAAATGAATTCCACCCCATCCAAGCCGTCTTCAATCATTCTATCTACTGCGTTGTTGCCGCCGCCGCCAACACCGATTACTTTAATCTGCGCCATATTACTCATAGGGATATCTAATTCGAGCATGCTATAATCTCCTCCTAGGTTGTTCTGAAAATTTATCAACTTATATTATACACGAAAGAAAAGCCGATTGCCATAGCAAAAACAAGTTTTCCTACGAATTTTTGCTTTTTTTTAAACGCCTTTTTCCATTTTTGTCAGTTATATTCTATCATAGTATCTTTTCTCTTTTTATTCAAGCAGAAAATCACAAATTCAGCAAAAAATATTTCAGTGCCGTTTTCTTTTTTCTCCGTCCCATCAGGTCAGGTATTGGAAGGTAACATTCGCCTTGGGGTTGTCCAATCCGCTGAGGTCTAAAATCCCTCTGTCCTCCTTGGGAATCGTTTTTACAATCTGCTGCATATACTGAATTTTCATATCGCCGTTCGTCATATTCCCCAGATGAATCTGCACCTGGTTCACATAGGCATAAATATCCTTCGGCTTGGAAACATCAATTTCCACCACCTCATCCAGAAGCTCATATTTTTCCATCAGCTGCGAAATTTCCAGAATCACCGCAAGCGCATCCGTATTCTGCACGGGAAGGATTTCCCCCTCCGTAAAGCTGTCAAATTTCAGCCCCTTGACCAGCGGCAGTGCATCCCTGCAGCTACCCGCCACCTCAAGCACACGCCCTTCCTCGTCTATGTAGAGGTACGACCCCATATAGGGCACATACCCTCTCGCCTTTCTTTCCTTTATCGTGATTTTCATGGTATGGGGCAGCTTGGCGGAAAGCTTTGCAGAAGCGATATACGGACTTTTCTCAAGCGTTTTTTCCGCTCTGCCTTTGCTGAACAGAAGCAGATTATCCCCCTTGGAAAGACCGATTTTTTCGCAAAGCTCGGATGTCGTAAACTGGCTTGCGCCCTCCACCTCTATTTTTTTCACCGAAAACAACGGCGAAAACAGCACGCATGCAGCCACAACCACCACAAGCACCAGCGCAATCACGATTTTCTGGTCAAGCCCCTTTTTCTGCGGCTTTTTCTGATAGTAGCCGATTTCCTCCATCAGGTCAATATCAAGCATTTCCTGTGATTTTTTCTGTCGTTTGTTCTTCCGATGAAACATATCGTATCCTTTCTGTTCTATCAGCCCTGCTCTGTCAGCCGAATCTCGCCGCCCAGAAGCGAAAGCGCAGTCTCTATTTTTTCATAGCCACGCTCCACATATTCCGCGCCATGCACAAGGCTTTCGCCCTCCGCCGCAAGTGCCGCGCACAAAAGCGCCGCCCCACAGCGCAAATCCCTGGCAAAAACCTCCGCACCAAAGAGCCGCTCCACGCCGAAAACCGAAGCCCTTCTCCCCTCGATGCGGATATCGGCTCCCATGCGGCAAAGCCCCTCTGCCTGCGAAAAACGGGCTTCAAACACTGTTTCACTAATCATACAATGTCCTTTCGCCAATGTCAATAAAGCCATCAGCAAAGGCTGCATATCCGTCGGGAAGGCAGGAAACGGCCCTGTTATAATCGAAAAATCCGACAGCAGCCGCCTTGGCGGACGCATCCACAGGAGGCCTCCCTCCTCCCAGAAAAGCCGACAGCCCGTCATCCGCAGGGCTTCCGAAACCGCGCCAAGCTGCTCTCGTTCCAGTCCCTTCAAGCATAGCTCTCCCCCTGTCATGGCGGCGGCGCACAGAAACGTACCGCCCTCGATACGGTCGGCAGGAATCGTGAAAACCGCCCCATGCAGCCGCTTCACCCCCTCGATCAAAAGACTGCCCGTTCCCTCGCCGTAAATCTCCGCCCCCATGGCACGCAGAAACCGCACCAGAGCTACAATCTCCGGCTCTCTCGCAGCGTTATGCAGCACCGTTACCCCCTCCGCGCACACCGCCAGAAGCAGAATGTTTTCCGTTGCACCCACGCTCGGAAACGGCAAATCAATCCTGCATCCCTGCAGCCGCTCCGCCCTGCAATCAAGAATCTCGTTCTCCTCCGCAATGGAAACGCCCATCCTGCGAAAGGCGGCAAGGTGCAAATCTATCGGGCGTTTGCCAATCGCACAGCCACCGGGATACGCAATCCTGCCCGCACCGCTTCTGCCGAGCATTGCCCCCAGAAAAAGGATGGAAGAACGCATTTTTCGCACGGCTTCGCCGCAAAGCGCGGCCGCCTGCATCTCGCGGCTGTCTATCACCGCCGTCCGCTCCGTCAGTGTAACAGAGCAGCCAAGCTCCCGCAAAATTTCCAGCGTCTGCGAAACATCCCGAATCTGCGGCAGGTTTTCCAGAACCACCTCATCCGCCGCAAGCACGCACACAAAATGCCAGAATGGGCAAAGCGGCATTTTTGCTCCCCCGCACCGCAAATTCTCCCTCTATCCGCTTCCCGCCCCGCACCAGATATGTCCCCATGGCGTTCCCTCCAAAAATTCCTTTACCCTCATGCTATCGGCAGAGAGCCTATTCGGTGCGTGTTTTATATTTACAAAAAAGAGAAAAACAGCTAAAATCAAGAGGAAACGATACTTTTGGACAAAAAGGAGTGCTTCAGATGGAATTAAAAAGAAATATCCTTGATATAAAGGGCATAAAGGTGGGACAGGCAGAAAATCCGACTGCGAAAACAGGTGTAAGCGTTGTGCTTGCGGAGGATGGCGCGATTTGCGGCGTGGATGTGCGCGGCGCAGGCCCCGGCACGAGAGAAACCGACCTCTTAAACCCCATCAATACCGTGGAGAAGGTGCATGCCGTTGTGCTTTCGGGCGGCTCTGCCTTCGGCTTGGAGGCGGCAAGCGGTGTCATGAACTGGCTTGAAAAAAGGGGCATCGGCTTTGATGTCGGCGTAACAAGCGTGCCCATCGTCCCCTCTGCGGTGCTGTTTGATTTGGAATATGGGGATGCCTTCGTTCGCCCCGATAAGGAAATGGGCATGCAGGCATGCGAAAACGCCTCCGATTCTTTCCTTCTGGAAGGTGATTACGGCGCAGGCTGCGGCGCAACGGTCGGCAAGCTGCGCGGCATGGCGCATTGCACAAACAGCGGCATCGGCTCATGGAGCGAGGAAACGCCAAACGGGATTCGCGTGGCAGCGCTGATTGCGGTCAATGCCATCGGGGATGTTTACGAAAACGGCAGCATCATCGCAGGCACAAGGGCAGATGACGGCAGCTTTACCTCTACGGAGGAGGGCTTTTTGCAGATGGCATCCAATTTTTCCATCAGCGGCAAAAACACCACCATCGGCGTAGTCGCAACCAATGTGAAGCTGACAAAGGCACAGGCAACAAAGGTGGCAGGCATGGCGCACGACGGACTGGCACGCTGCATCCGCCCGATTCATACCTCCCTTGACGGGGATACGATTTTCTGCCTTTCCACAGGCGAGCTGGAATTCCCCGAAAACCCCGTAGATACGGTCGGTATCCTTGCTGCAAGGGTAGCGGAGCAGGCAATTATCCGCGCGGTGAAGGCAGCAAAATAATTTTTCGGAAAATATCGATTTTCTGTTTTCCGATTCCCTTCGCTATGGTACAATAAAATATCATAGTAAATATCATACAGAACAGTTACATGGTTATCAGCATTAGGAGGTACTTATGAAGCAGGACATGATTTTGATTCTGGATCTGGGCAGTGAGGAAAATCCCAAGATTGCCCGCGAGATTCGTGCATTAGGAGTTTATACGGAAATTCATCCCCACGATATTACCGCAGAGGAGCTGGCAAAGCTGCCCGGCGTAAAGGGGATTATCTTAAACGGCGGCGTGAACCGCGTGGTGGATGGCGTGGAAATTGATGCATCCGAGGCGGTTTACAACGCAGGCCTTCCTATTTTAAAGGCAGACCATAAGGGCGGCGCGGCTTTCCCTGCGGATGATGCAGAAAGAGAAACAGTTCTGAAGCATTTCGTATTCGATACCTGCAAGGCAGAAGCCAACTCGAACATGGAAAACTTCATTGCCGACCAGATTGAACTCATCAAGCGTCAGGTTGGCGATAAAAAGGTTCTGCTGGCGCTCTCCGGCGGCGTGGATTCCTCTGTTGTTGCGGCGCTTTTGATTCGTGCCATCGGCAAGCAGCTGACCTGCGTGCATGTAAACCACGGTCTGCTGCGCAAGGGCGAGCCCGAACAGGTGGTTCAGGTGTTCCGCGATGAAATGGATGCAAACCTGATTTATGTAGATGCCGTTGACCGCTTCCTGGATAAGCTGGCAGGCGTTGCCGACCCCGAACAGAAGCGTAAAATCATCGGCGCGGAATTTATTCGCGTATTCGAGGAGGAAGCAAGAAAGCTGGAAGGCATTGAATTCCTCGGTCAGGGAACGATTTACCCCGATATCATCGAATCCGGCACAAAAACCGTAAAGGTAATCAAATCTCACCATAACGTCGGCGGTCTGCCTGAGGATCTGGATTTTGCACTGGTAGAGCCTCTGAAAATGCTGTTTAAGGACGAGGTGCGTGCCTGCGGCAAGGCTCTGGGTCTGCCCGACAGCATGGTTTACAGACAGCCCTTCCCCGGTCCCGGTCTGGGCGTGCGCTGTCTGGGTGCCATCACAAGAGACAGATTGGAGGCTGTGCGCGAATCCGATGCCATCCTGCGTGAGGAATTTGCAAAGAACGGTCTGGAGGGCAGGGTTTGGCAGTATTTCACCGCTATCCCCGATTTGAAATCCGTTGGCGTGAAGGATAATAAGCGCGTGGATGAATGGTGCGCCATCATCCGTGCCGTAAATACAATCGATGCTATGACCGCAACCGTAGAAAATGTACCCTTTGAGCTGCTGCAGCATATCACCGACCGTATCACACATGAGGTTAAGGGCATAAATCGCGTGCTGTTCGATTTGACACCCAAGCCCACCGGTACGATTGAATGGGAATAATCTGAACAATTTCCGGAAACCCATTGAAACTTAAAAAGGCCTTGCTCATCTGCTTGGATGAGCAAAGTCTTTTTTTATGTCCTTATTTTTCTCCTGCCCTTTTCCAATACTCCAGCCGAGGCAGCAGCTGCCGCAGATAGGCGCGCACCTCCTCCTCTGTGTAGGTATCCTTCGGCATATTTTTCACGCACACCTCAATCAAGTCCTCCATATCGCTGTACAGATGCACCCCATCGGCGTAGCACCATTTGCAGTAATCCTCATTCAGAAAGCCGTCCTTTTCCCTGCTGATGCTGTCATCCGCAAGCGGCATGCCGCAGCATTGGCAAATCAGCTCTCTCGGCGAACCGAGCAATGTGTTGATGGACACATCGAACAGCTTGGATAATCGCTTTAATGTCTCGGTATTCGGAATCGTATCTCCCGTTTCCCTTAATTAAAGATATTATTGGGTAAAAAAGAAAGGTCAGTCGATT
>ERZ791881.2030-NODE-2030-length-10660-cov-2.837058_pt1 | contig 10660 bp, 9 predicted proteins | sample MGYA00510161_ERZ791881 | MGnify/ENA primary metagenome ERZ791881 (study PRJEB30046, sample SAMN00792073) | human gut metagenome | study: EMG produced TPA metagenomics assembly of the A metagenome-wide association study of gut microbiota in type 2...
AGAGCCGGTGGTGATCAATTACTACGACTGGGATATTCCGGATCAGAAATTTATCGACGATTTTAACGCGGCCAACCCGGATATCCAGGTGGTCGTTCACAGCATTCCCGCCAACGGCGAGCGCCTGACCAAGCTGGACATTCTGGCTATGAGCGGCGGTGACATGGACGTTATGCCCATCTCCGACGGCGACCAGTTCACACGCTTCGAGTCCGGCATGCTGGCTCCTCTGGATGAGTTTATCGAACGGGACGGCCTGGACATGGAGGCTTCCTTCGGAAAATACGCGATTTGGGGACAGTCCGACGGCAAATATTACGGAATTCCCTTCCGTGCGACCCAGACCGGTATCTACTATAATAAAGATATGTTCGATCAGGCGGGCGTGGCCTATCCGTCCGACGACTGGACATTGGACGAGTACATCGAGACTGCCAGAAAGATGGCCGAGTGGGGCAAGGACCAGGGCATCTACGGCACCTACACCCATACATATGCCAACGAGTGGGCCACGGTAGCGGCTCAGAAGGGCGAGTGGTACACCGCGGACGGCAAGTGCAACATCAAGGACCCCGCATGGCAGACCGCTCTGGAGACCCGTAAAATGCTGGACGACGAGGGAACTCAGATGCCTTACGGACAGATCGTAGCCGTCAAGGCCGTGATCAACAGCTCCTTCTTAGGCGGCAAGGAAGCCATGGTCAACGCAGGAAGCTGGCTGGTCCGCGATATGAAGAACAAGGACAAGTTCCCCTTTGATTTCAACGTGGGCGTAGCCTATCTGCCCCGTTTTGACGAGACCGTTGAGGGACCGCGCAGCAACTATTCCTGTTCCGTGCTGGGAATCCCGGAGAACTCCAAGCACAAGGAAGAGGCATGGCGCTTTATCCGCTACTATGTGGAGGAGTGCTCCAACTACATCGCGGCTTCCGGAAACCTGCCCACCTACCTTCCCGCTTACAACGACGAGATGGTGAATATTTTCTGCGAGGGCTCCGGTCTGGACGTGGAGTACGGCAAAAAGTTCTTTGACGGCGATGTGAAGCTGACCACCAACAAGATCATCGGACCCTGCGGCGCGCAGTACATGCAGATCGGCAAAGAGGAGATCGAGCAGTATTTCAACGGCGAAAAGACATTGGAGGAGACTCTGGACAATATCGAGAGACGTGTAAACGAAGAGCTGGCGAAACAGTAAGCGGCTTGTAATTCAAGAGGGGAAGCGGTGTCGGCTATGAAAGCGAAAACGAAACTCAACAAAATTCAGCTGAGGGAGGAGCGGGCCGGTTACGGCTTCCTCCTCCTCAGTTTAATCGGAACCACCATCTTTATCATCGTACCGATTCTGATGTCCATGTTTTTGGGCTTCACCACCTGGAATCCCATGAAAGGGCTGGCCGGCCTGGACTTTGTGGGTCTGCAGAATTTCAGGGATATGGCGGGGGACGAGCGGGTCTGGGCCGCTCTCCGGAATAACCTGGTGTATTCCCTGTCCTACGTTCCTCTGACAATCTCCATCGCGCTGGTGCTGGCGGGACTTCTGAACAAATTTGTATTCTGTAAAATCCCGATCCGGATGATGACGTTTATGCCCTACATCTCATCCCTGGTATCCGTTGCCACGGTGTGGATGGTGTTACTCTATCCGGACAACGGACCGGTCAACGGAATTCTGACCAATGTATTCCATGTGGCCAACCCGCCCAAGTGGTTTATCAGCTCGGACTGGGCCCTCAAGGGCATCATCATGATGTCCGTCTGGCACGACGTGGGGTATTACTGTATCATTTTATTGGCCAACATGCAGGGGTTGTCCAAGGAGGTCTACGAGTCCGCGGCAGTGGACGGTGCAAACGCCTTCCAGACGTTTTTCCGAATCACGATTCCCATGCTCTCGTCCAGCATTTTCTTCTGCATCACCCTGGCCACCATCAACTCCTTCAAAATCTTCGACCAGGTCAACATCATCACAGAGGGCGGTCCCGGATTTTCCACCACCGTGCTGGTGCAGAGCATCTATTACTATGCCTTTAAGGAGTACAAGATCGGCTATGCGGCCGCGGTGGCAATCGTTTTGTTCCTGGTAATCTTTGCCTTCTCGACAGTTTTACAGAAACTGGAAGAGAAGTTTACCTATTAGGAGGGGCGAGATGACATATAAAAATAAACGGCTGATGGCCAGAATCATCACGACAATTATTGTGGGAGCGCTGGCGCTGGTGTTCATATTTCCGTTTTTGTGGATGCTCTCCACCTCCTTCAAATATGAGATTGACGTGATGGAGTTCCCGGTGCGTCTGATTCCGAAAAAATGGAATTTTCAGAACTATGTCACCGTGTTCACCAAGAGTGATTTCCCGGGGTATTACCTGAACTCCATCAAGGTGACGTTTACCACAATCGTCGGCGAGCTGTGTATCACCACTATGGCGGCTTACGCCTTCGCCCGGCTGAATTTCCGGGGGAAAAAGTTCCTGTTCACCATGTATCTGTCCACCATGATGATTCCCGGACAGGTGCTGCTTCTGCCAAAATACATTTATTTTTCCCAGCTGCACATTACCAACACCCATCTGGCCCTGATTATGCCGGGATTGTTTTCCGTGTTCGGCGTGCTGCTGATGCGGCAGGTTTTCATGCAGATTCCGTACGAGTATACGGAGGCCGCCTACATCGACGGCGCTTCACATCCAACGATTTTCCTCAAACTGATTCTGCCTCTGGCGAAACCCGGACTGATGACGGCCCTGCTTCTGGCCTTCACCTGGTCCTGGAACGATTACATCAATCCGCTGGTATTTTTGTCCAACGACAAGCTGTTCACCCTCACCGTCGGCCTGCAGCGGTTCCAGGAGGACGCCTCCACGAACTACGCGCTGATCATGGCGGGGGCCACCGTATCCCTGATTCCGCTGATCGCGCTGTTCTTGTTTACACAGAAGTATTTCATCGAGAGCTTTGCCTCAGCGGGCGTGAAGGGCTGACAAGAAAGGAGATTTACACAATATGAACAAAGTACGTTTTGGTATGATCGGCGTCGGCAACATGGGAACCAGCCACTGCGGCTGGCTTGTGAATAACCGCATCGAGGGCGCCTGCCTGAGCGCGGTGTGCGACATCGACGAGGGCCGCAGAAACTGGGCAAAGGAGAACCTGCCCGCAGATGTAAAAATCTATGACAATTATCTGGACCTGCTGGACAGCGGCGAGGTGGACGCGGTGGTGATCGCGGTTCCCCACTACCTGCACCCGGAGATGGCCATCGCAGCCCTGGAGCGGGACCTCCACGTGATGGTGGAAAAACCCGCCGGCGTTTACGTGAACCAGATCAAAGAGATGAACGCCGCGGCCGCCAAGAAGCCACAGCTGGTGTTCGGCATGATGTTTAACCAGAGAATGAACCCCCTTTACCAGAAGGTGAAGGCCATTTTGGAGGAGGGCACCATCGGGGATATCCGCCGGGTGAGCTGGATGATCACCAGCTGGTGGAGAACCCAGAAATACTACGATTCCAGCGCCTGGAGAGCTACCTGGGCCGGGGAGGGCGGCGGCGTGCTGGTCAACCAGGCCCCCCATCAGCTGGACCTGCTCCAGTGGCTGTGCGGGATGCCCGTGAATATGCAGGCTCATCTGAAATACGGCTCCCACCGGGACATCACGGTGGAGGACGACGTGACCGCGTATTTTGAGTACGCAAACGGAGCCAGCGGCACCTTCATCACCTGCACCCACGACGCCCTGGGCACGGACCGCCTGGAAATCCACGGCGACAACGGCAAGATCATCATTACGGACAGCAAGACCGTGACTGTGAAGAAGTTAAACAAGCCCGAGGAAGTGCTGAACCGGGAGCTGGATTTCCGCCAGATGCTGGCCCTGGTGAAGGGGCAGACCGGGGAAAAGCTCTATACCGAGGAGAGTTTCGAGTGTCCGGAGAACTGGGATCAGCAGCACATCGACGTGCTGATTAACTTTACGGGTGCGATCCTCCACGGCGAGGAGCTGATCGCTCCGGGAGCGGAGGGTGTGAAGGCGGTTGAGATCGCCAACGCGATGTTCCTGTCCGACTGGCTGGGCCGCACGGTTGAGATGCCGGTGGACGGAGATCTGTTCTATGAGAAACTGCAGGAGAGAGTAAAAAAGGAGCAGGGTGAACATTGAAAACATTTAAAACAGGTATTATCGGATTAGGGACTGTGTCCAGGACCCACAGGAACGCCCTGGCGCAGCTGGATCATGTGGAGCTGACGGCGGTGAGCGACGTGAAGCCTGAGAAAAAGGACGAGCTTCCCGAGGGGGTTCATTTCTATCAGGATTACGAGGAGATGCTGGATCAGGAGCAGCTGGACGCGGTGCATATCTGTCTGCCCCATTACCTGCACCTGCCCGCAGTCACGGCCTGCGCCAAGCGCGGGATCAACGTGCTGCTGGAGAAGCCCAGCACCATGAACACCGCCGAGCTGCGGCAGATGCAGGCGCTGGACCGGGAGTATGGCTTTAAGCTGGCCGTCTGCTTCCAGAACCGTTTAAATCCCACCTTTGTGAAGCTGCGGGAGCTGATCGGTTCCGGCGAGTACGGGAAGCTTTTGGGCGTCAAGGGCGTGGCCATCTGGTCCCGGAACATGGGATACTACAACGCCGCTCCCTGGCGGGCCAGCATGGCCCAGGCGGGCGGGGGCTGCATGATCAACCAGGCCATCCACACCCTGGACCAGCTTCAGCTTCTGGGCGGCCCCATCCGCTCGGTGAACGGCCAGGTCTGCAATCTGGCGCTGAAGGAGATCGAGGTGGAGGACACGGCCGTCGCCCATATTGACTTTGAAAACGGGGTGACCGGCACCTTTTTCGGAACGGTCACCTATGTGAAGAACTCCAGCATTGAGGTTCAGGCCGTTTGTGAGAAGGGCAGCTTTACCATCAAGGATTACGGCCTGTACTACGCCCCGGCGGAGAATGAAAATGAGAAGACCCTGCTGGTGCGCGACCGCCGCCTGCCGGGCTCCAAGACCTACTACGGGGCCAGCCATGTGGAGCTGATCCGCGGCTTTTACGAGACGTTGGCCGGACATGAGGACACCTGCGTGAGCATCCAGGAGGACAAGGTGATTTCGCTGATCGAGGCGATCCGCCGCTCTTCTTTGGAGGGCAGAACCATTTTGTGGAAGGAGATGGAAGAACAATGAGTGAAGCGAGAAAAGGAGCGCCCAAGATTGCGCTCAACATGTCCATGGTAAAGACGATTATGTGGGACAAGGGGCCGGACTACACCTTTGAGCGGGTGAAGGCCGCCGGGCTTTCCTACTTTGAGCTGTCCCAGGTGGACATGACCGACGCGTTCATCGACCAGGTGCTGGAGGCGTCCGCCAAACACGGCGTGACCGTGATGTCCACCAGCTTAAACTACAAGCCCCTGTTTGGGCCAAACGCCAAGGGTTTTGACATCGAGCGGGATTTGGACCGCATCATCGAGGCCAACAAGCGCCTGGGCGTGACCTATGTGCGGGACTCCCTGATTCCCAGAATCTGCATCCACAGCGAGGAGGGCTACTACAAGGCCGCCGAGGACTTAAACCACTACGGTAAGCTGTTGAAGGAGCAGGGATTAAAGCTGTATTACCACAACCATCACTTCGAGTTCGAGAAGTTTAACGGCAAGACCGGATTTGAGCTGCTGGTGGAGAATACGGACCCGGAGCTGGTGGGCTTTGAGATCGACGTGCACTGGATTCAAAGAGCGGGCCACGACCCGGTGAAATGGATCGAGCGCCTGTCCGGGAGAGAGGACATGGTGCATCTGAAGGATTACCGCATCTGTTTCCCGGACGGAGAGCCGTCCCAGGAGATCTTCCACCGGGAGCAGTGCATCCAGTTCGCGGAGATCGGCGAGGGCAATCTGGACATGAAGGCCATCATCGAGGCCTCCGTGAAGGGTGGAGCCATCTACCTGCCCATCGAGCAGGACCAGACCTACGGCCTGGATCCCTTTGACTGCATCCGCACCAGCGTGAAGAACATCCGCGACATGGGCTTCGGCGAGTACCTGTAGGAGGAGACGGTCATGGAACATGTTCTGCTGTCCGGCTTTGCGGACGAGATAGCATCGGATTTCAACCGCCAGATCCAGGTCCTAAACCGCCTGGGCCTGGGCTATATGGAGATTCGGGGCGTGGACAAGCGGGGGATCGACACCTACTCCGGGACGGAGGCGCGGGAGGTAAAGCGGCGCCTTGACGGGAGCGGAATCCGCGTGTCCGCCCTGGCCTCCCCCATCGGGAAGATTGAGATCACCAAGGAGTTTTCCGGCCACTTTGAGCATTTTAAGCATGTGGTAGAGCTGGCCCACATTCTGGACACCCGTTATATCCGCATGTTCAGCTTTTTCATTCCTCAGGGGGGAAGGGCCGACGACTACCGGGGCCAGGTATTTGAACGCTTAGGCGCTCTTGTGGACTACGCGGGAACCCAGGACGTGGTTTTGCTCCATGAGAACGAGAAGGATATCTACGGCGACAGCCCGCAGCGCTGCCGCCTTCTGATGGATGAGTTTTACGGGGATAACTTCCGGGCGGTCTTTGACTTCGCCAATTTCATCCAGTGCGGCCACCGCGCCTGGGAGGCATACGAGATTCTGAAGCCCTTCATCGAGTACGTGCACGTCAAGGATGCGCGCGCGACAGACGGCGTCATCGTCCCTGCGGGCCAGGGCGACGGCCAGATTGCCCGAATCCTGGGCGGCTTAAAGGCGGACGGCTATGAGGGGTTCATTTCCCTGGAACCCCACCTGACGGAGTTCGAGGGCCTAAAGGGTCTGGAGCGGGAGGGCGCAAGCCTTCAGGGGATGCAGAAAATGGACGGCGAGGAGGCGTTTACAATCGCTTTCAACGCCCTCGAAAGGATTCTGAAGGCGCTTTAAAGCCGTATATGACCGCGTATACAATGGGCCGCAGGCTGCGCCAGCGGCCCATTGCATCCAACAAGAAACCAGCCGGAATGGCCTCTGTTCAGACCATTCCGGCTGGTTTTGATGCGTTCTATTTGAAGCGTTTTGCAGGAAATGATGCGCCTGCGTTTATGACATTAAACATTAAAACGGCAGCTGTGCCGGCGTATACTGCACCGTAATCCACTTGAGCTCGGTAAACTCATCGATGGAGTAGGAGCCGCCCTCCCGCCCCACGCCGCTGTTCTTGACCCCGCCGAAGGCCACGGTGGAGTTGTCGGAGACGGTGGCGTTGTTGATGTGAACCATTCCGGCTTCCATTTCCAGGGACAGTGCCATGGCGTTGGAGAGGTCGTTGGTCAGCAGGGAGGAGGACAGGCCGTACTCGTTGTCGTTGCAGAGTCTTACCGCATCCTGCGCGTCCTTTGCCTTGATGATGGAGGTGACCGGCCCGAAGCTCTCCTCGTAGAAGATCCGCATATCCGGTGTCACGTCCTTTAAGACTGTGGGCTGGTAATAATTTCCCTCGTGGGTGCCGCCGGTCAGAAGTACGGCGCCCTTGGAGACCGCGTCCTCGATCTGGCTGTCAATGATGGCGCACTGCTCTTTCTTGATCAGGGGGCCGATCACCGTATCCATCGCGTGGGGATCGCCCACCTTCATGGTCTTGGCGTAAGCCGTAAACTTCTCACAGAATTTGTCGTACAACGGCTCCTCCACGATCAGGCGGGAGGTGCACATGCAGATCTGTCCCTGGTGGAAAAACGCTCCGAAACCGGCGATGCGCACCGCCTGATCCAGGTCAAAGTCCCTGAGCAGGATCAACGGGTTCTTGCCGCCCATCTCCAGGGAATACTTTTTAAACAGCACGGAGGCCCTGGCGGCGATGCCTTTGCCCACCGCGGTGGAGCCGGTAAACGCTACCATTTTGACCCGGGGATCCTCCACCAGGCGGTTTCCCACCGCCTCGCCGGAGCCGGGGATCAGGTTAAAGACGCCCGCGGGCAGACCGGCGGCGTCCAGGGCCTTCGCGATCATCACCCCGGACACCGGAGTGGCGCTGGCGGGCTTTAAGACGAAGGTGTTGCCGGCGGCCAGGGCGTATACGACCTTCTTTAAGGCCAGGAGGAGCGGGAAGTTGAAGGGGGCGATTCCGGCCACCACGCCGAAGGGCAGTCTGCGGATCATGGAGATTTCTCCGGGGGCCTGCTGCTGGATCTCGCCGAATACCCGGCGGCACTCCCCGGCCGCGGCCCGGAACAAGTCTACCGCGAACCCGGCCTCAAAGTAAGCTTTCCCAAAGGCGGAGCCGCTCTCGTCCATCAGGACTCCCGCCACCTCGTCGATATGCTCCTGCATCCAGTCCCCGGCCTTTAAGAGAATGGCCTCCTTGTCGGCCGCAGGCGTTTCAGCCCATGACTTCCAGGCGTGATCCGCCGCTGCGACGGCTTCCTCCACCTCGGCGGGGCCTGCGAAATGAACCTGAGCGTACACCGAACCGTCCGCCGGGTTGAGGTCTGAAACCACGGAACCACTTTCCGTATTTTTCCATTTTCCATTTATGTATAATTGATATTCCATAAAATATCCCTCCTAATTCATTTTCAGCAGGGCCTTGATCACCTTGCCGCTGTGTGAGGCGTGGAAGGCCTCGTTGATATCGTTAAAGTCATAGACGTGGATCAGGCGGTCGAAGGGGAAGCGCCCCTCTTTGTAGTAGGAAATGAGCTGGGGGATGAACAGCTTCGGGTTGGAGTCGCCCTCCACGATGCCGATTAAGGACTTGCCCTCGCCCATCAGCTCCGCCTGGACGTTGATGGTCAGATCGCCCGTGACGCCAAGAACCACGGCGGTGCCCAGGAATTTCACGCTGGCAAGGGCTTTTTTCACCATGTCCGGCACGCCGCTGGTGTCGATGGCGTAGTCCGCGCCGCCGCCGGTGATCTTCTTGATCTCGGCCACCACGTCGCCGCAGGTCTTGCGGTTGATGCCGTGGGTTGCGCCCAGTTCTTTGGCCAGGGCAAGACTCTCCTCATTGCCGCTGACCGCGATGATATTTTTACAGGGACATAAGTGCGCCGCCATAATGGCGCTCATGCCCACCGTGCCGCAGCCGAACACCACCAGGCTGGAGCCTGCCACGGGTTTCAGCCGGTTTAAAACCGCGCCTGCGCCGGTCTGGATTCCGCAGCCTAAGGGGCCTAAGATATCCAGTTCCAGGTCTTTGTCTACCCGGATAATGCTGTTTTTGTGGACCACGGAGTAGGTGGCGAAGGAGGATTGGCCGAAAAAGGAGGATACTTCCTGTCCGTCCTTGGACAGGCGCCGGGTGCCGTCGCTCATAACGCCGCCGAAGTTGATCGCGTTAAAATTTTCGCACGCGTAGGGTTTTCCGGCCAGGCAGCTGTCGCAATGGCCGCAGGAGCCGAAGGAAAATACCACGTGATCCCCCGGTTCGAATTCGGTGACGCCGGGGCCAACCTTCTCCACAATCCCGCAGCCCTCGTGGCCCAGAACCGCGGGAAGCGGAACCGGAATCATCTGCTGCTGCGCGACCTCATCCGTATGGCAGACCCCGCTGGCGGCGATTTTGACCATCACCTCGCCTTCCCGCGGATCCTGCAGTTCCAGCTCCTCAAATTGGAAGGGCTGCCCTTTCTCTCGTACGACTGCTGCTGTTATTTTCATAATAATGACACCTCCATCTACATATTTGTCTAATTATTATAAATACAATTTGCTTGAAAGTAAATAATAATTAATAAATTATCAGACTTTGCTGTTAAAATTCATTAACAAGAAGATTATAGATTAAAAAATCTGTAAATTGTTGGAGCGCCAACAAAAAAAGAAGCTGCCGCTTCCTCAGATGTCTCCACCTGCGTCCGCGACAGCTTCTGATCTGTCCGTCCTTACTTCTTTTCTTCTTTTTTCTTTTTATCCCGTTTGAATCTTGCAAAAAATCCCTTTTTCTTGGCCGGGGCCGGAACCGCGCACGCTCTTGATCTGGGTTATGTAGATACCGCTCATAACCACCTTGGCCTCCGTCTTTACCGGAAGGGACTGGAAAACGCGTTCGTCCGCCATCAGGGTCATCACCTTGGGACCGATTTTGGCCTTCACGATCGGCACCTTGGCCCAGCGCATGTACTTGGGCGTCTGGTCGACTACCATCTTGGGAAGTCCGGCCTGCGTGATCTTCATTTTCTTCTTGTCAATCACCAGAAGGGAGACGGTCTGGGCGGCCGCATCGATCAGCGCCTGCTGTTCCACCTGGCGCTTCTGGAGTTTGTTCCCCATAAAATAGAGGATAGCCAGAATGATGACGGCAATCACGAGAATGACAAGTACCACGTTTAAAACAATTTGCAGTGTGGGCATAAAAATACCTCCAACCTTATTAATGTAAAGCTTGTCCCCTGGTTAAATGTTTCACGTGCCCAAAAGACATTCTATAACAGTATATCATTTTTGCAATCGAATTGCAAGCAAAAAATGCTTGACACCTTGACAGGGCTATGATATTATGGAGTGTGCACTATTGTGGCAAGGTGGGCTTTTTGCGCCCAATTCTGCCCAATTTTGGAACGAAACGTAACCGCGTGTCTTTTTTTGTAAAATCTGGACGCGTACACTGTTACAATGATTAAAGAAAACAGGGGTGAAAACGTCAATGGAGAAAAGCAGAATACGTCCGGTACCGGCCGGGAAAAGCGTAAG
>ERZ791881.2034-NODE-2034-length-10642-cov-3.198451_pt1 | contig 10642 bp, 9 predicted proteins | sample MGYA00510161_ERZ791881 | MGnify/ENA primary metagenome ERZ791881 (study PRJEB30046, sample SAMN00792073) | human gut metagenome | study: EMG produced TPA metagenomics assembly of the A metagenome-wide association study of gut microbiota in type 2...
GGCGCAATAGCATGCAAAAAGTGGCAACCTTCATAAAGCATTACCGAGGGGTGGACATGCCGCATTTTGTTTATAAAGTCAGTTTGTGTAAATGAGAAATCCAAAAGCGATTTCCCAGAACAAAATCGCTCTGATAATGATTATATAAAAAAGCCTTTTGCTTTCTTACGATCCGTATGTGATGAAAGGACTTTTTCTTTTTATTTGGTAGATTTGTTGAAAGAATATTGTTTTATAGAATAATTTAACTAAATGGTAGATAAAATGATTATTTCTATTAATGTGTCAAATAAACTTCGTTTATATGAACATTATGTAATATAATGTAAGTATCTTTGCAGTCGGAATAAACAAGATAGAACCAAATGGAAGTACTTAAACACGAGTGTGGAGTCGCCATGGTCCGGTTACTAAAGCCTTTGGAATATTATCATCAGAAGTATGGAACCTGGATGTATGGGCTCAATAAGCTCTATTTGTTGATGGAAAAGCAGCATAACCGCGGTCAAGAAGGAGCCGGTTTAGCATGCGTCAAGTTGGAAGCTAGTCCCGGCGAAGAATATATGTTTCGGGAAAGAGCATTAGGCACAGAAGCCATTACCGAGATATTCGCAGCCGTTCATGAGTATTACAAGGATTTGCCGCCCGACAAACTGAATGATCCGCTTTTTGCTAAAACAAACCTTCCCTTTGCAGGAGAGCTTTATATGGGACACCTGCGTTACAGTACGACCGGGAAATCCGGTATTTCCTATGTCCATCCTTTTTTACGCCGTAACAACTGGAGAGCCAAGAACCTTGCTCTTTGCGGTAATTTCAATCTTACTAACGTACAGGATATTTTTGAAGAGATAACAGCCATCGGCCAGCATCCGCGTGCCTATGCCGACACTTTCATCATGCTAGAACAGGTGGGGCACCGTCTGGACCGTGAGGTCGAACGCCTGTACCGGAAGTACGAAGCCGAAGGGCTGAAAGGAATGAATATCACCCATGCGATCGAGGCAAATGTCGACCTGTCGAATGTCCTGAAACGTTGTGCCCCGCAATGGGACGGTGGTTTCGTGATCTGCGGACTGACCGGGAGCGGCGAATCTTTCAGCGTGCGCGATCCTTGGGGCATCCGTCCGGCGTTTTACTATGCCGATGACGAGATTGTGATCTTGGCAAGCGAACGTCCAGTAATCCAGACGGCCATGAATGTGCCTGCCGAAGATGTGCATGAACTGAAAAGGGGAGAGGCGCTGATCATCAACAAGCAAGGTGACTGGCATACCTCGCAGATTATGGAGCCGAAGGAGAATAAGGCATGCTCGTTCGAACGTATTTACTTCTCGCGTGGAAGCGATCGGGATATTTACCGCGAACGGAAACGGTTGGGTGAAAATCTTGTACCTGCAGTCCTGAAGGCTGTGGACAACGATCTGAACCATACGGTCTTTTCCTTTATCCCGAATACGGCGGAGGTTGCTTACTTCGGATTGCAGGAGGGCATGAACGAATATTTGAACAAGAAGAAAAAAGAATGGATCGCCGATCGTAGCCACCTGCTTCAGGAGGAAGAACTGGAACAAATCCTGTCCATGCGTGTTAGGTGTGAAAAAGTAGCGATCAAGGATATAAAATTGCGTACATTTATTGCTGAGGGAAACAGTCGTAACGATCTGGCTGCCCATGTGTACGATATCACGTACGGAAGCGTCGTGCCTTTCGAGGACAATCTGGTCGTGATCGACGACAGTATCGTGCGCGGTACGACACTCCGGCAGAGTATCATCGGTATTTTGGACCGCCTGAATCCGAAGAAGATCGTGGTGGTCAGCTCGTCTCCGCAGGTGCGCTATCCGGACTATTACGGTATTGATATGTCTCGTATGAGCGAATTTATCGCGTTCAAGGCTGCCGTGGCACTTTTAGTGGACAAGGGGATGGAATCCGTTCTGCTCGATGCCTATAAGAAAGCCAAGCGGCAGCAGGTTATGCCGTGCGATGCGACCGTAAATTGCGTGAAGGAGATTTATGCGTCTTTCACCGACGAGGAAATTTCGGCCAAGATGGTGGAACTGCTTACCCCCGTAGGAACACGTGCGAAGGTGGAGATTGTCTACCAGACACTCGAAGGGTTACATGCCGCTTGTCCTGATCATCCGGGCGACTGGTATTTCTCCGGTGATTATCCGACACCTGGTGGTGTACGAATGGTGAACGAAGCGTTCATTCATTATATGGAAGAGGAATATTGGGGAATTGAAAAATGATAATTGAATATTGAAAATGACAAGAAAAACAGCAACATTGGTCTTAGACGACGGAAGCATGTTTCACGGCTTCTCTTTTGGTTTTGACAAGGCAGTGGCCGGCGAAGTGGTGTTCAACACTGCTATGACCGGTTATCCCGAAAGTCTTACCGACCCTTCGTATGCCGGGCAGTTGATGGTTCTGACTTATCCGCTGGTCGGAAACTACGGGGTGCCTCCTTTCTCTATCGAAGAGAACGGCTTGCCTACCTTCATGGAGAGTGAGAAAATTCATGCGGAGGCGATTATCGTGAGTGACTATAGTGAAGAGTATAGCCACTGGAATGCTGTGGAAAGCCTTGGTGACTGGTTGAAACGTGAGAAGATTCCCGGAATCACCGGCATCGATACCCGTGCGCTGACAAAAAAGATACGAGAGCACGGGGTAATGATGGGACGTATCGTTATCGGTACCGCCGATAAAGAAGGTGAAAGTGGAGGGGAAATACCGGATTACGGTAGCATCAATTATGTGGATCGTGTTTCTTGCAAAGACATTGTCGCCTACTTACCTGACGGGATCACCACCCATTACCCTGTAGGCTTCGACAACTTTCAATTTTCAACTTTCAACTCTCAACTCTTGAAGCGTGTTGTGCTTCTCGATTGTGGTGTGAAAGCCAATATCATCCGTAACCTTTTGAAGCGGAATGTAGTGGTGATACGTGTTCCCTGGAACTATGATTTCAATCATTTGGAATACGACGGGCTTTTCCTTTCGAACGGCCCTGGCGATCCCAATACTTGCGATGTTGCTGTCCGGAATATCCGCAAGGCATTGGATGGGGACAAACCGATCTGTGGCATTTGCATGGGAAACCAGTTGCTTGCCAAAGCAGGCGGTGCTTCGATCTATAAACTGAAGTATGGCCACCGCAGCCATAACCAGCCGGTGCGTATGGTGGGGACGGAGAAGTGTTTTATCACCTCCCAGAATCACGGCTACGCAGTGGATAATGACACATTGGGGGCTGACTGGGAACCGCTCTTTGTCAATATGAACGACGGGACAAACGAAGGAATCCGGCATAAGACGAAGCCTTTCTTTTCTTCCCAGTTCCATCCCGAAGCATGTAGCGGACCGACCGATACGGAGTTTATCTTCGATAAGTTTGTCGATTTGCTTTAGGAATTGGGACGACAGATCTAAAAATGTTAACGAATAAAAGAGTCTGAAAATGAAAGAAGATATAAAGAAAGTCCTGATACTCGGTTCCGGCGCCCTAAAGATCGGTGAAGCGGGAGAATTCGACTATTCAGGTAGCCAGGCTTTGAAAGCCATCAAGGAGGAGGGAATCCAGACAGTGCTTATCAATCCGAACATCGCTACGGTACAGACTTCGGAAGGAGTGGCAGATACCGTTTATTTCCTGCCCGTCACTCCCTTCTTTGTCGAAAAGGTGATCGCCAAAGAACGTCCGGATGGCATCCTGCTCGCTTTTGGAGGCCAGACGGCGTTGAACTGCGGTGTGGCGCTTTACCAGAGTGGTGTGCTGGAAAAATATAACGTCCGTGTACTCGGTACTCCGGTACAGGCAATCATGGATACGGAGGATCGCGAACTCTTCGTCCGCAAACTCGACGAGATCGGTGTGAAGACGATCAAGAGCGAAGCGGTGGAAAATGCCGAAGATGCCCGCCGGGCTGCTGCCGAGTTAGGCTATCCGGTGATTGTCCGTGCCGCTTATGCTTTGGGCGGCCTCGGCTCCGGCTTCTGCGACAATGAGGAGGAACTGGATGTACTGGTTGAAAAAGCCTTCTCTTTCTCTTCTCAAGTGTTGGTGGAAAAGAGTTTGAAGGGATGGAAAGAAGTGGAATATGAGGTGGTGCGCGACCGTTTCGACAACTGTATCACGGTCTGCAACATGGAGAACTTCGACCCGTTGGGTATCCATACCGGCGAAAGCATTGTGATCGCTCCCTCACAGACACTGACCAACAGCGAGTATCATAAACTTCGTGAACTGGCTATCCGGATCATTCGTCATATCGGTATCGTGGGCGAATGTAACGTGCAATATGCTTTCGATCCGGAGAGCGAAGACTACCGCGTGATCGAAGTGAATGCCCGTCTTTCCCGTTCGTCTGCGCTGGCCTCTAAAGCAACCGGTTATCCGTTGGCTTTCGTCGCAGCCAAGTTGGGACTGGGTTACGGCCTTTTTGATTTGAAAAACTCGGTGACGAAGACGACAAGTGCTTTCTTCGAACCGGCTCTCGACTATGTGGTCTGCAAGATCCCGCGCTGGGATTTGGGTAAGTTTCATGGTGTGGCTCGTGAGTTGGGGTCGAGCATGAAATCTGTGGGCGAGGTGATGGCGATCGGGCGCACCTTCGAAGAGGCGATCCAAAAAGGGTTGCGTATGATCGGACAGGGCATGCATGGTTTCGTGGAAAACAAGGAGCTGGTGATAACCGACATCGACAAGGCACTCCATGAACCGACCGACACCCGTATCTTCGTTATCTCCAAAGCGTTCCGTGCCGGATATACCATCGATCAGATACACGAACTGACCAAGATAGACCGGTGGTTCCTACAAAAACTCTACGGAATCATGTGTACCTCCAAGGAGTTGCATAAATTGACAATTGACAATGGACAATTGGCAATTAAAAAAGAATATCGCAATCCTGATAATTGTCAATCGTCCATAGTCTATAGTTCATTGCTTCGCAAGGCGAAACGGCAAGGTTTCTCCGATTTTCAGATAGCTCGCGCCTTCGGCCTTGAGGGAAATATAGAAAAAGGTATGATGCAGATCCGCCAGTTTCGTAAGGAACACGGCATCGTTCCGGTAGTGAAACAGATCGATACGCTGGCTGCTGAATACCCGGCGCAGACGAACTATCTGTATCTGACCTATAGCGGTACGGAAAACGACGTGCAGTATCAGGGTGACCACCGTTCCATCGTCGTGCTGGGTTCCGGCGCTTACCGGATCGGCAGTTCGGTCGAGTTCGACTGGTGTGGCGTGCAGGCGTTGGAAACGATCCGTAAGGAAGGTTGGCGTTCAGTGATGATCAACTACAATCCCGAAACAGTTTCGACCGACTATGATATGTGTGACCGCCTTTACTTCGATGAACTGACCTTCGAGCGTGTGATGGATATCCTCGAACTGGAAAATCCGCACGGCGTGATTGTCTCGACAGGCGGCCAGATACCCAATAACCTGGCGATGCGTCTGGACGAGCAGCATGTCAATATCTTGGGGACATCCGCCAAGAGTATCGACAATGCCGAAGATCGCGAGAAATTTTCCGCCATGCTGGACCGCATCGGTGTAGACCAGCCGCGTTGGAAAGAGCTTTCGTCGATGGAAGATATCAACGAGTTTGTGGCTGAGGTGGGTTTTCCGGTCTTGGTTCGTCCGAGTTATGTGCTGAGTGGCGCCGCCATGAATGTCTGCTCCAACCAGGAAGAACTCGAACGCTTCTTGCAGCTGGCAGCCAACGTGTCGCAGAAACATCCGGTCGTTGTCAGCCAGTTCATCGAACATGCCAAGGAAGTGGAAATGGATGCTGTAGCCGATAAGGGTGAGATCGTCATGTATGCAATCTCCGAACATATCGAGTTTGCCGGTGTGCATTCCGGCGATGCAACTATCCAGTTTCCCGCACAAAAGCTGTATGTTGAAACGGTCCGCCGCATCAAGCGTATCAGCAAGCAGATCGCAAAAGAGCTGAATATCTCTGGTCCGTTCAACATCCAATATCTGGCGAAAGGCAACGAGATCAAGGTGATCGAATGTAACCTTCGCGCGACGTTCCTTTCCTTTCGTCAGCAAAGTATTGAAGATTAACTTTATTGAACTGGCCACTCGCATCATGTTAGGTTTGCCTGTCGAGAAACCTAATAAGAACGAATTCGATCTGGATTATGTAGGTATCAAAGCCTCGCAGTTCTCCTTCAACCGCTTGCAGAAAGCTGACCCTGTCTTAGGGGTCGACATGGCTTCGACAGGCGAGGTCGGATGTATCGGCGACGATGTTTCCGAAGCTGTCCTGAAGAGCATGCTTTCCGTTGGCCTCCGTATCCCTGAAAAGAATATCCTGCTCTCGACGGGTACGCCGAAACAGAAAGTGGCCATGTTGGATGCCGCCAAGATGCTGGCTGCAAAAGGCTACAACCTCTTCGCCACAGGCGGGACGCACCGTTTCCTCGAAGAAAACGGCATTCCCAGCACGCAGGTCTACTGGCCGAGCGAGGAGGGCAAAGAACCGCAAGCACTCACCATGCTCCACGAAAAGAAGATCGACATGGTTGTAAATATCCCGCGCGACCTTTCAGCCGGTGAGTTGGACAATGGCTACAAGATCCGCCGTGCCGCCATCGACCTGAATGTCCCGCTCATCACGAATGCCCGTCTGGCAAGCGCCTTTATCGAAGCGTTCTGTACCCTGGGCATGGATGATATTCGGATACGGAGTTGGCAAGAGTATAAATGATGATTTGTCGGCGTGCTTATAGCAACAATGTCTTAGGTAGCGACAATGTCTTAGGGCTTGCCTCGTGCCGCAGATTCTCTTTTGCCGTCTGCTTCAGCAGACGGATAGATGATTGTTCCGGCTTTGCCGGTTCCTCTGTGGGTTTTAACCCCTTTAAATATAAACCATAAAAGGGGCTAAAGCCCACAGAGGAAGAGGCTGATGGAGCTTGGGGATTGCCGATACCGCCTATTATAATAGGTATAGGTATCGGCCATCCTAAAAGAAAGCGGAGCTTTCTAAGAAAGGCCTAAGCGGACGGGCGTCAAGCGGAGGGTAAAGACGAAGCGTCCGGAGCCTGCGCTGCCTGAGCGAAGCGAGTTTCGCAGGCGACAGCGTAGTCTTTGCCCGAAGTAGCCTGGACGGTTAAGCCTTGATCTTTTGGTTACTTTTGGATCAAGCCAAAAGTAACCAAAATAATTATTACATTTGTGGTAATTAAAATAAACCAATATGAAGATAGGATTATTTATCCCCTGTTATATCAATGCGGTATATCCGGAAGTTGGTGTTGCTTCCTATAAATTATTGAAAAGTCTCGGGTTGGATGTGGATTATCCGTTAGACCAGACTTGTTGTGGCCAGCCAATGGCAAATGCCGGATTCGAGCATGAATCGGCAGGGTTGGCGCTGCGTATGGAAGAACTGTTCCGTTCGTACGATTATGTGGTTGGCCCTTCTGCCAGTTGTGTCGCTTTCGTGAAAGAGAATCATCCCGGTATTCTGGAAAAGGCAGGTCATGTGTGTATGAACAGCAAGAAGATTTATGATATCTGCGAGTTCCTGCACGATATTGTGAAGGTCAAGGAACTGAAAGCTGAATTTCCCCACAAGGTAAGCATTCACAATAGCTGTCACGGTGTGCGCGAGTTGCATCTTTCTTCTCCGAGTGAACGGAATATCCCGTATTTTTCTAAGTTGCGCGATCTCCTCTCTTTGGTGAAAGGCATTGAGATATTCGAACCGAAACGTATCGACGAGTGCTGTGGGTTCGGTGGCATGTTTGCGATTGAGGAACCCGAAGTGTCCGTCTGTATGGGACGAGATAAGGTGAAGGACCACATGAGCACAGGAGCCGAGTATATCACCGGTGCCGACAGTTCCTGCCTGATGCATATGGAAGGCGTGATCAAGCGTGACAACCTTCCGATCAAAACGATTCATATTGTTGAAATATTAGCCTCCGGATTATGAGCACGAAACATTCAAAAGCGGCTGCCCGCTTCATCGGGAACCGCAAGCAGGAAGCCTGGCACGACGAAACCCTCTGGATGGTCCGTGTCAAACGGGATAAAATGAGCCATTCGCTTCCCGAATGGGAACGCTTGCGTGAACTGGCTTGTGAGATCAAACTTTATTCGAACAGCCATTTGGATGTCCTTTTGGAAGAGTTCGAGAAGAACGCCACGGCCAACGGAGCGATTGTCCATTGGGCGAAAGACGCGGCGGAACATAATGCGATCGTCGAGGAAATCCTGCAACAGCACAAGGCGCATACGCTGATAAAGAGCAAATCCATGTTGACAGAAGAGTGTGGTATGAACGATTACCTGTTCGGAAAAGGTTACGATATAATCGAGAGCGACCTCGGCGAACGTATCCTTCAATGGATGAAACTTCATCCCAGCCATATCGTGATGCCCGCTATCCATATCAAGCGGCAGGAGGTGGGCGAGATGATGGAGCGCGTGTTAGGTACGGAAAAAGGCAATTCCGACCCGACCTATCTGACGCATGCCGTCCGCAAAAATATGCGTGAGAAATTCCTGACAGCCGATGTTGCTATGACGGGAGCTAACTTTGCAGTTGCTTCGACTGGAGAGATAGTGGTCTGCACCAACGAGGGGAATGCAGATATGGGAACTTCTTTCCCGAATGTTCACATTGCGACGTTCGGAATGGAGAAGATCGTGCCGGATCGGGACTCGTTAGGTGTCTTCACCCGCCTGCTGGCACGCTCCGGCACGGGGCAGCCGATCACTTCCTACACTTCTCACTATTGTAAACCGAAAGAAGGAGGTGAGTTTCATATCATCATAGTCGATAACGGGCGGAGTGATATCCTGGCATGTCCCGATCATATCCGTACGCTGAACTGCATCCGTTGTGGCGAGTGTATGAATACTTGTCCGGTCTATCGCCGTAGCGGTGGTTATTCCTATACATATTTTATACCCGGCCCGATTGGGATCAATCTAGGGATGCTGAAAGATCCGGTGAAATATTCGGACAATGTTTCTGCCTGTTCGTTGTGCCTCTCTTGCTCGAATGTTTGCCCGGTCAAGATAGACCTCGGCGAACAGATCTATCGCTGGCGTCAGGACTTGGATAAGATAGGGAAAGCGAGTACGGAGAAAAAGATTATGTCCGGCGGCATGAAGTTCCTGATGGAACGTCCGAAACTGTTCAATACGGCTTTGAAGTTTGCCCCGGTAGTCAATAACATGCCTCGTTTTATGATCTACAACGCTTTGAATGCATGGGGGAAGGGCCGTGAACTGCCAGCTTTTGCCAAGCAGTCGTTCAATGAAATGTGGAAAAGTAACAAGATAAAATAATGTAGGGGTGAAGTATGCTTGCCCTTAAAATGATACGACAATGAGTAGCAAAAACGATATATTATCTGCTATCCGTCGTCACACCGGCAAACGTTACGATATGCCGGAACTGACGCTGGATGCCATCACTTACGAAGATAAAATCCTCCAGTTTACCGACTCTCTGAAAGCTGCTGGGGGGCAAGTCGTCCTGATGCAGCCTGGAGACGATATCAACGATATTATTCGTCACCATTTTCCTGATGCAATCCGTATCGCCTCCAATCTGTCCAGTATCACCTGTGCCACCTTTAATCCGGACGATCTCGACGATCCTCGTGAGTTGGACAATACAGACCTTGCCATCGTGGAAGGCCATTTTGGTGTAGCCGAGAACGGGGCTGTCTGGATTACCCGCCAGGTAAAGCATAAGGCATTGTATTTTATCTCCAACAGCCTGGTTATGCTGATAGACCGCAATTCGATCGTGAACAATATGCATGAAGCCTATAAACGGACGGAAAACATGACATATGATTTCGGTGCTTTTATCTCAGGCCCCTCTAAAACAGCTGATATAGAACAGGCTCTTGTATTGGGTGCACATGGCCCGGTCAAGGTATTGGTTGTGTTGAAATAGGATGTGTTCCCGTAAATAGCTGAAAAAACAGGGTAACGCAGATCTTGCCAATTGGGTGGATTTGCGTTACTCTATATGTCCTGTTGTTATTAATCTACATTTCGTTTGTTAAACAACGAAGCGATCCATAACATCAGAATGGCTCCGACTGTCGCCGTAATCAGACTGCCGATAATACCGGAAGCTGCAATTCCGAGTAATCCGAATACCCAGCCGCCCAATACACCGCCGGCTATTCCCAAAATCAGATTGATTATTACTCCGAAGCCACCGCCCCGCATGATTTTACCGGTCAGAAAGCCGGCTGCTATACCTATGATAATGTACCATAAAAATCCCATAGCTTTTAAATTTTATGTTGTTATTGTATATATAACCGCTCATGGAGGCATGAAGTTTATTGCAGTAAAGGATTCCTTTTTCAAAACACCGGTGTTTTGAAAACGAAACATATATGTTTTGCATTCAAAACATATATGCTTTGAAAAGGGCTGTCATTGCAATCGCTTAAACCTGTTTTCCCATTTGATAGGCATCTTTCATGGCGGGATTTCCGTTGATCTCTCCTTTGTGCCAAACGCCTAATCCGAACACGGTTCCTTTTATTACGGGATCTTCCAGGCAGTCCAGGAATCCCTGGAAAGTGTCGATCGTGCGGAGCATTTTCTTACGGTCGTCTT
>ERZ791881.2045-NODE-2045-length-10607-cov-6.479246_pt1 | contig 10607 bp, 12 predicted proteins | sample MGYA00510161_ERZ791881 | MGnify/ENA primary metagenome ERZ791881 (study PRJEB30046, sample SAMN00792073) | human gut metagenome | study: EMG produced TPA metagenomics assembly of the A metagenome-wide association study of gut microbiota in type 2...
ATGGTGAAGGTTCAAAGGTTATTTGCAAAGACTAATTTGAAAATTCCAGTTTGTCTGGGAAAGGGATTGCAAATGCACACGAACAGTAAATACGATTCCATTATGAATCTCCCGCACCACGTCTCCAAGACGCGCCCGCAGATGCCGATGTCAGACCGTGCGGCACAGTTTGCTCCTTTCGCCGCGCTGACCGGGTATGACTCCGCCATCAGAGAAACCGGGCGTCTGACGGATGAGAAGATTGAGCTGGATGAGGAGGCCCTGACGGCGCTGGATATGAAATTCCAGCTCCTTATGAAAGCTATAGACGAAGAACCGGAGGCCTCCGTCACCTACTTCAAGCCGGACCAGCGGAAGGACGGGGGCGCGTATCTGACTGAGACGGGTAAGATCGGAAAAATTGACGAGTACCAGCGGCTGGTAATCATGCGCAGCGGTGTGAGGATCCCCATGGATGACATCCTGCAGATCGACTTCGACCGCTCTGCTGAGATCGAGCGCCGTGACGAAGAAAGTGCGGGTGAATGAAAGAAATCCTGCTCTATGTTCGCGGAAAGGGCGGTTTGACATTTCGTCCCTGCCGGGAACACCGGCCTGCCAGCTGTCCTTCATACAGAGGATGATTCATGCCCCATCCGGCCTTTCCGGTGCCTGTATCGTCCAATACCGGGCGCCCCAATGGGCAAAGTCCCACTCCGGCATATAGGCATTGCACTCGTAGTCGATGTAGTAAAGCGTTCCGCCGCAGGGGACAAAGTTGGTGGGATAGTAGTCGATGTTCAGCCCCGCCGGGTACAGGCGGCCGCACATGGCCTGCACCTGTCTGAGCCAGCCGGGGTTCATCCGTCCCTCTTTGAGCAGCTCCGCCACCGTCTGCCCGGCGATGTATTCCTTCAGAATGCGCTCCTGCGGGATGTCCGCCGCCAGAAGCCGGGGCATGGGGATGCCCAGCTTCCGCAGCGTTTCATAGTCCCGCAGCTCGGAGCGCAGCTTGTCCCCGAAGGTGTAGTAGGCGCAGGGCTCGTGGTGGATCTGTTTCAGAACATATTGCGCTGTTCCGTCCGTCACAAGATAGGAGTAGCCGCCTTTTCCTTTCCCCAGGAGCTTGACGACGCGGTATTCCGCGTCGTTTACCGTCATTGTATCAGGCATTGATTCTTTTTCCAAAGGTCTGATTTCCACTGTCAATCTCACTCCTTCACGCCCGCCAGCGCCAGAAGCTTTTTATCCGACTGGATGCCCTGGGTCACAAATTTCCCATCCCGGAACAGGGCGTAGGTGGTCACTGGAGCCGGTACATTCTGCGCTGCTTCCTTTGTGGTGATGTGAATGGTTTTCAGGGGAATACCGTGCTCCTTGGCCGCCTGCTCCACTCTCGGGACCCAGTAGTGGGTGTAGGGACACTGATCGGTATAGTAAATTACAAAGCCATTCCCGTTAGCCTGCGGATGCCTGGCGCAGGCCTTGAATTCCGGCGGTTCGGCGTCCTCTGCAAGCGGCAGATACATAAGCGTAATGCCGCAATCCGAAGTGTCCGCCAGCAGAAAGCCCTTATGCGCAAGAAACTGCGGGTCTGCAAGGAACTCCCGCTTGCGTCCCTCGGCGCACAGGATGCACAGGCCCTTTTTCCCCTGCGCTTTGGCATCCCGGATGCACTCGTCCAGCAAATCTGTGGAGTAGCCGTGCCCCTTCATGGAGCCGGAGACCCACAGGCAGTTGATATAGAGATACCCCGCCGCTTCAATGGGCACCCAGGCGTTTTCTGCCGGAATGTACTCGATAAAGCACTTGCCCCGCTCCTCACTGCGGTAAAAGACAAGCCCCTCGGGAAAGCGCCGTTTCAGCCACTCTTTTTTCACAAGGCTCTGTTTGCCGGACATGGCGCAGCAGATGTGCTCCTTGTCGATGTTTTCTTCCGTGATTCGGATATAGTTCATATCATCTCAACCCTTTCGTTTTGCCGCAATGCCGGAAGCAGCGCATTCTCAATCCGTTCCACGCCTCACCTCAAGGCTCCTGCCCGTTTTGCAGGACGCTGATCTGGCAGATATTCGGCTGGTTTTTCTCTATGTATGGATATAATTCCTCCGGTTTCATTCGTTCCAATCCTTTCTTTTCTGTGATCGCTTGATTTTTTTGAAGAACAGAATGTAAATCAGCACCCCGTCAATGACAAAATCGTAAAGGCGCAAATGGTCAAAAAGCAGGACGCTGCTCATAACCGACACAGCTGCGATTCCTGCGGCGATGATTTTCGAGAAAGCACCGGGTTCCTTTGCCATCCACGCAAAATAGGCCATGACAGGGGAGGCCGGGGCGAACAACGTCCAGCCGATGATAAAGGTCCGGCTGTAAACCCCGTGGGTGATGGCTGCCGTCACATAATAGGCCGCCAGCATCCCCATGCAGAAGGGAAATATATTTCCCATGGCCGCTTTCTTTGTAGGACTGTAAATCGCAAACCCTGTTCCCAAAAGAATCCATATGGCCATCTGGGAAAAGATCTCTCCGAGATTTTGGAAATAAATATCAAACAGTCTTGCTGCAATGCCGAGAAGCAGTCCGGCCAAAAGCATAGACAGCGGATTTAGGAGAAACGATCGTCTGCTTGATTTCATCCTCTCAGCTCCAAACTCATTTCACCTGATATACCTCAAAGAACTGCCGGATATGCCGCTCAATCAGTTTCATCACATCATTCTCCCGCTCCGGCTCCCGGTCGCAGAGATTGATCCAGGCAGAGATCGGCAGACAAAGCTGCGCCGCCATGATCTCCGGGTCAGAGTCTACGAGCCGCCCCTGACGAATGAGAAAACGCACAAGCCCGGTGAAGTAGCCCATGACATCCGTGTAATTCTGCTTGGTTTGCAGCGCTGCCATCTGCGGATTCTGGAACTGCTCAATGGTGAGCATTTTCCTGGCGCGGCTGATTTTCGGATCGTGGAGAATATAACGAATCTGCCCAAGGAACATCTGCGCCGCCATTTCCGCCGTCATATGTTCCTTATCCTTTGTGAATGCGGGATCATCCCAATCTGCATTGGCAAAAATGGAATGCTTCTCGTATTCTCCTATGGTGGTCTGGATCAGAGCGTCCAGAATCGCCTGCTTGTTTTCAAAATGGCTGTAGAGAGACGCCTTGCGGATACCAACCGCTTCCGCCAGCTGGGAAATGGAAGTGGCCTCATACCCCTGCACGGAAAACAATTCCAGCGCGGCATCCAATATCCCCTGCTTGGTGGTTCCTTTTGCTGTCATGGTGTACTCCTCCTGAGTCTGGTATTTCCTCATATTATACCTACCGAACGATAGGCTGTCAAGCGGCGATGCTTTCATTCAGATGTAAAAGAAACGATAAAAAGAAACAATGCGCCCATCGGATATAGCGCTGACGGGAGAACGGTCAAAAAATGCACTGATTCTTCGCGTTGGCTGACTGCATCGGCTCACTGCCCGCTTTTGCCATCATAATGGTGTTCTGCACATGCCTTTCGGGTGCGCCAAAGAAGTTTTTACCCCACCGGTGCTGCCTGCGCAAAGCGATGAAGGCTCGGCAAGTGTTAAAAATGTGTTAGAAAACCGCCGGGTAAGGTCCCCCGCGAAAACAAAAAGAAAACCTTGGAACCGTTGTGGTTTCAAGGTTTTCTTTTGGTGGAGATAAGCGGGATCGAACCGCTGACCTCTTGAATGCCATTCAAGCGCTCTCCCGAACCATCGGGTATGCACCCCCTGATGGCTTGGGAAAGGGCTTGAATATCCCGTCCCGGCAATTGATGAGAGACAAGTTGCAGTATAGCATAGAAGGTATATGTTGTCAACTGGACATACCTTTACGATATGTACCCCTCGCCGTGGTCGTGGCGAGGGTGAGAGCTTATTGCGCCATGGGCAGTTCATAGGTAGCGCATTCGTCGATGCTGTCGATACCATTCAGGAACTGCTCCACATTGATGTTGAATTCAATCTTGACCTTATAGTCCCGGAACACCGAGACCTTTTTGATGATGTAGCCACAGATCATTTTCTTGACCTCCATCGGGCTTTCATCGAAAATCTTGGACCAGGACACGATCCGGTTGAACTCGGCTTTCATCTCCTCGATTTTAGAGTTCCCATCATTCAGCTCCGCAGTGAGGGCCGTGATGCGTTCACTGGTGGACAGCACCCTCTGCCGGGTATCCTCCAGCATTTCAGTCAGCACATCTTGCGGCAGGGCGCTTTTCCCTTGGATCGCCTTCAGTACCTCGGCCTTGAGGGATTCATATTCCTTATTGGCCTTGGTGTTTTCGGCTCTGGCCCGCTGCAATTCCGAGCGTATCATTGCCATCTGCTTTTGAACCGCACTTCCCACAATCATGTCGTTGGAAGCTCCCTGCATCTTGTCGAAGACCTGATGCAGCACCTCAGTGACGATCCCGTCCAGAATGTGCATTGTGTATCCAGTCTGTCCTGTGCATTCCTGACGGCGCCGGGTCTTGTTATAGCATACATAGCGAATACGCTTTTTGTGGACCGGCGTCCCATCCGCAAGGCGGGTGGTTGTCCCGTTGGTAGTGAGCACCAGCCGGCCTCCGCAGTGGCCGCAGAAGATGTTCCCGGAAAGCAGGGATTGGACTGCGGTATTCAGCGGTACTGTGCGCCGTTCTTTCCGCTCATTGGTTCGCTCCAGCATCAGCTTCTGCGCCAGGTCGAATTGGTCTGGGGCGATGATCTGGAGGGCCTCAAAGGGGCCGGCATAGGTTTCTCCGCTCCGAAGGATTCCCTTGTAGAGCGGGTTGTGCAGGATGCCCCCCACACTGGCGTCGTGCCAGTTTTGTCCCTTCCGGTTTTTGATCCCGTGGTCGTTGAGGAAGTTGGCAAGGCGCCATCTGCCGTAACCGGACGAAATGCAGAGGTCAAACATCATCCGGACGACTCTGGCCTCGTCCTCATCAATGACCAGCATGTACACCTCATGTTTGCGCTTGTTGAGGATGCCGCTCTTTTCCAGCCGGTACCCGTATGGTGCGTTTCCACCGCGGAACCGGCCTTCCTCTACCATCTGGCCAAGGGCCGTTTTGGTGCGCATCGAAGTTTTCTGGCTCTCTCCATCGGCCTGCCAGAAACGGATGTAGTTGGTCAGGCGGTCCGTGTGGGACTCAAACCGCTGCTCTCCTTCCTGTACGCTCCAGACGCGGACGCCCTTTTTAGTAAACCACTCCACAACGAAGGGTGTTTCATCTGACTTGCGGCCCAGTCGGTCGAACATGAAGACAAGCAGAATATCGAACTTGCCCTGCTCTGCATACTTCTTGATGAGCTGCAGTTTATCACGGTCATCGGCGCTGACTTTATAACCGGATACGCCAGTTTCCTGCTCCTCGCCCACGATGACCCAGCCCATTTTCGCCGCAAAATCGTGGCAGGCTTTTCTCTGCATAGGGATGTCTGCCTGGTTGTTTTCATCGTGATCGACCTGCTTGTTGGTGGAAACTCTGTATAAACAATAAACTCTTTCAGCCATTGATATCCATCCTCTCATGTTTTTGTGTGAGAGGGCGGACACCCAATCATTCTATTCGATTATCAAGGTTCCCGGCTTTTGCCATACCCATTATCTCACACTACGGCCAGAATAGCCAGGGGAATTGATAATCTTTTTGGAGGTAAATCTGCAGTAAATGGGCTGGTGTGTTGGGGTATCCTGTACTTTGCTCAAAGTTTTTGGGCCTCATCAGTCTGCCAAAAGCGAATGTAATCAAGCATGCGTTCTGCGTCAACGCCGTCTATGATCTCTCCCTCATAGACGCTCCAAACATGGATGCCCTTCTTGGTAAACCACTCTGCGATGAATGGGGTTTCGTTGAGATTGCGTCCCAGCCGGTCATACATAAAGACCAGCAGGATATCAAACTCACCCTGCTCAGCAGCCTTTCTAATGCGCTGTAACTTAACAAGGTCATCAGCGCTGACTTTATAGCCGGACACGCCGATCTCCTGCTCCTCGCCAACAATGTTCCAGCCTTTTTTCTCTGCAAAATCGTGGCAGGCATTCTTCTGCATGAGAATGCTTTCCTGATCCTTACCTCTGTATAAGCAATAGACTCTTTCAGCCATTTTACTGACCATCCCTTCATCAAATCTTCTGAATGCAAGACCTTCAGCAAGTCGTTCTATTTCTGGGGCATTGCATAGGCGCTCAGGAGAGCCTGCTTTACTAATACAGCAACTTCAGGATTTTCTTTTTCTGCAAAGCAGAGAGTGACCTTATAGCCCTGAACTGTGATGTGCATTTCAGGCTTTTCTTCGTCGATTCTGAGTATCCTGTTCATAGTAATCCTCCTAAAAATAAAGCATCGGCTATTCTAAAAAGATAGCCGATGCTTTTCAATTTCTAATTGTAGCTGCTTAGTGGCGATAGTCCTTTTACATAGTAGGTTCGATTGACTGCATACCGATTTCCTGTACTTGGACGATATCCAATGTTGGCAGAGCCTTCAGATAATTCTCTACATTCCAGTATTGGACCCCATTTTCCATCTGCGCATCTTCGCCGCGGTACAGGATATAGCGCCCATGGATGGGACCAAACCGCCGTTCCGTCCTCTGGCATTTATCCTCATCGACGAGGTGCCGGTATTGAAAGGGAACCTGTTTGCTGCTGTGTTTGATTTCAAAGATCTCACAGGAGTTTTCTTTCTGGTCATAGATGACCATGTCAAACTCGCCAGCCTCAAACTGCAGTTTGAAAACACGGTGATCCTTGTCGGCCGCCTTCATGGTTTCCAGCAGCACAATATCTTCCATCATCCGGCCACGGACTTCTTCAAGGATGCGGCCCGTGATCTGCGTTTTATCATATTCGCTGAGCGCCGAGAACTGCTCATCCTTTAACAAGGAATGGATAAGGGCCTGGGCCTGACAATATCGCATTCCAGGCTGTGTGAAGAGAATATGTTCCACTGGTTCAATTCCGGGGTCCGCCGATTCAATGGGACAATCCACAATCAACTCCAACGCGGTAAGATATTGCTTAATCTCTATGATGTGAGCAGTTGTGATACCGATGGACTGCTCCTCCTTGTTCCGGATATCCAGCAGTTCCATCAAACGCTGGGTGACCGCCTCTGTATCAATGGCATCCAGCGCCTCTGTGCGCTTTTCGGGGTCACGCTCTTTCCGCAGATTTGCGGCAGTGAGCCGCAGGTCATGGGAGAGAAAATCATCGGTCAGCACTGAGATCAGGAATCGGTGGTTCATATCCTCTATGATCCGGTTGATGGCGCTGGTCAGCTCTCCAGCTTCATACAGAGAGTACAGGTGGCGGAAATGCCCGCCCGACTCGTAGCAGGCCAGGGAGTGCTGGATGTTCTTGCAGATTGCCGTGTCGATGTATCTTCGGGTGGACTCGTCATCCCGGAAGGATGCATCCTGAGCATTCACATCTTCATCGTCAAAGGCCAGCTCTCCGGCGCGTAGTGTGCCGCCATATCGGATGTACTCATCAATGCTGTCGATCCCGAGCAGACGGCTATACTCCCGATATGGGATGAAGGTCGTGTGGATGGACTTGGCCCGGTCATACAATTCTTCATCCATTGCCAGCCAGAAGCCCAGGGAGTCCGTACCAGACAGGACGATCTTCATTCCCATGGTGGCGAACACATCGGAAAAGAGGGCAGCCGAGTCAATAAAGTCTTCCATCAGCGTGACCTCGTCGATGAACACATATCGGAATCCCGCGTTAAACAACTTCTTGAGATCCCGGTTCATCATCGCCATATTGTCAGTCCTGCGGGCTTTGATGTATGCGATACGGCTCAAGTCCTCCTTTGTCATTCTGCCAATGGCCTGACGGAGCATGGTGTTTTTTCCAGTCTGGAGCAGGCCAAAGAGCAGACACACGCGGTCATGACTTCTGCCGTGGAGGTACATCTCCAGTTGCTCAAAGCAGTCGCGTGAGGCCAGTGCCTTTGATTTCTGCGCAACGGCAGCCAGTTCTTTGCCGATGGTTATATCGGTTTCGACACCTGATATTGATATGCTTTTCGGGCTGCTTCCACTCACTTATGCGTCACCTCCTCGCCAATCACGCCCTGATATGTTACCGCTTTCTCAATTCCATTCTTCCGCCAGAAGGAAGTCACGGATATTCCGGTGCTTGATCCCGTTCCTGCTCATGTCAAACTCGTCGAGGGATACGACATACTTGGGGAAATTGTCCTGGATGCCATCGTATGCACCGAACTCCCGTTTCACCGTATCTTCAGAGGCCAGCAGGTATGTTACCTGCACATAGAGTTTTTCTCCTCTTTTTTCGCATACAAAGTCAATTTCTTTTTCTCCTGCTCTGCCTACTGTGACAACATAACCCCGTCGCAGCAGTTCCATGTAGACAATGTTTTCGAGGATCAGGTTGATGTCCTTCATGTTCCCGCCGAACACAGCCTCCCGAATACCGTGATCCGCAATATAATACTTTTCGTTGGAGGCCAGTATCTGCTTGCCCTGCAGGTCCTGGCGCTTTACCTGATAGAAGAGATATGCGTCACAGCAGTACCGCACATAGTTCAGGATGGTTTCTGCCGCGACAGTCCGCTGCTCATTTTTGAAAAACTTAGCCAGAGAGGACGCTGAGAAAACTGTTCCGACATTTGCGGTCATATACGCAATGATGCGCTCCAGCAAATCAATATCCCGAATCTTGTTCCGTTTTACGATATCTTTGAGCTGCACAGAATTGAATAGATCTGTGAGATACTGCCGGGAGGGTTCTTCCTCATACCGGAGGTTGGCCAGATAGGGCATTCCTCCGGCCAGCAGATATTTTTGAAAGCATTGCTGGATCGAATCGCTTGGTGCAATTGTGTGGTACAGTTCCAGGAATTCAGCGAAGGAGAATGGGTAAATCACAAACTCCACATACCGTCCGCCAATATAAGTGGCCAGTTCACCGGACAGCAGTTTTGCGTTGGAGCCCGTAATGTAGATATCGCAGTCCAGCGCCACTCGCAAAGAATTGACGCACTTTTCCCAGCCCTCTACTTCCTGGATCTCGTCAAAAAACAGATACGCTTTTCCCTCGATGCCCTCTGCCCGTTTTATGATCTCATCGTGCAGAGCCGTTGCGGTCTGCAGATGGGAGTACCGCATATCTTCAAAATTGATTGAGATCATCTGAGACGGGGCAACACCAGCCTCCGCCAGTTCCTCTTTGATCAGTTCCAGCATCACCGACTTACCGGAGCGGCGAATGCCGGTCATTACCTTAATCAGTTCGCCCCCAATGAAGGGACGGATGCGGTTCATATACAGTTCTCGTTTGATCATGATTGGAACGCCTCCTTTCTATCGTTGACCTCAGTATATCCCATTTACAACTGAAAATCAACTGATATAATCTAATTTTATCAGTTATAACTTATAAAATTAGTCGTATGTTGGCGCAAACACTGTACACAGCTTTTCAATTTCTCTCAAAGAAGCCCCCGAATGCACTCACTTTCCAGTTCAACGATGTCGCCTATCGGTATCCTTAAGCCATCAACCAGAATCAATACCTGATCCGCCTCATGGATTCTTTTCAGCCTCCCGGTTGATACGATATACCGGCCGCCGTCTTTCTTTGCGTCGGGCTGGAACCAGGTCACCGTGATTTCCGGCCGCTCTTTGATCCGCTCCAACAGCAGTTGCTGTTTTGAGTCCAAGGCAGCCCTGGCATCCTCGTCCAGTTCCATGCGCTGGTCGGTCAGCCGGGCCGTTTCCACAAGGGCGGCGCTGTGGCCGGACAGGGCCGCAAAGGGTGCGAACTGGGCCGCACGGTCTGAGAGCGGCATCCTCGGGTGCTTGGCTGAGGTAGGATGCGGCAAGTTGATGATATCATCGTATGGTCCGGTCATGCTTTGTGACCTCCGATTTGGTTGTTTCTCTCCCTGGCTGTGGCGCCGTCCTCCAGATTCAGTCCTTTGAGGATGGCATTCTTGCCAAAACGCTTTTTGATGTCCAGCATGGTTTCCTGGAGTTTTCTCTCCCGTGCATGGGCAGTGTCAGCCTCTTTTTTCTGCTTTTCCTTTGCCGAGTAGTCCGTAAACAGGTCAATCTGCTCCGGCAAATCCTCCGGCACAGAAGACTCGTCCAGCAGGTGATTGGCGCAGAGGGTCAGCCGGCGGGCCAGCAGGGTTTTATCTACGATCCGGTCATACAGGCTGGTGGCTGCCTTGAGCAGCTCCTCGCCGGAGGAAGTATATCCGTCCAGATTGACTGTACCATGAGCATGCTTGGGAATTTTGCGCCCATAGCGGTCCGTGGTGACCTCTCCGGTGTAGACTGTACCCTTGAGGTTTTCGATGTCATAGCCTACTGTGAGGACCAGTTGGTTGGTCGCAAGCCGCTTATCTACCAATTCCAGCGCCAGTGCATCGGCCATCTCCTGGATGACCAGCCTTGCCTTTTCAAATGGGTATGGGTACTGCAGAATCTGCCCGGAGACGATGCTCTTGTTTTCTGGTTTGTATGCCTTAATGTCCGCAATGGTGCAGGGTTCCCAGCCCCAGGCATGGTCGATGAGCAGTTCCGCGTTGACACCAAACAGTTTATAGAGCAGTTCCTCGTTGTGATAATCTGTAGGC
>ERZ791881.2050-NODE-2050-length-10580-cov-5.130546_pt1 | contig 10580 bp, 8 predicted proteins | sample MGYA00510161_ERZ791881 | MGnify/ENA primary metagenome ERZ791881 (study PRJEB30046, sample SAMN00792073) | human gut metagenome | study: EMG produced TPA metagenomics assembly of the A metagenome-wide association study of gut microbiota in type 2...
TGTTCCGGCCCAGCAGGTCCCGCAGGGAGCCGCCGCCGGAGTCAGAGGCGTTATGTATGTTCATGGCGCACCTCACGCATACAGATTCCCTGCCGTTTCTCCGGCGCGGGTACTCCATCCTATGCCGGGGCGGATGAATGCGTTTCTGAATGCGCTGAATTACGATTGAAAGAGAATGGCGAATATCTAATAAAGCAGCCTGGTGCACCAGAGCGGCGACGCGGCGGTGAACTTCGGCAACACACCGCCGACGGCGGTGGGCGGCGTTACGTTGGTGGAGGAAAAGGTTGTGGTGACGCCGGTGTCCGGCCGCCACCGCAGCTTTAAGCTGGGAGAGTATTTTTCCGATACGCCGGGTGATACGCTGCATTATGTGATCGTATCGTCTCAGCTGGTCAGCGATACCGCGGCCATCGATGGGGATACCTTAAACGTGGAGACCAGCAAGAGCCGCAGCGGCGATCCGGTTATTGCTGCGGTGGACGCCCAGGGCGCACAGACACAGATCACCTTCCGGTTTAAGGTCACCAACCTGACGTTGGCCATTTTCATCACGCTGGCGGTGGCTGTGGTGGTGGGCGTCATTGTGGCGGGTGTCACGATCTGGAGCGTAACGCACCCGCTGTGGAAGGGGGAACTGAAGGTGGTCAACCTGGATCGTTCCTGTGCCGGTATGTCGCGGAGCCATGCCAGCTTTCGGGGCAAGCTCAAGCTGAGCTATTTTATGGTCGGACCCTGCGGCCTGAATGCGGACCAGTGCTGGTTTGCCACCAAGCCCGGCAGACGGCTGAAGTTCTGCTCCAAGACTCCGTTTTACATCAATGGAATGGCACTGAAGGAGACGGATGTCTATGCGGGAATGACGCTGATCTATGCAGACGAAAAGAATCGCACAGGTATCCGCATTGACGCGGCACCCGGACGCCGATAAGCAATTACTGAAAACCGAACGATATACGACATACAGCGACAATGAAGGAGTATGTTATGGCCTATCTGGCAGAGGTGCAGCTTCCTGCTGCCAGCAAGAACGCAGCGGGTGGAAGCAGTACGCCGGCAACGGAATATGGTTTGACCATGCGAGGACACCTGGCCAATGTGGATAACGGTGTCTGCGGGCTGCCTCGCATGCATGGCGCCAATCTGTCCTATCATATTCTGGGAGCGGCAAGCGCGGAAATTCCCATGACCCAGTTCTCTACCTATCTGGCAGCAGGCTTCATGCGCCGATTCAAGGAAGCGGTGGGAAAGGAACAGCTAAATCTGAAGCTCTCCAAGGACACGGTAAGCGATTGGGTGGATCAGATCGGCCTGACGGCCCAGCAGGTATACAACGACGTGACACACGGATGCCCGAACCTGATGCTGCCGGATATCAGCATAGGCATCATGCCGCCCAAGGGAGGGGGGGCGGCTCCCAGGGACACGGCGGCCCGCAACTGGTGCTCCCGCTGTGAGGGGCAGCGCGGGAGAAACCGCGCTGCGCTGGAGGGAGAACTGCCCAAGAGCCTCCTGGACGAAGATGCAACGGATGACTCCCTGATTGGCAGAACCTTCCGGAAGCTGTGTGATATTGCAAAGAATCCGGAACTGGGCCCCCTATTATGCGGCATTCCTGCTTAGCCGCAACGGCGATGACCTGAAGGCGGCTGTAGAAGGCACGATCCAGGAGATCCAGGGACAGAAACGGGACCAACAGACGCATCTGGACAGTGCGGCGGACCGGATTGTCCAGGCCAGCACCAATTTCTGCGCGAACCGTTTCTTTGGCATCGGCGACAAGAGAGCCTATAACGACTACGTGGACAGCGTCAAGGAGTACTATAGGACCTATAACTATGTGTGTGAGTGTACGGATGTAGAGAACACGCTGCGGAAATTCCGGGAGCAGCTGGAGAATCTGAACAGTGGGTACTTTGCCTTGCTGACGGAGGTGCTGGACAATCTGCTGGAGACCTTTGAGGAGGATGAGCAGTGGCTGGATTCCTCTGCGGCCAGTGCATCTTCCGGTTACACCAAGCGTATTCTGCAGCTGTCGGACATCAAACCGAAATTGGACGAGGCAATCGACGAATTGAACGCCACACAGCTGGTGCGGAACTTTATGGAGCATCTGATGAAGGATCCGAAGCAGTGGAAGAGTCGGGATGACGGGAAGATCGGTCTGTATATCAGTGAATTCATGGTGACGGTTTTCCAGACTCAGACGAACCGCTCCCTGGAGGACTATCTGTATGAGAGGTATCTGGAAACCGGGCACAGTGCCGCGCAGCTGGCCCAGGCTGTCAGCAATGATATTCTGAACGGCGTCTATAACGATGCAAAGCCTGTATTTTGGTGTAATTAGACATTCCCACTGGGAATGGGTAATACTGCGACCTTTGACAGCAGCAGTCTGTCGGTGCCTGCGAATGCTTCGGCTGTCTGCAGCGCTGCCCAGCAATTTGGGTCCTCTCATACGCAGTTTTATATCCGCAAGACCGGGCTGAAGAATCGCATTTTCGCTCTGCGCTTTTGCAGCGGTGTGCCGCTCTATCCAGCTGGACGCCGCAGGAAACATCATCAACGGATAAACCGCCGGGACACCGCGCGGCAAATGAGGGAGAGAACATGACTTACGCAAGTGCAATCGAAGCATGCAGCCGTATGATTTCCGGCCGCGCGGCCAATTCCGGCGCAGCAAGGCGAATCAGCGCCCCGCTCCTGAACATTGTTTTGGGGGCGGGCGCTGAGGAGTGCCTGGAGACCGTCCGACAGAGCTATCAGGATTGCTGGTCCGCTGCGGCGGACCAGCTGTGCTGGCTGAAAACCGAGGACTGCATGGATGAGGAGGGGTTTGAAAACCGCGTGGGAGACGCCTTCTACACGATGCGCAGCAATCCGGGAGCCTTCGGAAGCAACAGCACACTGAGAATGGCTTATTTCTGGGATGTGATGGATGACAGGTTCCCGGAGCTTTTCCAGGCGGTGCAGCATCAGCCTGATTTTGGCCAGGCTGTCACCGTGGCGGAATATTATTTTCTGTTTGTGCGGCAGGTATTCAATTCGGACCGGGAGAGGATCGGCCGGCTGCGGGCGGTTGTTGACTGGGCCGAAAGAAACGGGAAGCATCTGATCGTGCAGAGTGACCTGACAAACGGAAATGTCTCCGGCAGCGGCCCCGAGGGATATCAGGCGGCTGCCAACGTGATGGTGATCGTCAACTCGCAGGATGACAACCGGTTGGGCCAGGGGCTGGAGGCAGCTATTTGGGGGGCCGGTTCCTCCGCCGTGTGGAGCCTCAGCGCGGACAGAAAGGTCAAGGAGACGGATGAAATCGCCTGCGCGGCGATGGAACAGATCCTCACGGAGTGCCTGGAGCAGGCCGGTGCGGCCGGGGGACAGTCCAACATCCAGGAGACCCTCTGCGGAGCGCAGCAGGACTACGACAGCCTGTTCCGGGAGTACATAGACGAGAAGGAGCTGCTGCCGGATCTGCCCACATTTTTCCAGTATCTCCCGTACACCAAGGAGATGGAGGCGCTGGAGCAGAGCCTGTCCGACGCGCCGACCCGTGGACTCCTGGGAAGGCTCCGCGGTCGACCGTCGGATATGATCGACGGGGACAAGCTGATAAACGCGGTGGCGTCTGTCGGGGATATCTGGGGTCTCTGCGTGAACCAGTATTATGGACGGTGTGTGCAGGAGCTGAAGGAAAATGCGGAACGGGTGCAGGAGTATTTCAAGCAGCTTCTGTGCAGCCGCCTTTCTTACGGCGCGATGAACGTCACATTGCAGCAGGAGGCCGTCAATCTGGAGACCCGCACGGATTGGCACGCGCCCATGAACATGAGAAGGGGAACGCTTGCAGAGCGTCTACATCGCTATGCATGCAGCCAGGTTCTGCCAGAGGTGTACGGCTTCCTGGCGGGGCAGCTTTGCGCAGCTATGAAGGATGTATGCAGAAATGCGAGGGACTTCGGAAACACACTGACGGAGACCCGGAACGGGCTGCGGCAATCCCAGGGGAACGTTGATGAGACCATCAGAAGGGCCTATACACAGGAGATTGCCAATCTGGCAAATCAGCCGGAGTATCGGGACATGATGCGCCTGACGCCGTGCAGCACAGTGGAGAGCCTCTTGGATCAGTTGGTGAAGCGATTCCGGTTGATCGCGGATAAGGATGATAATTTCCGGCTTTCCTTGTTTGATGAGCTGCAATTTCGGGCGGGAATGGCCGGAGGCGGTGCGGCCTATGGGGTGGCAGTCCAGAGTCTGTTCGATTTGAATATGCAGACTGCGGGCCGGCTGATGGCCACGGTTCCCCCCAGCGGCGGACAGCTGTTCTGCATGCTGAGCCAGCCAACCCAGATCCAGAACGTGAACAATACCGGCGCGGCCTTCCGGATCTCGCAGCAGGACTATGTGGACAGGCTTTATGTCTATCCGGTGAATCCGGAAAATATTCTTTACAACGAAATTGCCGCAGCAAAGAAGGAGGAGTGAGCCGATGCCCATTACAAGGCCGAATGTGAACCTGTACAGCATCAACAATCTGGCGTTGGACTATGATCCGGGCAGCGGGCGGTATGGATTAAGCCTGGAATGCCCCAGAGCGGACGCCTTTACCCTGTGCCTGGGAAAAAATCTTCCGCTGGCCGATCCGGAGAAGCTGGGTCTGACAGAGGAGGAGCTTCGGCGCCTGCATAATGGCCAATCCATGGAAAAAAGGGGCTATCGGCTCATCGGCGTTACGCAGGGGACCTTCTATGCCATGCCTGTGTTCCGGGGATTTGAGGCGGATCCGCCCCAGACCATCCAGGTGTGGAGTATGATGGCGGTTCCGGGCGGGATTGTTCATCTTTATTACACACCGGGGCGTGAGGCCGTATGCTTTATTCCGCTGCGCTATTCCGCCGCGCTGCAGCGCAATGGCCTTCAGACTGTGCTGCAGGTGACTCTGAGCGATCAGTTTATCGGAAGCTATACAGATGGGGCGTTAATGTATCGGGTGGGGGAGTCTGATCCCATTCCGCTGCCCGGCGGCTGGCTCAACCGGGAGATACCGCTTCGGGTGTCCGATGGCGAGGAGGTCCGGGTCCTGCCGGCACCGGGCTTTGAAAATAGCTTCTTCCGGGAAGGCGTATAGCAGAAAGGATGGATGCGGAATGGGTAAAATTAAATGCCCCTATTGTTTTGAGGAGTTTGAAAGCGACAAGGTTTTGTTTCGGGCCAACACCGGCTTCACCCAGGAGGAACTGGACAGGGAGGAATTCACCAGCGGCGATGTGGACGAACACAAACGGCTGTTTGTGAAATTTTCCCAAAGAAATCCGGACGAAAAGTTGGACCGATACTGGACGAGCCGCGGAGGAACCGCCGGCTATTCCAGTGCAGACCCTCGCTGGAATATGCCGCACATCGACCCCAATGATGCCGACCGGTTTTGGGAGATGCTGGACCCTGACGCCAACGGCGTGGGCGCGGATGGCCTTGTGCGGGATCAGGATGGCTTTGCCATCAGGGTGTATGACCGGTATTCCGATCGCGCCACGCCGGTGACGCGGCTGTGCCCCCACTGCCACAATCCCCTGCCCTTGCCGAATTATGGCAAATATCCCACCATTTTTATCAGTGTTGTGGGCATTACCACCTGCGGCAAAACGGTTTATCTGAACCAGCTGCTGACCCGGCTGGCCATGGCCATGCAGAATACCGGATACTATATCACGGAAAACAATCTGCCAGATTTCAAGGAAAACGTGGAGGCCAATATGCCGCTGCCCGGCAGTACGGATGACAGCGTCATGCGCCGTCCTCTGGCGGTGAACCTGGTTGACCAGAACGACCGCAGCAAGGCATTTACCATTGTTTTTTATGATATTGCCGGTGAGAACTGCGTCAAGTGGAACGATGATTACGCCAAGCTGGGCGACCAGGACAGCCGGAACAGCCGGGCCAAGGAGGGAATCGCCAGCTTTATTGCCCGGGCAGACGGCCTGATGTTCCTGGTGGATCCCAATCAGGTCCCCGGCTTTTCGGCCTATCCCGATGTGAGCGGTGTCAACAAGGTGGTCGGAGTGGTGAATCAGATCCGCGTCGCCCTGAATATGAGCCAGAACACCTGGGCGGATGTTCCAGTGGCGGTGGTTCTCACCAAAACGGATGAAATCCGGAATCAGTATCCCAAAGGAAACCAGAGTCCCATGTTCCGGCCTACGGCAGCTGTGTCCGGCGGCCTGAACCGGGAGGAGTATTTTGCTATCAGCCACGAGCTGGAGGACTATCTGAGCAACAATGCGGCCATGATCCTGGCGCAGCTGGGCCAGTTTGTCAGAAAAACCTTCTGCGGCGTGTCGGCCATCACCTGCGGCGTGGAACGGCGCTTTGTAAAATACAAAAACTGGTACATCCTGGACGATATCTGCGGCAGGGAGTATGACGAGCTTCGCGCGTGGATCAAGGGCTGGAATGAACGTTCACCTGAAGAGCGGAACTTTTATTATGCGTGCCCTGTTCAACGGATTACCTCGCTTGACCCGAAAACCCGTATGCCGGCGGTGGATCCGGTAACCCTGGAGCCGGAGCTGACCTCTATTGACATAGATATTAATGAGGATATCACAAAGGAGATTGCCTCCGGCATATGGACGGAGGTTTATGCCGACTGCGCCAGCGGACGGATCTATCTGAATATGTGGGAAATCTGGGAAGGGATCAATCTGGTTGGCTTCCCCAAGGGCGCACCGAATCCCCGCCGGGTGGAGGACCCGCTGAAATGGATCCTCTGGCGGCTGGGAAGGATCGGCCCCTATTTTCAGGCGGATCCTCAGCCGAAAAAGGCGCTGCTGGAGTCTGCAAGGAAATATCAGGGACGGCTTGACGACTGGATGAACGAACAAAGGTGCAAACAAGAGCGGTTTTATAACGGGGAGGATCTCCAATGAAAATGGAGCAGGCATGCCGGTTCCGGACGGATGAAGCCGGATATATGGTCTGCGCCAGATCCCAGGGTCTGACGGCGGATAATGAGAACAACCTCGGCTATTTCAACAGTACCATGACGTCCTTGTTTGAAAAGGACGGATCCGGCCCGAGAATGGGTCAGTCTATCCTCAGCTACGCTGTCAGCGAGGAGAACGGCGGCAGGCGGCTGGAGGAGGACCCGTTTGTTGCGGAGCTTTTCCGGTATCTGGCATCTGCCGCCCCGGAGGAGCGCCGCCAGATGCTGCTGGATATGCAGTATATTTTGGGGGAGCTGGTGCCGCTGGAGTATGCGTCACTGGAGATGATCGCCACCGCATATCACATGCGGAAGATGAACGATGGAAACCGGCCGGAAAATGACGTGTATGACCGCGTGGTGGGGAATCTGCTGCTTTGCGGCAGGGTTCCGTCGGCAAACCAGGAGACGGTGAACAAGCTCCTGATCTGGATGCTGAAAAGGCAGAACGCTGCGCTGCCCAAGCGGATTATGGAGCTGTCTGTGGACCGCTGCGTCAAACAGGTGCAGGCGGATGCGGCAGGCGGGCGGGAGCTCTGCGACTGTGTTTGCCGTCTTTTGCAGTACAGCAGAAGCGCTGAGCAGCTGGAGCTGCTGCAGAAAACGGTGAAAACCTTCGATGTGCGCTATGCCGGGCTTGTGCATGCCCTGCTGCGCGGCATCTTTTCGGACCGGGCATGCAGCATTGACCCGCAGACGGCGTGCAGTCTGATCCCGGAGATGCTGCGCTCCGGCGATGAAATGCTGACCGGGGATTGCGTGGAGCTGACCACCTGCCTGGATGCAGGGCAGTGCCGGCAGCTGGCAGAGAGCATTCTGCGGCATGTGGGGCTCCGCCAGATGACGCTGATGGAGCAGAACGTTCTGGCCAATATCCTGGACGAGTTGAGCCGGTCCGGCGGTGTGCTGGGAAAAGAGAGCTGCGAGATCCTGGACCGCAATTCCTGCGTTTATAACGGCAGACTGCTGGATGCCTGCGTGGGCTATATGGTGCAGGTGCGGCTGCGGCAGGAGCTTCCCGTGGAGGAGCGCTGCGCGCTGCTGGCCGGGCTGGAGCGGGAGTATCCGGCCCTGTATGATGACGTTGCGGCTGCGCTGAAGAGCGGCGGCAGCATCCTGTGGAAGAAATATCAGATTCACAAGCATCTGCAGAATTGCAGATGCTATGAGGACATTGTGGCTGCGCGCCGGAGCTATCAGGGGGCGTCCCCCATGGACGATTTTGAACAGGAGTGTGTTGCTCTTTGGATGCAGCTCCTGCGCAGGGATATCTATCAGGGGATGCCGCTGAAAAACCTGGTGCCGCAGATGGGACGCGCAGTCGATGCGCTGCCCAGAGGCGTATTCTCGCTGGAGGCCGCTCATGAGCTGCAGCGGCGGCAGCGGGCCTATTTCTGGAGCTGCATGACCTATCGCACAATGATGGACTATGTGTTGGACGGCGCGCCCAGCAGCAATGTGCAGGCGCTGCTTCAGACCCGGGACAGCGGAGCGGATGGCAATAAGCTGCACTTTCTGGATGCCGTGTGGCAGCTGTACCGGGATCCGAGCCGGACTGAGCCGATGACAGAGCTGGTGCTGGACGGACACCTGCCTGCCAGGGACAGGGAGGAGATCTGCAATCTGCTGCTGCCGCTGGCGGCAAAGTTGAAAGCTGCCTCCAACCAGGCAATTTTCGCATGGGATCTGATGCTTCTGTCCTGCAGCCGGGTGGAAGCCGGACGGGTTGTTTATGACTGCGGCAGTCTGATTAAGAAAATTGAGGGGATTCCGGCGCTGAAAATGGGAGTTTCCGGCAGCCAGTCTCTCCAGCTGGAGCATTCCGTCATACTGCGGGACGAGAAGGTGCGCAGCGACCTGCGCAAGGCCGCCGGCCGCGGCGACAGTCTGCTCAGTGAGCAGCTGGAAAAGACGCTGAAGGCGTGGGGAAAGGCGCGCAGGCCCGACAATGGCCACGGGAAAAGACTGAGCTCTGATCCGCCGGCCGCGGAAAAGAAGGGGTTATTCTCTATTTTCGACCGCAGCGACAGAGGCGGGCGGACGGAGAAGTCGGACCGGGGCTTTATTTTTGACGACTACGACGGCGACTCGGGAAAAAGAGGAAGGAATAGGAGAAGATGAGCGACAGCGTGATGTATCCGGAAGCCGGCCGCTGGGTCAACAGCTACCTGGTGGGCGCCAACGCCTACAAAATTATGTCGACCCCCGAGGAGGCACAGCAGCTGCTGCTGGACGATAGCGGGGACTTTCTGCAAACAGGGACGGAGCACCACTATATTCAGGTGCGATGCCGGAACGAGAATAAACCGCTGTGGCTGGTGCCGTTCCGGGTCAAGCGGGAGGAATTGCTGCGGGTATCCGACGTGCTGGAGCAGATTCAGATGGGACGAATCCTGCGGGAGGGCTTTTTCTGGCCGTTCGATCTGGTTCGGAGCGATGAAATGCAGGGATATGTGCTGCATCCCTTCAGCATGGATGCGTATCCCTCTGTCCGCCGGTTTTTGCCCAGCTCTGACACGCCCAGGTGGACCATTGCCGTCCATCTGTTCCGCAGGATCGGGCAGCTGCACCGTGAGGGCCTGACGCTGAACGGCTTTGGCAGGGATCAGGTGCGCGTGGAGTATGGGACAAACCAGGTGTATCTGGTTCCGGGTGAAACAATTTCTCGGGTTTCGCAGCTCGGCGCGGCCTTTCGCGGCGACTTTCTGTCTGTGCCGCAGGTGGTGGAGCAGCAGCTGGAGAAAAATGGCATCGTGCTGGACGGGCGCGTGCGCGACATATTCTCGGCAGCGGTAATTGCCTTTTATCTGCTGTTCTATACCCATCCTTTCATCGGGGAGGAGTACAGCCACCTGATGCGGGAGCAATATCTGGAATATTTTCAGAGTCGCCCGGTGTTTCTGTTTGACGCCGGAGGGCACAATGGAACGGGACATCATCAATTCGGCGCGGAGATAACGGCCCAATGGTGGAGAGCGCAGCCGGAGCTGCGGCAGCTGTTTTCAGATTTCTTTGCGGCGCTGTGTGCAGGACAGATCGATGAAAATGCCCCGTGGAATGACACGGAGAACTGGGTCCGCTGCCTTCTGGAGGATGCAGCCGTGAACGATAACGATAAGAGCCGCACAAGCTACGAGCTGGAGCTGGAAAAATTCCATCTGGTCTGAGGGGTAAGGCATGAGAGAGATATTGAAAGAAGTAGTCAACGAGCAGGGATTACAGATTTTACAGACGCCCGCGATGCTGCGGGCAAAATTGGAAGAAAAAGGCGATGACCGCAGCGATGCGCTGCTGTGGGAGCTTATCCTGACGGCCTGCCCCAGCGTGGCGGATGTGGCCGTGCAGCCGGAGCTTTCCCGCGCGGAGGTCAACACGGTGATCGGCGCGGTGACCAAGACCACCATGCTGTCTGCCTCCCTGGTGAGAAGGATGGTTCAGCAGCTGCTGGATGCCGCGCAGGTGAAGCTATCGCCGGTGCCGCGGTTTCTGATCCTCGCCAACGGCAGGCACGGCGGAGCGTGCTCGGTGGAGGATCAGCGGGAGGGCGAGGTCCTGCAGGCGGCTCTTGCGTCGCTGGGGACGGACACGGAAACGG
>ERZ791881.2057-NODE-2057-length-10559-cov-7.452875_pt1 | contig 10559 bp, 6 predicted proteins | sample MGYA00510161_ERZ791881 | MGnify/ENA primary metagenome ERZ791881 (study PRJEB30046, sample SAMN00792073) | human gut metagenome | study: EMG produced TPA metagenomics assembly of the A metagenome-wide association study of gut microbiota in type 2...
CATTATTAATGTCGAATATATTAACAAGTCACCAATGTATCTGTTAAGCCTTAATATTTCCTTTTGTCGATACTTAAGATTTATTTTGTATAGTAAAACCATGAAAAAAAGAGATAAGTTTTACATTACAATACTATTTATATTACCCATTCTATTTGTACTTTGTGTATCCACATATTCCATGTATGGATCAAAGTTAGACTGGTTAGCACAACACGTATCTTTGGCAGACTATTTTCGACAAACCAAGCAATTACTTCCAGACAGTTTTGAAAATCTTCAAGGACAAACCAATGCCTTTAGCTTTTCATATTATGGATTATTAAGGCCAGACGTTTTAGTTTCTTATTTATTTCCAAATATTCCAACTCGTTTCTTTATTATAGGTTATGCAACATTTCTATGGGCATCTACAGGAGGACTTTGTTATTGTTGGCTAAGAAATAAAGGATACAAAGATTCGATTAGTTTCTTTTCAAGCATATGCTGCATATGCGCCAATTGCTTCTTTCAGTCTCACCAACAAATCATGTTTATAGAAATTCTTCCCTTTTTATTTCTTTCATTCATTCTAATCGATAAAAACAAAAGACAATGGCTCAGCCTATGTATCTGTATGGCACTTTTCCATAATTATTTCTATACGCCAGGTATGATATTGATTCTGCTTTTATATGATTATGATCAAAACCATACGATAAAAGATATTCTGATTCCGATTCTTATTGGTATGGGTATGGCTACGATTTTATGGCTTCCAACGGGATATTTGATTTTAATGAATCATAAGTCAGTTGTACAAACACATATTTTAGATTTATTCATTCCTAGCTTAAATCTAAAAGGACTTGTCTATGATAGCTATGGATGTGGATTGACTGTGATTAGCTGGATTGCCCTATTTCAAGGAATTCAATTTGAAAGGACAAGGAAACTATCGATTCTGTTGATTTTAATGTTTGTTTTCCCAATATTCTCTTATATATTGAATGGAACTTTATATGCACGCACAAAAATATTGGTGCTATGTTTACCACTCATTCTTATGATTCTTGCCCATTGGCTACAGGAAAGAAAGTTGAATAAAGGTTTACTTGTTTTAGCTAGTTTATTTCTTTGCACCAAAACAATGCTTCTAGGATTATTAATTTCACTTGTATTTATTGGCTATTACTTTATGGATAAAAAAGAATGTTTAATGATATATGCCCTTGTACCTATGATTGTTTTTACAGGATTAAATTACAATCAGTGCTTAGATTCAAAACTATATAATTCAATATATTCTAAGGATAAACAAAAATTGATGCAAAGAAACGATTTGAATCAACGAACAGCCGATTTAGATCAGGTGGGTTATAGTGTCAATCACATATATGATTTAAAAGAAATGAAGGCATCAAGTTATACGTCGACCAGCAATTCTTCATATAATGCTTTTATTTATGACATTATAAAGAGTCCAATTTCACAATCCAATCGAACAATCATAACGGATAGTGAGAATTATTTATATTTAAGTATGATGTCTGTTCAAAATGTACTCAGTAAAGACTCTAATTTATATGGATATAAAGAAGTAGATAGTAAAGGAAAATATAAATTATTAAAGAATAAAAATGTATTTCCAATGGTCTATGTCACAAGTGATACGATAAGTGAATCTAAGTTTGATAAACTCTTTTACCCATATAATTTGGATACCATCTATAATCGTACGATTGTGAATGGTGAAACAAGTAATGAGTATGCCTCAAAGATGAAACTTATAAAGAATTTAGATCAATCGATTGTGATTCAGAACAAAAAGAAAACGAAAAAAACGATACCCATTGATTTTGATACAAAAAATAAGATGGTTTGTATTGATTTTGATGTAAAGAATTATACAGAGAAAAAAGTTTTTATATCTATAAACGGAATGAAAAATACATTATCAAAAAAACATTCTGTGTATCCAAATGGGAATAAACATTTTACGTATATTCTTTCTAAAAAAGAATTAAAACAATTTGATGTTACTTTATCCAAAGGAAAATATAAGATATCCAATATTCGTGTATATACATGTGATATGGATGTGTTTGACCGAGTTGTAACGAAAGTAAAACCATTAAAGACAACTTCTATATTTAAGGGGAAAGTAACAACATCTAAAGATGGTTATTTAGTAACTTCATATCCTTATGAAAAGGGATATGAAATATATATAGATGGAAAAAAACAGAATGTTGAAATTGTGAATAAAGCTTTTGTGGGATGCAAAATCAAAAAAGGAAACCATACAATTACAATTCAATTTCATGCGCCATTTAAGAATGCAGGACTTGGTATAAGTGTTCTTTTCGTTATGATAGGAGGATTTTGGATATGGAAAAAGTCAAAGAATTTATAAGCTATGGAATCGTAGGAGTTATGACAACTCTTGTGAATTATATTGTTTATTTTATTTGTTTAAAAATAGGAATCCATTGGCTAATTAGTAATAGTTTAGCTTGGATGGTAGCCGTTATTTTTGCGTATTTTTCAAACCGTAAAGTTGTATTTCATTCAAGTAATGATATGAAAAAAGAGTGTATCGAGTTTTTTGGACTACGATTTATGACATTACTTGTTGAAAACCTACTATTGGCTATTTGTATTGATGGCTTACATATTTCAAATTTATTATCTAAGATTTTAGTCAGTGTGATTACTGTTTTGGCCAATTATTTCTTGTGTAAATCTCATATATTTTCTAAGAAGGAGGAAATGTTGTATGAACAAAATTAGTGTTGTCGTTCCTTGTTTTAATGAAGAAGAAGTTCTTTCCATGTTTTATAAAAAGACAAGTGAAGTATTAAATGAAATAGAAGACATTACCTATGAATTGTTGTTTGTGGATGATGGATCCAAGGACCACACAAAAGATATATTAAGAGCTTTGAGTTTAAAGGATGATCATTGTGAATTTATTTCTTTTTCAAGAAATTTTGGTAAAGAAGCCGCCATGTTTGCAGGATTAAAAAAATCAAGTGGCGATTATGTTGTGATCATGGATGCCGATTTGCAGCATCCTCCTATATTATTAAAAGAAATGTATAAAGCAGTGAGTCAAGAAGGTTATGATTGTTGTGCAGGAAAAAGAGTGGATCGTACGGGTGAAGGAAAGATGCGTAACTTTTTATCGCATACCTTTTATAAAGTAATGCAGAAAATGTGCAAAATGGATATGAGTGATGGTTGTGGCGATTTTCGGATGATGTCAAGACAAATGGTGGATGCGATTTTAGAATTGAAAGAATACAATCGCTATATGAAAGGATTATTTTCTTTTGTGGGTTTTGATACAAAATGGATTGAATTCCATAATGTACAAAGAGTTGCCGGAGAATCAAAATGGAACTTTTCAAAATTGTTTGCCTATGCTCTTGAAGGAATGTTTTCCTTTTCTACAGCACCAATCGTGTGGATTGGTAATATTGGAACAGCTATTATGATTTCATCGATTATAATGGCTATATTTGGACTATTAGTACATGTCACATCCATGTTTCATTTAGTATGTTTGATTTTGTTTTTAAGTGGGCTTCAAATGTTGTTTGTGGCCATTTTAGGTCAATATACGACAAAAGACTATATGGAAAGTAAAAAAAGACCTATCTATATAGTAAAAGAGACTAGCCAAAATTTAAGCTAGTCTCTTAATGTGATTTCAATCACCGTGTCAATTGGATCTGGACACTGGTGTGAATTGGAATCAATATTGATAAATGTATAGTCAGGAAAACTTTCTGCGTTCCAAGGCGTTTGAATTTTGATTTGAGAATGATCAGACAATCTTTTTATGTCTTGGATTTTTTCTTTTCGAATTTTAATAGGTATATCAAAAATACTCTCATCTAAAATATGTGCATAAATTTTATTTTTCTTTTGTGTGTATCTTCCCCATTCTGGTTTTTCTAATTCACACTTTGTACACCCATAAATAGAAGCTTCATTTAGTTTCATCCATTCACTAATTTTATTTAATACCTGGATAGATTCTTTAGGAAATTGTCCTCTAGCGTCCGGCCCCACATTTAAAATCATGTTTCCACCCTTGGATACACATTCTACTAAAGTACGGATGATTAGCTTAGCGGACTTATAGTTCGTGTCCTTAGCGCAATATCCCCAATGTTCATTCATAGTGATGCAAGCTTCCCAGGGTACAGGTAAACCTTGTGGTGGAATCATTTGTTCAGGTGAGGTAAAATCACCGGCGGTAAAACTAGGATGTGCATCCATAATGGTTCCAGGATGTACACCATCTCCTTCTAAACGATTGTCGATGGTCATGTCTGGCTGGTAGGTCCTTGCCATTGTTACGATTTTGTGGGCATCCCATACATCTTTTGTCATGTTGTCATAAGAAAAGTCAAACCACATGATATCCAACTTTCCATAGTTTGTAAGTAATTCCTTGATTTGAGTATGCATATAATTCAAATAGTTTGAAAAACAAATCGGTTTATCATATTTTACATTGTTTCTTTCCGGATGATGTCGATCTTTAAAGTGAGGATAGTCTGGATGATGCCAATCAAGTAGGGAATAATATAGACCGACTTTTAATCCTTCTTCTCTAAACGCATCTAAAAATTCTCTGACATAATCTCTATTTGTCTTCCAATCTGTAGTCTTTGTATCAAATATACAATATCCATCGTGGTGTTTGGCAGTCATTACGGCATATTTCATACCGGCTTTTTTGGCAAGTTTAGCCCATTGGTGTGGATTAAATAGATCTGGATCAAATTCATTCGCGAAAGGAATATAGTCTTCTTCTTTCATTTCTTCGTTGCTTCTGACCCATTCTCCTCGTGCTGGAATGGAATAGATTCCCCAATGGATAAAAAGTCCGAATCTAGATTTTTGAAACTCTGTAATATTCATAAGATCTCCTTTAGAAAAGTGGTTCTTGTAGCTGTTTTGTTTGAAGTGCAATGCCAGGTTTTGACAAGATTTCTCTGGTTTTAGAAATATCTTTTAGCCAAGGATCGATATCTTCTTTTTCAAGTATGACTGGCATTCTAGAATGGACATTTTTAACGTATGAATTGGCGCTTGTTGTAATAATGACAAGATGATCATCAATAAGAATTCCCGCAAAGTACAGAATGTGATCGCAAAAAAACTCCACTTTGTTTTTACCTAAATCCCACTCGTAAAAACTTCCTGCAGGCACAATACAATGCATAGAATCTTTAAATAAAGGCTTTTCTAAGAGTGTTTCTTGTCGAGCATTTAAGATTAAATTGTTGGTTTTATACCCAAATGGCACCATTTTCTTTTGGTTTCGCGTTAATACAAGACATTTGTCACTTGGATGAATGTCTTTTTCTTCTAATCCAAAGGCTTTGGCTACTTTAGGTGTATATCGAAAGCTTGTACACATACTAGAAGTATATCATAAGAAAGAGGTTGTAATAAATTGTGAAAAACAGATAAAAAAGGGCGTATTAATGATCAATACATCTCGTGGAGAGATTATTGATACAAATGCGTTGATTGAAGGTATTGAAAATGAGCAGGAAGTTATTCATATTGACCATAATAATGTCATCAAGAATCGAGACTTATTGATATTAAAAGCCTATCTTAATGTCATTGTAACGCCGCATGAAGACTTTTACACGGAGTAAGTATCTTATGATATGGTGCATTGTTCTTTGGAAAGACTAAAGTATTTAGTCAATAATCAAGAATGTAGATATCAATTAAATTAAGGACAAGAGAAATCTTGTTCTTTTTTTGACAGTTGTTTATAATATTTACTTTAAATAAAGTATAAATTAAAAATAAAATGTTGTATGTAAAAAGAACTTTCAAGCTAGAAATCTCTTTATTTGATTGAACTTTTAGTTTATATATTTCTGTAATTCATGGCTGAGGTCGGAAAAAGTGTTGACTTAACCTGATTTTAGGTCGGAAAAAATGTATGACTTTACTGAAATAAGGTCAGAAAAAGTGTGTAATATCATTGGATTTAGGATGGTAAAGAGGTAAGGAAAATGTATAGATCAGCAATAAAGAAACTAAAAGAGTAAAAAAAGAAGATCGTAGGCCCATGATTTTAGTGGGTGCAAGACAAGTTGGAAAATCTTGGATCATGAAAGAATTTGGCAAAAATGAATATGCGACAGTTGCATAGATATCAACTGATTTGTGATACTCAATATACCCCATATTATTATTGTATAGATAAATCAACTTTTGAGCAGGATTTCATGATTCAAATGGAAGATAGGATTGTTCCAATTGAAGTGAAAGCAGAAGGTAATTGTCTCTCCAAAACTAACAACTTCCGTTGTTGGTCTTTTTTTTATGTCTTTTAGTTCGTTTTCCTTAAACTAAGTGTTACTTTTATAAAACTGATTCAGTGAAATGAACGTTTTTTCCTTAAACTAAAAACTTCTTTTAGAAAACTCATACAGTGAGTTGGCACTAAAACGGTTAAACTAAGAATTACGTTTAGAAAAGTGAAACAGTGATTTGACACGTTTCTATTAAACTAAGAACTTCCAAAGATTTAGAGGCGTTTATGAGAGCGTTGTTGAATGAGTGTTCGCTTTCCAATTATTTATGTGGTATTTTCTCGTTTCCTCTCACGGCGTTTTCATAAGAATCTCAAATGGGGATAACTCGATCAAAACATTACTTCTCATAGTGTGCAATTTTATGGCTGTTGAAAGAGGCTGTCGAGAAGGTATAAAAAAACAGGATCTGTTAAAATCCTGTTTGTTTCTTATTTGTAGCTTACCGAGCCTGTTATTGTGTTTTCAATTTTAGAAAGATTGATGACAAAGGCAGGACGAACGCCACGCGTATAGTACACGTAGCTGGCACCCAGGTGTCCGGTGCTAGTAAGCAGAAACTCTGCACCGTTAGCGTGACCCTGATAGCTGTCTCTTGTCCAGATACTAATACCATTCAAGAACGCTTTCACTTTATCTGGATTTTTTAAGTCGACCGCTTTTCCAATTTCACTTACACTAGGCAAGAATGCTTGTCGACTGATAGTATTGTATACTTGTCCATTATATCCAGTTTCCTGTTTTGAATCTGGGTTAGTATCAGTTGCGTACGAAGCCTGCTTAATATTTACAGTTTGAATAGCTGCCTTCATTGTAGAAGACAAACAGTTGTACCACTCATTTTCTAGGTAGTTGTCGATTGCACTGCCTTCATAAGTGCTTCGGCATTGTTCATCTAAACGGTTATCTGATTGGAACTTTCTATTTCCAATTGTGTTCTTACTAATAACCAAATATTCGTCACCGTTAAGCTCGTCCATAATAATGTATTCCGAACCTGCAATATTTACTGTTGTTCCTTTTGAATATTTATAATTAACAGAGCCTGTTACGGTGTAATCAATTTTTGAAAGGTCGATAACAAAAGCAGGGCGAGTATTAACTGAATCTTCTGTTCTTGCAGTGAATATATGATTGGAATCATAATAAACAGTCATTACAACATTTTCATAGTTTTTGTGTCCATCTCTACTTAAAACCGCAACCTCACCATTTAAGAAGTTTTTAACTTTTTCCCCATTTGATAAATCGACAACTTTGGCCATATCTTTAATGCTAGGTAAGAAAACGTGACGACTAATAGTGTTATATACTTGATAGTAATAACCATTTTCTTCCTCAGCATCTAATTTATTGTCTGAGTATGAAACCTGTCTAATTTCTGTAGATTGAATAGCATTTTGCATTTTAGTAGACAATCCTTTGTACCATGTGTTTTCTAAATAATCATCAATTTCACTGTTTTCATAACAATTTCGATTCCAACGGTCTTGACGGAAATAAGTCCCGAATTTATTTTCCCCAATACTTTTAGTAGTCATAACTAAATAATTACCATCTTCTTGTCGCTCGATAACCATATATTCAATTCCGTCAATATTTAAGATAGTACCCATTGAATAGATCTCTTTCCACTGAGCAGTTAATTTGAAATTACCCCATTCTTTAGGGATTGTGTCTCCTAGCTGCATGATTACTTCGTTCCATCTCCAACCAGTAAAACTATATCCTGCTTTAACAGGCATTTCTGAACTTATAGTGTCTCCACTTCCATATTTAAAAAGCTGAGTAGTGGAAGAATTGAAAGAGCCTCCATTTAAATCATATGTCAATGTATAAGTGTTTGGAATCCATATAGGATACAGGTCAATCGTTGTATCATTCTTTTTTAATTGATTTAATACACCACAATATTCCGCAACATCTTGTGCTTTTTGTAATGTCTTATAATCTAGAACTTCTAAAGAACCTTTTTGACCAACTTTCCAAGTATTTGCTTTGGCTGTATATCTATCACGCTTAATTCTTGCGATTGAGCAAAAGTGTTGTTTTTTAGCATCTTGATCATATAATTCGTTGTATTTTAGATATTCTGTTTCCATTATATCTTTATCAGAAACATCTACTTCTGTAGCATTATTTGTGTTTGAAGTTTTCCAACTTTGAGCACCATCTGCATGATAATTGATAGTAAGTTTATTTGTATAATATCGAAGATTTGCATATGATATACGATAAATACTTGAAGTATCGGCAACTCCGTTCAAATGTCCCTCATATTCAAAAGATTGCCCAATTACACCTTTAGTTTTAATTGACGAATCTTCTTTATATCGGTATCCATCTAACGCTCTTATATTTTTGAGCTCCCAAACTGTACCATATGGCAGGCAAACACAATAATCTTCAGCATTTTCTACTGCTGATTTTCCGTTTAAATATACATCGAATCTTCCAAAATTATCTAAACGTCCGTCTCCAATTCCATTCGCATCAAGATTACCATTGATATCTAATCTATATTTGTACTCATTTCCTGTAATATTAAACGTCAAATTATCTTCGTAATTTCCACTAAAATTCGTATTTGTAGCAGATGATATATTAAATACTTCGTTTATATTCAAATCAGAAGCTGACTTGCTGTTATCAAAAGAAAAGGACTTTTTGTCAATGCTGTAGGGAAGTTCTTTGCTTTTATTCTTTAGTTTGTATCCGTTCTTCGATTGTATTGATACATCGATTGTTGACTGTGCTTTTACTTTACCCGTTACAGAAAAGGTGGTTTTACCACTATCTTTATCTATACCAACCTCAGATGGGATTGTAATCGTATATCCAGAGTCAATAGTTGTCTGTGCATTCGCAATGTGGACTCCACCAAGAGCCATCCCTGCAAGCATCAGTCCACTCATTATTGATATTTTTATTGTGTTTTTCATATCATTACAAATACCTCCTTATGCATACATAAAGCCATAATCTGTTTCTTACTTGGCTTTACGTATTACAGTGAACCACGAAAAAATACTCGATTGATTTGAGAGCGTTCCCGTCAGATATTTATAATGGGTTATACAATAATCCTACATACTGTAAAAGCAGGGGGGTGATGAAAAAGCTGGGCTTTATCCGGAATAGCTGAAAACATGCTCGAGAAAGAAAAGAACAAAATAAAAAAGCCACAGTGAATAGAACACAAGAATCTGTTCAAACTATAGCTTTGTTTATCTTTATATGTTTCGTTTTACCGATTCATTAACACTTCTTCTAGAATAGGCTTCAGAATATCTGGAGTTAATTCATCTAAATCAAATGAATATTCTACGTTTAATCTGGGGTTATAGAACTTCAGGTATTTGACATTACTGAAAAATTTTTTCTTCGACTTCATTCCAATAATCCAATACAGAATAATTTGTAGTGTATATTTGTTGGCGATTTTCTTGCTAAGCACTTTCATGTCGATTAGGGAATCATCTGTTAAATAGTCATAATCACCGTAAATGTTGTCTTCTTTATAGTTTACCGACAAACGATCTCCAACATTAACAAGCTTTGCTTGATGTTGGAAGTATCTTAATGAGCGATTTACCATTTCTCTGATATTTTCAATCGTAAGCTCATCTGGAAGCTCAAGTTCATAATCAGTAGATGGTATATAACCACTTCTGTACATCTGTTCATAAAAAGAAAGCTGATATGCTGCAAGGATTGAATCATCATCTAGTCCTGTGACTTCATCAATTAAATCAAAGTTAAGGTCTTTAATCGCCATCATTCCAAAAGAAGCGGGTTCAAACACTTTCTTTGGTTTTGCACCTAACAGAATACGAGTCATATTATCTACGGTTGTTCCAATCAATGATTTTGAGCCATTCTCATCAGGAAATAATTCGTTTTCAGACTCATAATGTGTTTCTTTAAAAAGTTTTACAGGGAGGTATCCGCCTCTGGGCTGTTTAACATTATTTGCTAAAGTTGTAATAGTTACTGACATAGTTATCACTCCATTTCATGCTTATATATATACAGTAACCCATAAATCATGAAAAGTCACATTTATATAGATAATTCATCGGGATTTTGTTTGTTTTCATTCTGGATGATATACTAGAAGCAGGGAAATGTTGAGAATATGAAAAGAAATAGGTTGATGATAGCTGTCTTGATAACTTCTTTGATGTTGTCTGGATGTGCTGCTTCTGAAAAGAATAAAGA
>ERZ791881.2061-NODE-2061-length-10543-cov-2.600019_pt1 | contig 10543 bp, 7 predicted proteins | sample MGYA00510161_ERZ791881 | MGnify/ENA primary metagenome ERZ791881 (study PRJEB30046, sample SAMN00792073) | human gut metagenome | study: EMG produced TPA metagenomics assembly of the A metagenome-wide association study of gut microbiota in type 2...
AGCCGCGCCCCGGAGAAGATCGTGGAGGAGGTCCGCCAGCTGGCGGCGGAGGGCTTGGGGATCGCGTTCAATTTCGAGAGCTACATCCGGCATTTCCACTACCACAAGCCGGTGCGCTGGTTTTATGTGGGTGACAGGGAAACGGTCATAAATTACTCGATCATATACCGCAGGGACAAATATATGCCGACATATGTGAAGGACCTGATTGCAGCCCTTCAGGAGGCCCTGGAACTCGATACCGGGCGGTGAATCCATATTTTAACTGTTTTCTGCTAAGCTGCCGCCCGCAGGCGCTGCCAGCGGACCATTGTATTCAACTAAAAACATCCCTGTTGGAATCAAGGCTTTTACAGTCCTGTCCATTCCAACAGAGATGTTTTTTGTATTACGTTTGTACTGCCAGCGGCGGTACCGTTCGATCCGGGGTTCACCGGACCGGGGCCATACTGTTCAGTACGCCGTTGATCTCATCGGCAAAGCCGGTGGTGTAGACAAGCTGCACCAGCATAAACACATCGCCGATCTTGCGCACGTAGGTGGCCTGGCAAATGGAGCCGTTCAACATGCTGGATTGAATCCGGTAATAGCTGCTTCCGCCCAGCTGCACCTGGTCCACGCCCTCGATCTGATTTCCGCTCTGGCCGTACAGAAGGGTCAATAACCGCGCCATCTCCGATTCACTGAGGAGCTCCCGGCCATTTCCGGTCTGGTACAGAATCACCATGGAGGAATAGCCCGGCAGCTCCACAAACAACTCCGTGGCGCATTTATCATCCATCTCCGCCGCGCCTTCCACGCCAAACGTCTCCTCGCGATAATTTCTGAGGTCCTTGCCGCTGAGAATCCGCGTGCCCTCCGGCACGGTCAGCTTGTAGTTGGCCCAGGTGTTGACAAAGGTGTTGCCCTGCCACTCTCCCGGATACACGCCCTGGGCCGGATTACCCATACTGGCGCCGGAATCGTCGAACATGTAGGCCGCGCCGTCAATATTTTTTGTGGTGCTGGCGTACATACGGCCGTCCTCACCCAGATAATACCATTGCCCTTTGTCCTCCAGCCATCCCGTGTCCATGTACCCGCTGCTGTTAAAGTGGTACCAAAAACCGTCCTCCTCCAGCCAGGTGTCGAAGCAGATCGTATCGTCGTCCTTCAGATACCACCAGCCGTTTTCATTGTGTTTCCAGTTCTCTTGGCCCGCGAGGGCCTGAAACGGCAGCACCAGAGCCACGGAAACAGCCAGGGCCGCGCCTGTGATCCATCTGCGCATGTTTTTCATTCACATTCTCCTTATTCAGCCGCGGCTTTGCGTCTCTTGACCCGAAGCCGGGAAACCGTTGTGAGGCGGGCAGCCTGACGGCTGATAAAAGGCGCATTTGCGGCTGTCGGTGTGCCGGTTTCCATCCCGCGTATCATTTCCTCCAGTATAGCACATTGCCATATATTGGAACAAGGGGAAATGAAAGGATCCGGCGTCTCCCGGCGTTTTAATCCGTCTCTAATCCGTCTCTCCGGTCCAGCTTCCGTCCGGTCCCACGGTGTACCCGCCCGGCGCCTTGCAGTTCACATAGAGCGCGCCCTGGTTCTTTCCGGGATCTGTCTCGAAATAATCCCATTTCCCCTCGATCTGCTGCCAGCCCACGTACATATGGCCGCGGGTTCCGTCTGAGTTGCGGTGCAGGTAATACCAGCTGCCGTTCCAGAATAGCCAGCCGTCCTTCATGTAACCGTCTTCATCAAAGAAGTACCAGGAATATTTGTCCCCGTAGGTAAGGTACGCCCATTGTTCTCTGGGCCATGTGCCGTTGTTGTATTGATACCACCAGCCCTTGGCGTCCTGAACCCATCTGCCCTGCACGGTTGTCGAATCGTCGGAGTCATGGGAGCCGCCTGCAGGCTTTGGCTGCGGCTGCGGCCCGGGATCCGGCACATCCGGTTCCTGGTCAGCCAAAAATTCAATCTCAAAGGCGCTGAATCCGTTGGCATAGAGGCGGAGGAATTTCCCACCCGCTCCCCGTTCCACGGCGGCCTCGTAGGACTCGTCGCCGCCGGACGCATGGTGAATCACCAGGGCTCTGGAGGCGGTCACGCTGTCGGGAACGCCCACCAGAAATTCGATTCTGCTGCCGGACAGCTGGTCGTTGCCGATGGTTTGGGTCTGGGGCTCTCCGGTGCCGCCTGGGATCACCTTCATGACCGGGGTGACGTCCAGGATCAGCCTCTGGGGTGTTACCGCCACTTCCCCGTCTTTGGCTTCGGCATTGACCTTGATATCCAGGATGTCAATCTTTAAGTAGGTGCTGACCAGATCGCCGGGCTTTACTCCCTCCAGGCTTTCAATGGCGGCGTTTAAGCTGGGCACCGTGCTGTTTGCCGCAGTGTCGGCGATGGCCTGGATCACATCCTCCACCGCGGCGTTTTTCTTGGCCTCCAGCTCCTCCGGGGCAATGGCGCTGCCCTCAGGGGCCGCCGGCGTCTCCACCTGCTCCGGCTCCGGCTTCTGCTCCACCTTTCCGGGTTCCTCCACTGGGTCGGGGAGCGGCTCGGCACCCTGAATCTGTGCGATGAGATCCGCGTAATCTGCATATTCGGTAATCACCGTGGTGGATCCATTGTCAAAGAGAACGGTAGCATCCGTCCAGCTGCTGTCTAAGTCCAGGCTACCAACCTGAGAGCGAATGGACTGATCCAGAGTGAGGTGGGACTCGGAGGGATAAATCGGAAGTTCGACCTTGGTTTGGTTATTCTGGTTGACTCCTTCGGCGCGAATCAGGACGCCCTCCGTAATTCCTCCCGCAAGCGTGATTTCAGCACAATCCATTTGAGGCGTGCCCCCATAATCCCGGTCTGTCTGGTACAAATCTCCGCTATAGATAACGGAACAATCCTCCTCAACAGATGAAGAATACTCAAACTGACAGTTGTCGGCATAAATTTCAGAAGAGCCGGTTTGAGCAAGGCAATTATCCTCATAATAGCCCCCGCCAAACACTCCGTTTACCTGGCTGTTTTCCAGACGGATCACCGATTTTTCCAGCCTTATCTCCGGCGTGCCTTTGTCATAAGAACAATACTGGCCTCCAAAGAGCTCACCCCCGCCATAGAGGAATACTCCGATCGAAGAATCCGTGACGGAAATATTGGTTGTCCCGCAAATCAATTTCTGGTTGGCTACCTCGTCGTTTCCAATATTGCCGCCAAACAGAGAAAATGAAAAATCAAAATAGCCGACCTGCAACTCGCTGTTCTCTATATTGATATGGGTTTCACCCACATCTGCAAGAGCGTTATCTGCGCCATCCCACAGGAAGCACCCCCCACAGCCCATACAGATCAGCACGGAAGAGTCTCTTACCGTCAAATTGGTACTTCCGATCTCCGCTTTTGAATCTTTCCCGTCTAAAACACTGCCGGCATAGATGCTGCCGATCTCAAGCGTCGTATTATCCTCGATTGTAATATTGCAGGAATCTGTTACCGATACGTCCGCTCCTGCCACGGTGGCCATGCTGCCGCCCACAATCACCAGGTCCAGACCTCCCGGGCCTCCCAAAAATCCCCCGCCTGTGATGGTGATATCCGTGCGGTCCAACTTAATATTTTTGCCGCCTCCGTATAGATTTGCAAGCTGCCCGTGCTCCAGAAGCAGCGGAACTCCATTGGCAAACAGCGTGGCTCCGTTTGAACCTTTTCCAATCTTATAGTCCGCTCCATCCACTCCGGTTATAGTAATATGTTTGATCCCCTTATCCCGCGGAATAAAAACCTCAGCCTCATCCTGTGTATCCCCGGTCAGGCAGATCGTCACCTCGCCGCCTGCGCGGGCGATCTCATCCTCGTTCAGTTCCTCCAGCGCTTTGGCCACGGTCACGTCCGTACCGGCCTCCCTGTATCCGTCCGCCGTTGCAGCTGTGGCAACCATCAGTGCAAAGGGTGAAAAATGGGAAACCGGCGCAACAACCGCGCCGCCGTCCACCGATGCCTCCAGCTGCTCCGCTTCCTCCAGCTGTTCATCCAGATGGAACAGATCCGCTTTAACATTTTCAGTTTCAGCCAAGGCTTCCAACCGTTCAACGCGGATGATCACCTCGTCCTCAGGCTCGATCAGTTCCTCCCCGCTGTACAGGGAAATGTCAAATGCATAAATCTGCTGCCCTCTGCCCTCCGTCTCCTGATCTTCTCTGGCGCGGGATACCGCATCCTGTATTTTTTCTAAATCTCCGGCGGATTTGATCCGCTGCACCGCCAACTCCGTGTCCTCCGGAAGAATTCCGGCCTCCGCCTCCACGGTGATCCGGACTCCGTCAACCGTCTCAGTCAGCGTCATGTCCTCCTGGGACATCCGCTTTTGCGCCGGGGTTTCCGGCGGAATCAATTCCGGGTTCAACGTGCTCTCCGCAACTGTGGTTTCCGGGGCCTGAGTCGCCGGAATGCTCTCCACAGGCTGCGTTTCCTCAGCAGATGTCTCCTCCGAAGAGGTTTCCTCCGGCAGCGTCTCGTCCGGGCGGATTACGCCGGCCTGACTTTCATCTGGCGCAGACTCCTCCGGATTGGTCTCTTCGGGCAGCGTTTCATCCGGACGGATTGCGCCGGATGAACTCTGGTCGGGCAAGGTCTCTTCCGGCTGGGTTTCCTCGGGCAAGGTTTCCTCTGCTCCGCTGTTTCCCTGGGACCCCTGATTTTGACTGGCGCCGTTCTGATTTTCCTGATTATGACCGGAACCGTTCGGAGCGCCCTGCTCCTGGCCGGAACCGTCCTGTTCTCCTGCTTCCTGTCCCTGCTCCTGACCGCCTGCTGCGCCCTGTTCCGGGCCGGCTTCCGCTTCGTTTCCCGCGCCGCCCGCTTCCGCCGAACCGCCCGCAGCAGCCTCATAGCCGTCAAAGCTTCCTGTATCCGCAACCCCTGTATTGTCCGTCAGCTCCATGCCGTACGCCGGCGATATCATTCCTCCTGCGGCCGGCAACACGGTCATAACCGCTGAGAGCCACAACGACACTGCGGCTTTTGATGCGCGTTTCAATCGTTTCATGTTCTACCTCCATCCTTCTCATCTCATAAAATGACAGAAGTATCCAGAACATACGTCTAAAGCCCCTCTGTGAAGGTTTTGCCGTCATTCTTTTTGCTACTACATTCCATCATTCCTGCAACTGGCTGGCATACCGTTCGGTTTAGCCCCTGTAGCTTTGCGCCGCCGCCTTTCGACGGGTTTGCCTTTATAGTCTAATGTGTATGCAACTTAAAAGCGCTTCGCCATTCCCGCGCTTTCCTGTGGATCACAACCTTCCCCCCGCCGGGCCCTCTGCCCTCCCTTCCTTACATGAATTCTGCAGCCCCGCCGGACCTTTGCATCAGAAAACAGGCAGCACAAACGCCACCTGTTCAGAGCCGGTCGTCCCGGTGAGAGCAGCTGGCTGGCTTACCATCCGGTGAAGCCCCTGTAGCTTTGCGTCGCCGCCTTTCGACGGGTTTGCCCAATCTTTCATTTCGTTGCATCCTTAATTTCTATTATATTAGGTTTACAAAAAATAGCAATGAAATAATCTACATAATGCAAATTATCCGGATACGATTCCATCCAGTAAAAGCCTGGATCAAGCGCTTAAATCCGTAATCCTGAAAGCCGCCTCGGATCTCCCCCAAAAGATCGCTCCCTAAAGACAAAAAAGAGAACAGCAGCGCTGTTTCAACGCTCTGTTCTCTTTTTCGCCGTCAAAGGGCCGGCTAAATTATATCGTTCTTAATTTCCGGACAAAATTCTGGCCAGCTCGCTGTCCTCGTCCAGAATAATGGTCTTGTTGCTGCCCTTCATGGATGCCTTCATGGCGTCCAGGGATCGCACATAGTTGTAGAAATCCGCCTTGGACTCGTCGTTGTAGGCGTCGCTTAAAATCTGCATATAGCGCGCCTCGCCCTCGGCCTTGATTTTCTCCGCCTCGGCCTGGGCCTTGGCGATGGTCTCCTTCACCGTCCGGTCCGTCTCATTCTTGATCAGCTGGGACTGGTAATCGCCGTCCGCGGTGTACTGGGCCGCGATGTTGTTCCGCTCGGAGATCATACGCTGGTACACGGATTCCTTGTTGGAGTCCGGCAGATCCAGCTTCTTGGTTTCCACCGCGTAGATGTGGATGCCGTAGGAGTCCATGGAATTGCCGATGTTGTCAGTGATGGACTGGGCCAGCTCCCCGTCGCGGCCGGAAATGATGTCAGCCTGGTTGGTGGAGGACAAAACGGTCTTGATGGAGTTGTACACCACGTTGCCCAGACGGATTTCCGCCTTCTCCTTGCTGGCGTTTAAGGAGGACAGGTATTTCACCGGATCGCTGATATCCCAGATCACAAAGGAATCCACGGTCATCACCTTCTTATCCTTTGTGGTTACGTCGCTGGGATACAAATCGGAGATCATCTTGTACTTGGGAACCCGCTGCACAGTCTGCAGAAACGGGATACACAGGGACGGGCCCGCATTTTCCTCCACCCGCACCACTTTTCCGAATTGTTTGATCAGCACGTACTCGTTGGCCCTGGTAATGACCACCGCGTTGGAGAGCACAAACAGAACCAGCAGCAGCAGGATCAGACCTGTGCCTTTAAAAATACGTTTTTTCATCACTCAGCTCCTCCTTTCGCATTTCCGTCCACAAAGGAATCCAGGGGCAGCACCGTCTGGGTTCCGTCGGAACCGTCCACAATCACCTTGAGACCCGGAAGGACCTCCTCCATCATCTCGTAGAACATACGCTTTTTGGTGATCAGCGGGTATTTTGCGTACTCGTCATACATGTCGTTGAAGCGGGAAACCTGGCCCTCGGCCTCGCTGATGCGCTCCTGCTTGAAAGCCTCCGCGTCCTTTAACGCCTTGTCGGCCTTGGCGTTGGCGGCGGGAAGCTGCTCGGACTGGTACTTTTTCGCCTCGTTGAGCTTGGTGTCCATGCCCTGTTTGGCGTCCTCAACTGCCTTAAACGCGTCGTTGACCGCGTCCGTGGGCGGCACCGCGTCCTGAATGGTCACGTTGTTGATGCCGTAACCGATGTCCTCCTGCTCCAGCCGCTCCGTGAGCAGGGTTTTCACCTTGGTCTGGATCTCCGCTTTGCCGGTGGTGATCACCTCGTCCACCCCGTAGGAACCCACGGTATCGCGGATATAGGACTGGGCCAGGTTGCGCAGGATCGAGATCGCGGATTCGCTGTTGATATACGCCCTCACCGGGTCCACGATCTGGTACTCGATGTAGAAATCCACGTTGACGAAGTTGAAATCGTTGGTGATCATCTCCGCCTCGCTGGGCACGGTCATAGGGTTGTTCTCGCTGTTGGCGTGGTTGTAGGGGTCATAGTCCGGGTCGTAGCCGATGGACATGCCCCGGATCTCCTTGGACATCTTGTGGACCTGCTGGATATAGGGCCATTTGAATTTAAAACCTGAGGTGGTGACGCTGGATGGCGACCCCAGGGTGGTGATTACCGCCATCTCGTTCTCAGACAGCGTGTAAAACGACTGCAGGGCCGTAACCCCCAGAAACAAGATGAGAATCACCATCTTAAAAGCGAACAGCACCGATCTGGCGCCCTTGCCCGCGCCGCCTCCCTGTGGATTTCCCTGAGGCTGTGCCTGCTGGTTCATCTTCGCTTTGTTGTATTGGTTCATAAAACTGTTACCGCCGAAAATGTTCATTTTCCTCTCCCTTCCGACCTGTGTTGTCCTTCGTATGCCAAATGGTTCGATGCCGGGACGCGGCTGGCGCGCGCGACATTAGCAAAATTATAACATACTATGAGTGGAAGGGCAAATAAAGGTTTTTCCTTTTCAGGAAACAAATTTCCACTCTGCGCTCTCCGCATTGCATTTTTCCGTCAGCCTGCCTATACTGGAATTATCACACCGTACAGGAGGTATTCGCATGTTTCAATACTCTGCCCTGGGCTGGAAGGATATCCCCCAGGTTGTCAATCTGTGGAACAGTTGTCCGGAATTGGACCCCATAGACCATCACAAACTGGCTACCGTGCTCTTTTCCAACGAGAATTACAGTGCCGGACATACGCTGGGCGCCTGGAATTGCGGGAATCTGGCCGGTTTTATTTTCGGCATGCGCCGTAGGTACCCCTATCTGGACCGTGGCCTTGAACCCGAAAAGGCCTGGGTTCTCTGCCAGGCCACAGCGCCCGAATACCGCTACCGGGGCATCGGAACCCAACTGCTCAACCGCCTGGAAAACCAATGGGCGGCCGAGGGGGTCTCCCATATCACGCTGTCCGCCTTCAGCCCCTATTATTTTTCTCCCGGTCTGGAGGCTTCCAATTCAGAAGCCCGGGCTTTTTTTGAACGGCAGGGCTACATATGCGGCACACCGGCCTATTGGATGGAAATGGACCTGAGCCATTTCACCATTCCCGCCCCGGTGGCAGAACTGAAACAGGCAAAATTAGCCCTCGGTTATTCTTACATTCCCTTTTCCTGGGAATATACCCTTCCTCTGCTGGATTTCGCCAAAGCAAATTTCAGCACCGGATGGCAGCAGCACATACGGCAGGCAATCCTGTCAGGGCGGGCTCCACAAACGCTTTCTCTCTGTCTTTACAAGGAGACCGTAGCCGGTTATTTACAGCGCCAGATGGACGGCGATCCCTGCAGGCTCGGTCCCTTTGGAGTGGCCCCCGACCACCGCAACGGCGGCGTCGGCACGGTGCTGGTCTGGGAAATGTTTCAATCCATGCATAAAAGCGGTTTGAATTATGTCTACTTCCAATCCACAGACCAGCCCGGACGGCGTTTCTATGAACGTCAGGGTATGACCGTAAAGCGGACATTTTATCATTATGAAAAAATGGGTTGTAAAACCATATAGCCCACAAAAAGAAGAGACAGGACTTCCAAATAATGGATTTTCCTGTCTCATCTTTTCCGCTCACGCTATATCATGGCCGCAAATGGATCACCGGCTCCAACTCCTCAACCTCTCTCCCGCTCACACAGTCCATATCCGGGTATTCGCCGCTATTGCACACAATCACCATAGTCGTCATATCGTACCCTTCCTCCTGCAGCTGCTTCAGATCAAATTCCATCAGAAAATCCCCCGCTTTTACACGGCTCCCCTGATCGACGCACGACTTAAACAGACGGCCGTTCAGACGAACGGTTTCCAAACCGATATGGATCATCAGCTCCGTTCCACCATCGGTGACCATGCCGATTGCATGCCTGGTGCGGAAAACCAGATTTACGATTCCATCCGCCGGCGCAACGACTCTGCCTCTCTTTGGAACCAGCGCAACCCCTTTTCCAATCACTTCCTCGCTGAATACAGGATCATTCACTTCCGCCATGGGAATCAGTCTGCCTTTGACCGGAGCTAAAATCTCACTTTGATTCCAAACAGGTCCTTTGGACTTTCCCGCTTCTTTTCTGCTAAATAGCCCCACTGCTGATTCCCTCCCCAATTTCTGTAATTTCCTGGAATTGATAGTCAAACCCCTGACGGTAAAAGTCCAGCTTCCACATGTCTTCCTCTGAAATCTGCCCGCAGCAGTTCACGCGGCTGTCAGCCTCCAGGTCAGCCAGAAGGATCTGCACCTCGCTGCTGTAGCGGCCGTAACGCTCATTGTCAACTGTAACCATACCTCTCCGGCGCTCACCGGTCAGCCCAGGCGCTACCTTGGCGCCGATCCTGGACATTTCCCGCGAAGTCCGGGACCGCAACACCTGCCGGTTGCTGTCATAACGGATATGGTGAGACGTGCCTAAAATAAGCTCCCGCTCCACCTGGCCGACGCCCGTTTCCAGCCGTATCTGCAAGGTCAGGGCCTCCCGATTCACCGCGCGGGCCACACAGGCCAGCTCTGTCTCATTGAAAAATTCATCCGCTGCCATCACGCCCCCGATTCCGGGGCTGCAAACTAAATCTACGCAAACCTGTTCCAGGTTCATTCCACGGTGCTGCTCCAGCGTGGGCAGTCCCAGACCCAGAGGCGGACGGGGATAGCTTTTCCCCGGGATGCACGCATAGGTGATTAATCCAAGCTCTGCGAAAATGCGGTTCTGCTCATTAAAAAATTCCCGGTCCAGCCCGGTCTCCGGCCGCGGATAAAAATTGTGGCAGGCGCGCAGTTCCAGCCGGCTGTCTATGGCGGTCAAATTTTTCTTAACCGCCTCCGCCTCCTCTCTGTCATAGATCGAGGCGTTGACTACAAAACCTTTTATCCCCAGGCGGTTGTAAAGCGCGCCGGCCTGTTCCGTGCAAAAACCGTAGTCCAGCCGCAGCAGGCCGATGCCGGCGCTGCGGACCCGTGCGCACATCTGTGAATCCGCAAGCAGCTGGCCGATCTCTCCGCCTCCGATATCCACCGTCAACTCCATCCCCAGATGGTTGGCCGTACGGGCCAGCTCCTCCAGCATTTCCACCTGGTCCTTCAGGGCCAATTCCGGCAGGTGGATACTTGAAAACACTTCCCGAAAGCCATACTTACCGGCCTTTTCCAGATAATCCGACCACAGAACGGTCTGCTGTCTCCATTGGACGGACGGATATATGGCGATG
>ERZ791881.2066-NODE-2066-length-10535-cov-7.038073_pt1 | contig 10535 bp, 9 predicted proteins | sample MGYA00510161_ERZ791881 | MGnify/ENA primary metagenome ERZ791881 (study PRJEB30046, sample SAMN00792073) | human gut metagenome | study: EMG produced TPA metagenomics assembly of the A metagenome-wide association study of gut microbiota in type 2...
GTTGCATTGCTATTTGGTGTACTGTTTTGACCTGATCTTGTGTAGACACTATTTAATGAAAAAAGTATTCTTGGCTTTTCCGAAGAAACCACTCTGGAAGATTGGCTTCTGTATTGGCTTGATGCTTATGTAAAGCCCGTTTCCAAACCGTCCGGCTATGAGCACTATCGAGATAATTGCGTAAAACACATCATTCCTGCAATAGGAGAAATCCAACTTGGAAACCTGACGCCACGCGTGTTGCAGCGCTTTTTCAACGAGCAGGCACGGACAGGCAATCTTCGTACCGGGGGACCGCTGTCCACTAAGAGCCTGCGCAATATGCGGGCCGTGTTGGATGTTGCATTGAAGCTCGCTACGGCCGAAGAATTGATGCCCAGCAATCCCGTTCCGCTGACCGCAATCAAGTCTGTGAAAAGCCGCCGGGTTCAAATTATGACCAATGACTCCCAGAGGGTCTTGGAAACATATCTGTTCGAACATTTCGGTCACAAAGAAGCCGACATTCTACTGGCACTGTACACAGGTATGCGTTTGGGCGAGATCTGCGCCCTGCGGTGGAAAAATTATCAGGAATCCACCGGGATGCTCTCCGTTGAAAGTACCGTGCGCCGCATCAGTGATATCGACTCAAGCCCTATGGCATCAAAGACGCAGCTGGTATTCGGTTCTGTAAAGACAACTTCCTCGGAACGAGAGTTATATATGCCAGACGTGGTACAGCAGTTGTTGAAGCTGCAGCGGGAGCGCTTTGCAAAAGAGTTCAGTCGGGAAGCCTGCGACGAAGATTTTATCGTTTTTAATCGTTGCGGCCGTGTGATGGACCCGGACAACCTCAGCCATTACTTTTCGCGGATTCTGCGGCAACTGCATCTGGAACATGTCAAATTTCACGCCATGCGACACACGTTTGCGACACGCGCTATCGAAAACGGCATCGACGTCGCAACGGTATCGGGCCTGCTGGGCCATGCCGATGTGACGACACCACGCATTTCTATGTGCATCCTCGGGATGAAGCTATGCGAGCCGCTATGCGTGGCATTGTGCCGGTAGGAACAGCGAACTTCGGGAACGGCGCGTAGCCAAATAGACATTTTAGGAAGTTCGAGCATATGAAACATTTGCTATGCTGTTCTATTCGCCACCTAAACAAAGGCTTGCAAGTCATCAATGTTGTCACATACAGAACTTCGTAAGATATTTTTGATGTACTCGTATACCATAGCCTCTTTTTTAGTAACAGGATTCATAGATGGTATTATCATCTGCAGCGCTTTACCCAGTGCCTACTCAGCAGGGGGTTCAGAGTATTGTCCTCTTCTACTGGTTCGGTTTATGTTGTTATATACAGCACCTGACGTCAAAAGGCAACTTATTGAGCACAGACAACATCTTGCGGAAAACAGTTGCGCCCAAAGGAAGCTTGTGATACTATTTTTATCAAATAATGTCGACAGACAATGCACAGATCAATGAGAAGACATTGCCGCAAATAACCGTAAGACTATTATTCGCTACGTCATCGCGCTTTGCGTTTTACCAGTATAACCACAAAAGTTCTGCACTTTGCGCTGATTTCTCTGTTTTTTCTCGGCAAAGCTGCGTTCCTTCGACTCGAACCTGCTGTCTTACAGTGTTTTCAAAGCCTTTGTTTTCTTATGTCGCGTGTACTTACCAGGTGTATCTTCAGGCCGGGCATAACGTTCAAAAGTAGGGAGTGTATGCAAAGTGAATGAAAGCAAACTGGATGTAAAAAAGAAAGCGGTCATCGAGATCGCAGAAAATTTGTTTTTGTCACAGGGTTTAGCAACGACCGAGATGAAGGAGATTGCCCGTTGTGCATCGATTAGCCGCAGTACACTGTACAGAATGTTTGATTCAAGAGAGACGCTGGCCTTTGCGGTCGCGGACAAATGCCTGCACGAACTGTTTGACCCCAAGCCTATGGAAATATACGGCACCGATCGATCCGGGTTTGAGATCCTGCGCAGCTATTCCAGCAATTTGATCGAGACGATGATCCAGGGCGTGCGCTACGTAAAATACCTCAGCGAATTTGACCAGATGTTTTCTGGCGATTATCCAGACACACCGGAAGCACGGAAATACGTGCAGTTCAACCGGCAGCGCCACGATCGTCAGATCCTGCTGAATATCCTGCGCCTGGGGACGGAAGACGGAAGCATCCGCGGGGATATCGACGCCAATATGCTGGAACTTACCATCGGCAATACGCTCCTTGGCGTCGCGCAGCGAATCCTCCCACGGGAAAAAAATTACCGGCAGGAATACGGCTATGGGCGGGAAATCCTTTACAATGTCATGGAACTGATGGTGGAAGGCGTGCGCAATAAAGACGCTTAATAGCGTTTTTTTAGGTGGACGGCCGTAAAAGCACAGCGGCCCGCGGCAAGAAAAAACACATAAAAAATTAATATTGACACACGTGTCTCACTTTGATACAATGTACTTGAAGGTGAGACGCGTGTGTCATTTTTTTGCATGCGCTCTATGACGGACCAGAAAATGTAAGGAGGTATTTATTATGAAAAGGTTCACAAGTATGTTCCTCGCGGTATGCATGTTAGCGTTATCGGTTTCCGGTTGCTCCCAATCTTCCGGGGCGGAAGCGTCGACGTCCGCTGCGTCCACGGCTTCTGGGGATGCAGCGGAAGAAATGATCACCTTGACCTATTGGGACGGCTGGGCTGATGTTGGGACGGAGCCTACCGCGGCGGCTGTGACGTATGCGCTTGAAGAGTGGGAGAAAGAAAACCCGAATATCCAAATCGTGGCGGATCACACTACCTCTACCTCTGGCGCGTATAAAACCAAGATCAAGACAGCGCTGTCTTCCGGGGAAGCACCGGATGTGTTCCTGATGGATAAAGGCTCGTTTGCACAGCCTTATATCGACGCCGGCAAACTGCTTGAACTGGATTCCTACCTGAGCGAGAGCCTGGACGGTATGAAGGAGGGCGTTATCGAGACGGCTTCGTCCGGCGGAAAGATTTACGGTGTGCCGTTTAATATGCATGTCAACGGCATTTACTGCAATACAGAATTGTTTGAGAGTAACAACATCAGCTACCCCACCACGTGGGAAGAACTCATCGACGTATGCCGGCAGTTCAGCGAGTTGGGCATCACCCCCATTGCCATGGGCAACAAAGAGCTATGGCAGGCCATCCAGCTGTTCGAACCCATGATGCTCAGCGAGGCTGGCTATGATTACTGCCTCGATGCGATCAATCGGCTGGAATCTTTTGACTGCGAGGCGACGGTCAAAGCAGCCAATATCATGCTGGAACTGGCGAAATCCGGCGCGTTTTCGAAAGGCGCGGCTGGTTTAACCTTTACCGAGGGCGCAGCTGAGTTTGCACAGGGTACGGCGGCCATGACCATCAACGGTACATGGGGCCTTGCTACGTTTGAGGGGGATTCTGTGGTGGTAGACGGTAAAGTCAAGATCATTCCGTTCCCCCGTTCGCAGGCCCCCCAAGTGACGGAGACTGTGCTGCAGGCGGGTCCGTATGAATATTTTGCGGTCAACCCGGATTGCGCGCACCCACAGGAGGCGGTTGAGTTTGCCGTATTCATGAGCCAGAAGATCTCCGACTACTGCTATCAAAATGGTTTGGGTCTGCCGGTATGGGATACCGAAGGCCAGACCAGCAGTGAACTGTTCCAGCAGGCGCTGGACGAAGCCGCTACGGCAACGCGCTTTATGTCTGGCTGGGACTTCTATTTCGACAGCGACGTGACGGTAGACTATATGAACCTAGTTTCTATGCTGCTGCTCGACCAGACCACGGCAGAAGATTTTGCCGAGCAGTTGCAGCAGGCAAATACGAAATAATGCAGGTTTATATAAGTCTCAGAGGAAACGAGTAAAAAGAGGGGGTATTATGAAGAAAATTTTGTCAGACAAACGAGCTATTGTGATATTTTTGCTGCCGGCTGCGCTTGTGTATGCGATTTTTGCGATATACCCCGTCATCATGTCCGGGTACTACAGTTTACTGGATTGGAATGGCGTGGGAGACGCGAAGTTCATCGGACTGAGCAATTATGTAAACCTTTTCGTCGGCAACAATGATGGCTTCGGCAGTGCGCTGCTCAACTCGTTCATTCTCGCTTTTTTGTCGGTGTTCGTTCAGTTGACCTTATCCCTGGTTCTAGCGTTGGCGATCACGTACCCTAAAGTGAAGAAACAGGAACGGTTCTACCGCACCGTATACTTCCTACCGGCGATCGTATCAACGGTCATCATTGCAGAACTGTGGAAAAGATCTATCACCCGTCTTATGGCCTGCTCAACGGCTTCCTTGGTATGCTTGGCTTGGAAAGCTGGCAGCGGGAATGGCTGGGCGATACCGAAACCGCGTTGATCGCTGTATTCATCCCCATCGTTTGGCAGTACATCGGCAACCATATGCTTATGATGTATTCTGCGATCAAAGGCGTACCGAATGAACTGCTGGAAGCGGCCTGTATCGACGGCGCATCCTATTTGCAGACGTGCTTTCTAGTGACGATCCCGATGATCAAGGACATGATCATCGTCTGCGTTACCTTTGCCATCGTCGGCTCGCTGAAGGTGTTCGACCTGGTATACGTCATGACGAATGGTGGGCCACTGCATGCCACTGAAGTCCCCGGTACGCTGATGTACTCGGCTATTTTTCAAAAAAACCAATACGGATACGGAAGCGCGATCGCGGTATTCATTGTGCTCGAATGCGTGCTCTTTACCTTTGCGTCCCGCTGGTTGATGTATCGAGCGTTCGGGGACGACAGAGAAACAAAAACTTCCCGTCGCAAGGGGGGGCGCTAAAATGAAAACGCTGCAAAAGCCAAAACTTCCACACTCTCCCGGTTTGGTCCTAACGACGATAGTTTTGATGACCGTGGCGCTGGTGCAGATATTTCCCTTTTACTGGATGCTGACGTTTTCCTTGAAGAGCAACGCCGATATCTATGGAGGAAATATCGCGGGTCTACCCACAACGCTGCATTTTGAAAACTATGTCAAGGCATTTACCACCGGGAACATCGGAGTATATTTGAAAAACAGCGTGATCATCACGCTGGTGACGATCGCGGTGGTAACTTTGCTGGCCTGTATGGCGTCTTACGCCATGCTACGTATGGAGTGGAAATTTCAAGGGGCGGTGTTTGCGCTGTTCCTGCTGGGGTATATGATTCCAATGCATGCGACGTTGCTGCCGCTGATGAAATTGCTTGGCAAACTGGGGCTGTTGGATTCCCGCCTGGCATTAATCTTCCCCTACATCGCGTTTGGGCTACCGTTTGCAATTTACATTTTGTCAGGCTTTATGCGCGCGATCCCGCGGGAACTGGAGGAAGCGGCCTGCATCGACGGCTGCAACATATTCCAGATCTTTTTCCGCGTTATCATGCCGCTGCTGAAACCGGCAATTTCCACCATCGTGATTTTTACGTTTCTGAGCGCATGGAACGAATTGATGTTGGCAATGACATTTATCAACGACGCTTCCAAAAAAACGCTGACTTACGGGATCATGAGTTTTGAAGGGCAGTATGCGGTCGACTGGGGGACCGTCGGCGCAGGGCTGTCGATTGCAACGATCCCGGTGTTGATCTTCTACCTTATTTTTGCCGAAGCGTTCCAAAAAGGTATCGTCGCCGGCGCTGTCAAAGGGTGACGGCGATGTGCGACTGGTAATTACAGGAGGACAAAAATATGAATCCATGGAGACCGAACAGCCCGTTGAGCGGGATGCCCTTGATCAAGGATGGGGTACGCTCCAAACGGGAATCAAGCTATGACCGAACCGGCGCCAACCGGGACTTCGTCCGTGTGGAAACGGGCGAGACCGCCACGCTGTGCGACATTGAAGGCTGCGGCTGTATTAAACATATTTGGCTGACGACGTTCTGCCAGGCACCGCAGTTTCTGCGCAAACTGGTACTGGAAATGTACTGGGACGGCGAAACGAACCCCAGCGTTCGGACCCCGCTCGGCGATTTCTTCGGTGTCGGCCATGCCATGAGCAAACATTTTGTGTCGCTGCCGATCAGTATGATCACGCTGAAGCGCAACGGACCCAACGGCCCTTACGGCCCTGCCATGAACTCGTTTTTCTCTATGCCGTTCGGTTCCCGCGCCCGCATCCAGATTATCAACCAAAGCGAGATGCCGGTAGAAAGCCTTTTCTATCACATCGATTACGAGTTATACGACGAACCGATCCCCGCGGATATGGGGCGTTTCCACGCGACATGGAACCGGGAAAATCCCTGCAAGGCCGTACCGCAGCCGGTATCGCCGAGCAATGCCGCGGCTGATCTGCCAGGCGTCAACTTGACGGGGGATGAAAACTACGTGGCGCTTGAGGCTACCGGGAAAGGGATCTATGTCGGCATGGTGTTGAATGTGGACAACTTTAATGTGTCCAACCAGCAGCACCCGTGGTTTGTGGAGGGCGACGATATGATTTTTATTGACGGCGAAAGCTGGCCGCCCTCGATCCACGGCACTGGGCTGGAAGACTATTTCCACTCGGCCTGGTGCTTCCCGACCGGGGAATATGAATCGCCCTACTATGGCACGTCTCTTGCCAGCGATACGCAGGAGCACTTCGGAAAATGGAGCCTTTACCGCTTCCATGTGGAGGAACCGATCTATTTCCAGAAATCCATCCGCGTGACGTTTGAACATGGCCACAACAATGACCAGGCAAACGATTGGTCCAGCGTAGCGTACTGGTATCAGCTGGAACCGCATAAAGATCTGCCTGCGCTGCCGGACGTAGAACAGCGCCTGGCCAGGCGCTGGCCTGATTTTGGAATCTGGAACCGATAGGAGCTTGCCATATGCCATTCAAACCAGACTTTTTATGGGGGGCTTCCACCTCGGCTTACCAGGTGGAAGGCGCCAGCGCAGAAGACGGGAAAGGCCCGTCTGTGCAGGATATCAAGACCCTCCCGCCCGGCACGGCGGATTTTACGGTAGCCAGCGACCATTACCATCGCTTTCGGGAGGATATTGCCCTGATGGCGGAAATGGGGCTCAAAGCATACCGCTTCTCTATTGCATGGACACGCATCTATCCGCAGGGGGACGGCCCTGTGAATGTGCGAGGGCTTCAACATTACAGCGAGGTGATCGATACTTGCTTAGCGCACGGCCTCACGCCGATCGTGACGATGTATCATTTTGATCTGCCCGCGGCTCTGGATGCCGCGGGCGGGTGGAACAATCGGGCGACGATAGATGCGTTCGTGCAGTATGCACGCACACTGTTCGAACAGTTCGGGGATCGGGTCAAATACTGGCTGACGATCAATGAGCAGAATATGATGGTGCTTTGCGGCGATGCGGTGGGCACGGTCGGAAACCAAGAAGAGGCCCGCCGCACGCTGTACCAGCAGAACCACCACATGCTGCTGGCGCAGGCACAGGCTGTGGCGCTTTGCCACAGCCTTGTGCCGGATGCGCGCATCGGTCCGGCGCCCAATATTTGCAGCATTTATCCGCGCACCTGCGCACCGGAGGATGTTCTTGCCGCGCAGGATTTTGAAGCGCTGCGCAACTGGCTGTATCTTGATGCAGCAGTGTACGGGACATATAATCCCACGGCCTGGAACATCCTGCGGCGCAAAGGAGTCGAGCCGACGATCCTGTCGGCTGACAGGGAAATATTGAAAGCGGGCAAGCCCGACTTTTTGGCTTTCAACTATTACAATACCATAACGGTGCAGGCGCCTCAAAACACGCCTGACATGCAAACGACGCATGATCAGCAGACCGGGACTACGGAACCCGGGTTCTACGAGGGAGTCATCAACCCCTATCTTGGCAGGACACGGTTTGGCTGGGAAGTAGACCCCGTCGGGTTCCGCACAACGCTGCGCGCAGTATATGAACGCTATCGTCTGCCGTTGCTGGTCACAGAAAACGGCTTGGGAGACTGCGACTCTCTGGATGCGGACGGAACGGTAACTGACGATTATCGGATCGAATACCTGCAAGCTCATATCGCGCAGATGCAGCGTGCCGTCGAAGACGGAGTTGAGATCATCGGCTACTGCCCTTGGTCGGCGCTCGATCTAATCAGCACACACCAGGGCATCCGTAAGCGCTATGGATTTATTTATGTCAACCGTACGGACGAAAAGACTCTTGATTTGCGTCGGGTCCCTAAAAAGTCATTTTATTGGTATCGTGATGTAATCCGCTCCGCAGGGATCGGGAAGGCGTGCGCCAGCCCTTGCGCAGCATACAAATAGCAAGGGGATAAATTATGGAATACCTCGTGATCGACGTAGGCGGAACTGCCATTAAATATGCGTGCATGAACGAGAATGCGGAATTTCTGGAAAGAGGCGAGATTCCTACGCCAATGGACAGCCTAGACAGCTATCTGGCGGCGTTAGGTACGATCATCCACCGATATGACCACAATGTCGAAGGAATCGCCATGTGCGTACCCGGCATCATCGACAGCGTACAGGGCGTTTGCATCACAGGGGGGAACCTACGCTATGTAAAGGGCCTGCCGCTGGCCACGCTGCTGGAAGAACGGTATGGGCTGCGGGTATCACTGGAAAATGACGCCCGCTGTGCGGCCCTAGCCGAACTTTGGCGAGGAAGCCTTAAAAACTGCGCAGACGGTGTCGTGATCGTACTGGGTTCGGCGGTAGGCGGTGCGCTTGTGAAAAATGGCAGCATCCATAAAGGCAGCCATTTTTCAGCAGGAGAGATCAGTTTTATCGAAAAAGATGGGGACATTTCCGACATCTGCAACTCGGTCGGGTATCAAAATGGCGTTCTATCGCTGTACAGGCTGGTGGAGCAACAAACGGGGATTCCGGCGGCCGAGCTGGACGGTATACGGATCTTCGAGATGGCGAATCGCGGGGATGCTGGCGTGCTGGAAGCGATTGACCGTTTCGCCAAAAGTTTGGCACGGGTGATCCATAACATCCAGGCGATCTACGACCCGGAAGTGTTTGCGGTAGGCGGCGCGATCAGTCAGCAAAACCTTTTCATAGAGTCACTGATCCGCAACGTGGATTCTATATACAATCGGTTGCCATTCACAGCCCCCCGGGCTAAAGTAGTGCCCTGCCGCTTCCGCAATGCTTCCAATTTGGTGGGAGCATTGTATCATCACCTTGCCACAGCGGATCCATCTTGTTGCCGGCTTGAGACAAACGGATAAGGAGCAATTACAGATTTTGTAGTCTGTACAGTTCGTAGTAACGCAAAACAGAGTTATGTATCGCCTTCGCAGCCGGTAGCGAAAGACAATCTGATCTATCTTTCATTTGGGCAGGGTTCGGCCGCGAAAGATTAAATGCCGTTGCTTCTAAGGCATAACGGTTAGGCTGAAAATTAAGGTAACGTGTCGATTGAGTTCGGCACGTTATTTTTTTTCGGTCGAAAATTGCAAGTGCAAGTTGGACACCTGCACAGTAAAAATTAGTTCATGAACCGTGGGCATGAGGAGAGCCTCTGGCTGTCCTCGTGAGCTTGGTTGCCGCAGCCCGCAGGCTGCGAATTCTTAATGCTGGTAGACCCGGTCAAGGAAGTTGTCAAACAGTTCCTCCGGGGTATGGTAGCCAAGATTCCTGCGTGGTCTCCCGTTGAGCTTGTCAGCTGCCATTAAGATGTCCTCATCAGAGAACTGTTCCATTGACACGCCCTTGGGGATGAATGCCCGGAACAGGCCGTTGTGCCGCTCGTTCTGAGCACGCTCCCAAGATAAGTAGGGGTGGGCAAAGTAAACCTTACTGCCCCAAGCCTCGGCCTGAGCGAAGTCAGCAAACTCGGAGCCGTTGTCCACCGTAATGGTCTTGAATAACTGGGAGAACTTGTCTCCGTACTCGGCTTTCAGATTCTTCATGGCGGCTGTAACGGCATCTGCTGTCTTGCCGGGGATACGGAAAGCAAGGTAGGCTTCCGTCACTTTCTCCACGAGGGAAAAGACAACAGACTCCTTCCCATCACGTTTGCCAACCACGGTGTCGCCTTCCCAATGGCCTTCCTCCACCCGGAGAGCGGCGATTTCGGGACGCTCATCAATGCTTTTGCCGTAGGCTTTCTTGTTCTCCCGCGTCGTCTTTTCCTTGCGCTGCTTACGTTTCAGGGCATCCGGCACTTCGGTCACAGAGATGGGCAGATTCCCGGCCCACAGTTCGTTGTAGAGCGTGTGGGTGCAGCTCATCTCATCTTCCGGGAACAGGTTATGAAGTCTGGCATATGTATTGCAATTATTCTTCAAAACACAATAAGCGTATCCATAAAGAGAGATGTATGTTATGAGACAAGATTCCTTTTAATCATTCTTCCAAAAGAATAAGGCATCACAAACGAAAACCTCCGCCTGTGAATGGGGCGTGGACGGCATGGCCGTTCACGCCCCATATTTTTTCGACTTTTTTCTTTTATTTTCGAATTCTGACGAAGATAAAAATGTTAAATAGCGTTTACACGAGCGATATGGTATAATGGGAGCAAGAGATCCGAAAGAGGTGTTCCC
>ERZ791881.2071-NODE-2071-length-10505-cov-6.851100_pt1 | contig 10505 bp, 6 predicted proteins | sample MGYA00510161_ERZ791881 | MGnify/ENA primary metagenome ERZ791881 (study PRJEB30046, sample SAMN00792073) | human gut metagenome | study: EMG produced TPA metagenomics assembly of the A metagenome-wide association study of gut microbiota in type 2...
TTTACGTTCCAACCTCTCTTATTCTCCTTTGGCTGCTTTAGAGCTTTATGTTAATGCATCATAAACAATCTTTTTTAGAACCATTATCATCCGATTAACAAAAACAAATGAACAAGAAACTTTTGTTGGCAAGCCTGCTTGCCGTGTTGCTCTTTTCATCGTGCTCGCGTAAGAGTTACGTCTACCTGCAGGACATGAAAGGGGGTACGGGCTATCCGTATGAATCAAACTATGAGGCTGTGGTGCATCGCGACGACCGCCTTAGCATCACTGTCAGCAGCAAGAATCCTGAACTGGCCATACCGTTCAACATCTATGGGGGAACGTTCCGTGTTGGCGAGGATGGCAATGTGTCTGCCAGTTCAACAACACATGTCAATGAAAAGGGCTACCGTGTCGATGTAGAGGGCAACATTGATTTTCCGATACTCGGCAAGTTGCACGTTGAGGGCCTGAAGGTGAGCGAGGTCGTCAATCTCATAAAGAGGAAAATCATCGAGGGCAGTTACATGAACGACCCTATAGTGGCTGTCGAGTTCCTCAACTTCAAGTATACCGTGCTTGGCGCAGTGGGGCGCAACGGCACTTTCTCTGTCGATGGCGACCGCATCACGTTGCTCGAAGCCATAGCCAACGCCGGCGACCTTACTGCCAAGGCACGTACAGACCGTGTCACAGTCATCCGCGAGTTGAATGGCGAGCGGCGCATGTACATCAATGACATCACGAGCAAGGATGTGTTCGACTCGCCTGCGTTCTATTTGCAGCAGAACGACATAGTCTACGTTGAGCCGAAGTACAAGAAGAAAGACAACGAAGACCGTGGCTGGCAGATTGGCACCACATTGCTCTCGGCTGTCACAGCCGTATGCTCCATTCTTTGGGCCATCAAGTGAGTTTCGTTTACAGTTGCTGCCTGCATCCGGGGCGCGTCTTTTTTGCGGCATTCGATTGCCGTCGTGGGGGCGTTGTTTCCATTTTGCCTCATGGCAGTGAGACATAGTTAAATATAAAAATGCAAACAAACAATTCAAACAACAAGTCAGAGCAGGGCATCAATATCGTCGACTTGCTCTTGTACTTCGCTTCAAAGTGGAAGTGGTTCTTGCTTTCGGTGATTGTCTGCGGAGGTTTCGCATGGTATAAGTATGCCTGTGCGCCATTTGTTTATTTCCGTTCGGCTACCGTCATCATCAAGGATCCGTCTAACAAGGCTTCAACGGCCGGACTCGACCGTTACGACAACTTCATCAACAAGGTCAATGTGGCCAACGAGGTGCTGCAGTTCCGTTCAAAGCAACTCATGGCCGAGGTGGTGAAGCGTGTGCGTGCCGATGTCAGCTATCAGGTGAAGGACGGCTTGCGCCACAACGAGCTTTACAAGCAGTCTCCGGTGCAGGTGAGCTTCACCGACGCCACCGACGCACAGTATGCTGCCCTCACTGTCACGCCGCGCGACAAGCAGACCGTGGTCGTGACCGACATCACCGGGGCCGACGAGTCGGCCAGCTACACCGTCAAGCTCGGCCAGGCCGTGACGCTGGGCAAGTCGATGCGCGTAACCATAACCCCGACCAATTATTATGGCTCGTCGTGGATGGGTACGCCCGTGCGTGTACAGAAGCTGCCGCTTGAGTCGGTGGTGGCCCGCTATAAGGGGGCTTTGGGCATACGGCAGGAAGAAGACGAATCGTCTATCCTTACGCTTGCCCTGAAAGACAATTCGCCAACGAGGGCCGAAGATGTGCTCAACATGCTCATCACCGTATATAACGAGGAGGCCATCAAGGACAAGAACCAAGTGGCTGTCAATACTGCCAACTTCATCAACGAGCGACTCATCATCATCGGCAATGAGCTCGGCAGCGTGGAGTCCGACCTCGAGTCGTTCAAGCAGCGCAACCAGATTCTCGACATCTCTTCGACGGCAAATATGTATATGGGCGAGTCGCAGAAGTACAATGCCGGCGCCCTTGAGCTGGAGACTCAGTTGAGGCTGGCCAATTTCATAAAAGACTATCTTGTCGACCCGAAGAAGGAAACCGAACTGATACCGGCCAATACCGGCATCGGCGACGCAGCCATCGAGAGCCAGATAAGCAACTATAACGCTGCAAAGCTCAAGCGCGACCGCCTTATAGGCGACAGCAGCGACAAGAACCCTGTGGTTGAAGAGCTCAACAACTCGCTGCAGGCAATGAAGCAGAACATCATCCGGGCCGTAGACAACATGATTGTCAGCCTCAACGTCAAGCGCAACGATGCACGCAACCGCGAGATGAGGGCTCGCAGCCGGGTGACGTCAATGCCTACCAAGGAGCGCCAGATGCTGTCCATCGAGCGCCAGCAGAAGATAAAGGAGGCGCTCTACCTCTTCCTGCTCAACCGGCGTGAGGAAAACGCCCTGTCGCAGGCCATGGCCGACAACAATGCCCGAGTTATCGACAGTGCCGACGGCCCCGACTCGCCTGTGTCGCCTCAGCGCAACCGCATCATCTTGCTTGGCTTGGCTGTTGGCGTGGCCGTGCCTGCTGTGGCATTGTTGTGCATCATGTTCATGGACACCCGTGTGCGTAGCCGCCGCGACATCGTCAAGGCTGTCAGCGTGCCGTTCCTCGGCGAGATTCCACTCGACAAGGAGCTTGCCCGCCAAAGGGCCAGCCAGCCCGACCCCGACGGAATGGTGGCCGAAGCCTTCCGCATATTGCGCACCAACATGACGTTCATGGGGCATCACGATGTGCCGATGAAGGTGGTCACCTTCACTTCGTTCAACGAGGGAGCCGGAAAGACCTTCGTTTCTTACAACCTGGCCGTGAGCCTTGTCAGGGCGCAAAAGAGGGTGGTGCTTGTCGACCTCGACATACGAAAGGGCACGCTCAGCCGTCACCTTGGGGCTGCAAAGGAGGGTGTTACCAATTATCTGGCATCGCCTTCTGTGGCGCCCGAGGCAATAATCCAGCATAGCGATGCCGGTTTCGATGTCATATCGGCCGGCCACATAGCGCCAAACCCTGCCGAACTGCTCATGGACAGCAGGCTCGACGAGCTTTTCGATTACCTGCGCCAGCACTACGACTTCATCATTGCCGACAATGTGCCGGTGGGGGGTATCGCCGATGCTGCCATCGCAAACCGCATAGCCGACCTTACCATCTTCGTGGTGCGTGCCGGCAGGCTTGACCGCAGGCAGTTGCCCGACATCGAGACGCTCTATGAGCAGAAGAAGCTGAAGAACATGGCCCTCATACTCAACGGCGTGGCACCCGGACACCACGGCTACGGCTATGGTTACGGCTATGGCTACGGTTATGGTTATGGCTACGGGCATGGGCATAAGCATGGAAAGAAATGGAAGAAATAAAATATTGACATCATGATTGGCCAACAGTGTTTGGCAGATAGTTTTTAGTGTATGTGCACTTAATGGATGCCGTAAACTAATAAGTCTCTCAATACTGCATCAGCAACAGCAAATATCAACTATAGTTAAATAAAAAACTTTATCGCGATGAAAGAAGAAAAGAAAGAAAAGTATGAGTCTCCTCGCACAGAGAAGACGCAAGTAAACCTGGAAAGTGGGTTTATGACTGCCTCGATTTTCGAGGACGTGAACAACCAAGACGACGGCGTTAGCATCGAAGGCCATGAAGTTGGCAATACCGGTGACTACACAAACATTGGTTGGGATTTTCAAGATGATCAAATTAATACCACAAACAGTTTTAATTGAGGAAACATTATGAAAAAACTAATGTATTCTTTATTTGCAACCGCTCTTGTAGTCTTGAGCGGTTGTCAAGACGATGTCGTAGAGCAGAAGCCGTCTACACCCGCGCAAGTTGGCGATGAAATATCGTTTGGCTCTTCGCTGCGTGATGTGCAGACTCGTACTATCTACGACGACGAGCCTACACAGGCCGAAGACGGCAGTTATTATTACCGTGTAAGATGGGAAGAAGGCGACCAGATAGCAATATACTGCCCCCAGGCTTCCAACGGCACATTGGTAAACTACTCGGTTTCTCCCGATGCAAACGATCCAACCCGTTCAAGCCGCGTGACAAAGGTAAATACTGATGAACCGGGGCTGCAGTGGGGCGAATCTGATGAACATCACTTCTATGGGTTCTATCCGGCAAACCGTGTTACGGGAACTGAAAACGGCCTCATCAACGGGTATGTGCCTACAGAGCAAAGTCCTATAGAATGGAATGAGGTTACCAATAACGGTGGAACAAACTTCTATGGGAAAACCAACACAGACAACGCTTATATGTGGGCCTATGGTAAGTTTACCAAGAGCACCATGGGTGGCCAAGATGTTCCGCTTACGTTCCATCCGTGGATGACTGTATTGCAGATTAAGATTCCCGGCCCGACAGAGGGCAGGATGAAGATTTCAAACGTAAACATAATTGCCACAGAGGGGGAGCAGACTGCAATAGCCGGCGATTTCGTCTGTGATATGACCCCAGTGGAAGAAAATGGTGCTGATGGTGTTCCTGTTTATAAATCCACAACAGAGGGACAAGTGACAAACACCATATCAATCTCTGGTTGGAACACTGATACACAAGACTTTGTTGAGCTTGACAGCCCCAACGATACCATGATTGTGCGTGCTTATCTGCTTCCTATTGACGAGAATTTACCTTCGGCGCGCAATCTGCAAATCGCTGTCCAGACAATGAATGGTGCTCCGCTTACGAGAACCCTGGGATATAGCGGTGTAGGTGAGAACTCAATCCAGCCGCATAAGGTAAACACTGTAATACTGCCGAATTTGACTGAATCAGGCCAGACAAACTATTGGATGAGTTCGCTTGACAGAAATATTTATCTTTCTGAGCTGTCCATTCCCGGCAGTAAGTTCTCTTATCTTACGCCTACTAATGCAGGTGGCAATGCCGCATTCCAAGGTGAGGGTATTGAACAGCAGTTCCTTGATGGTGTTCGTGGATTCATTGTCCAAGTAGGTGCAGATGCTACGTATAATGCAACTCGTGATTGGTTGGACTATAATTATACTTATACAGATGCAACCTTGCCTATATTCTGTGGTAATGGCGATATGTTGTCTGACGCAATATCATCTATTGCCAACGCCCTGTCTACTGCCGAACAAGAGCTTGGCCAAGATCGTAACTTGGAATGTGCGGTTGTGATGATTACTTATGCAGGTGATGCTGCTGTGTCGGCAAACTTTACGGGTGCTGGTTCTCGTCATAGTATAAGTGATGTTGGTGGAGCTGAACATGTTTGGATGGACGCTATCGCCAATGAGTTTAAAGAGCTTGGATACAATGTTGACAACAGAATTTATACAGATGAAATCACCGCCAATACAACTTTGGACGATGTTAAGGGCAAGATTATCCTGAAGGTAAACACAAACAGCAACGCACAACACGGTTATATTGCTGCAGATGACAATGTGCCCGCACTGTTCTCACGCTGGGATGGTGCTATAAATACTGTTGACTTGCGATGGGGCTCACCTAACACAAACTCTACCCGCACTCCTCTTAAATGGATGTATCAAGAGGCAACGCACGTTGGAACAGGCACAGAAATTACACCTGAAGCTAAATATGACGGTGCCATGAGCGTGTTCCAAAACAGTATTAAGGCATATCAAGAAAACTCTGCGCATGACACATGGTTCATGAATGACTGTGGAGGTACATTCCACGGAACTGTGTCAGGTGCTGACAGTTATGACGGAGAATATGGTAATGGCGATACTAATGACGATGCGCCGATTGCCTTTGCGCGCTGGTTCAATCCGCAGATTACAAGATATCTGCAGGAGCGCGACGCAAACGCTTCGCTTGGCCTTGTGTTCTTCAACTTTGCCGATAAGCAGGACACCGGTAAGCAATATGGCACCGACAATCTGATACAGTCCATCATCGACAACAACTTCAAGTTCAATCTGCGTAAAGAGGACAGCAGCACCGACACCAACAACTCTTCTTTGAGCAACTCCGGCTCAGGCTATGGTAATGGTGGCGCCCTTATCGAATAATGTCACATCTCTCTCGTTTGCTCGGTATGGTTGCGCCATTGCTGTGGTGCGACCGTACCGGGCAATGCCTTTAGCTTGCGTGCCGTCCTTTGCGGCATGTGGGCTCAGGCTGTTTGTGGCCAATGACTATCTAACCCAAAAACATAAAGCTTATAAGATAAAATGAAACGAAACTTAATACTCTGCTGTGCCGGTGCGCTTTTGCTGTGCGTTACGGCTTGCTCTGATACCGACGGGTTGGGGCAATCGCAGTTGCAACAGCAATCGCGCTTTACGCTGATCGCACATGCCGACAGCTATACGTCTCTGCCCGAGACGCGCACTGTTGTCGGTGGTGCCGCCGACGACGGTTCATTGGAGATGTTGTGGTCGCCTGGTGACAGTATCGGTGTGTTCAGCGCGTCGGGTAGCGACGACGTCCCGTATGTCAATTCGGCTGCCGAGGCTTCGGCCACAGCCGTGTTCACCGGCAGCATGGATGCCGGCAGCATACCGGCCTATGCCTACTACCCGTACTCGGCCCAAGTGACCTCCACCGATGCCATTCCCGTCGAGATACCCACCAACCAGAGCTATTCCGGGCCACAGTCTGTGGCTCAGTATGACGTCAAGGCTGCCACGGTAACCGCTGACGGGGCCGATGGCTACCAGTTGCATTTCCGCAACATGGCGGCGCTCGTGCGTTTCGACATCAGCCTCACCGACGGCTATGGCTCATTGGCATCCGACGAGCGGCTGTGGTGCGTAGAGATAGAGACCGGCGACAATGTCACGGGCAGCTACACCTACGACCTTGGCAACATTGACGGCGGGCTTGTGCCTGCCGAGGGCGGCGGCCAGAGCAAACTCATCAACCTTGCTTTTGCCAATACGCCATCGCTCAGCAATGTGATAACCGCTTATGCCGTGGTGGCTCCCGGCCGGCAAGACGGCACAACATGGAGGGTGCGTTTCATTACCGATAAGCACACTGTTGAGTTCACCACCCAGGCCTTGTGCGACTTTGAGGCCGGCAAGTTTTATACCATGCCCCTCAACGGCACAATACTGGGCAACAACGAGGGTTCGATGGATGTGGCCGAGACCGAGGAGACGGCCAACTGCTACATAGTGACAGAGCCGGGTGAATACAGTTTCCCGGCCACAGTCATAGGCAACGGACAGAAGGGTATCATACCCGGTGTGGGCTTCCATACCGAGACGGCTTACATCAGTCCGAAGTCGGCAGGCCTCGTATGGTCTGAAGCCCAGGATTTCGTTTCAAACGTCAGGCTTGAAGACGGTAGGGTGCACTACACCGTAGGCAGCGCATACAGCAACAATGCCGTGATTGCCGTCTACAGCGAGCCCGACTGCCAGGGCGAGATACTGTGGAGCTGGCATATATGGGGCACCATCGGCCAGCCAAAGGATGAGGAGTATACCAACCAGGCCGGTGCCAAATTCATGGTGCTTGACCGTGAGATAGGGGCGGTTCGCGTTGCCCAGTATGGCTGTTTGTATCAGTGGGGGCGCAAAGACCCGTTTCCAAACAATGTCGTGACCCGTTACTGGAATGGCAGTGAGCTCGTGAAATTCAACACCAATTTCGGTTGGTCGCACGTAAAGATAGACAATGCAACCATTGCCGACGCCATACACCACCCGATGGAGCTGATTGCCGGCAACGCCACTTCTCAGTACAACTGGCTCGGCGAAGACAACTACTACCTGTGGGGCGATGCAGGGCGCGAACTGCCCGACAGCTTGTATGAGGCATCGGCCGGTGCGGGCTGGAACCAGCAAAAGACCATCTACGACCCGTCGCCGGTGGGCTATCGCGTGGCCAACATCTTCACGTTCAGCGGCTTTACCAAGTGTGCCAGTGGCACCAACGCCGACATAGAGAAGGGCAAGCTTTCTTACATCAACTACGTCAAGGCACAGGAGGGCACCGACAAGTGGTATTTCAAGAAAAACGCCGACGACACCGAGGGCGTTCAATACCAGGACATCAGGGCCCGCGACGGCCGTGAGGGCTACCAGAAGAAAAACGCCGGCTACGGCGGCTACTGGTGGGCGGCCGAGGCCTATGCCGGGGCAGACAGGGCCTACGCCTGCTATCTGAAGACTGACCAGTATGTTCAGGGCGCCGACCGTTACAACGAGATACAGACCTACGGCAGGGGCTATCTGTTGCGCGACGCTTACGCTGTGCGCTGCGTGCGCGAATAAGACTGATAAGTAGGTGTTTAAAATTAATTGCCATCAAATTGCGCGCTGTTTCGGAGATGCATGCCAAAGTCTGAAGCGAGAGCGTAGCGGGCTACGCCACCGATGATACATTGGTATGCGGCACGAAAGAGCACACAAGATGTTGGCAAAGATATGGAGGACACCTGCAAGGGCAATTGTATCTGTTGATTTTGGACAGCTACTTAAATATATTTATAAACCAAATTTAAGCATATATGATTCGGAAAACATTGATTGCGGCTTTAGCTTTGGCTGCCGCAGGGCCGGTTTGCGCGCAAGACGCCCAGACGGCTCAGGGTGCTGACGCCACAGAGTCTGTGGAGTACAGCAGTGACAAATACAAGGTGGAGACCAACCGGTTTTGGAGCAACTGGTTTGTCAGCGTTGGCGGTGGTGCGCAGGTGTACTTCGGCAACCACGACAAGCAGGCCGACTTCGGCGACCGCCTGAGCGGGGCGCTCGACGTGGCTGTGGGCAAATGGTTTACCCCGGGCATAGGTGTGCGCTTCATGTACAGCGGACTGACCGTAAAGGGTGCAACGCAGAAGGGGGCCCTGGCCCACAGCACCGGCGAGGACGTGCCGGGCAAGGGTGGCAACGGCTACTGGCTCGAGAAGCAGAAGTTCAACTACTTCAACTTCCACTTCGACGCTCTGTTCAACCTGTCAAACCTGCTCTGCGGATACAACGAGAAGCGGGTCTATAACCTGAGCGCCTACGGCGGCCTTGGTGTGATGAAGGTGTCGGAGGAGCCTTCGGCAACCGACATATCGGCACACTTCGGCTTGCTCAACTCGTTCCGCCTGAGTTCGGCCCTCGACCTCAACCTCGACCTGCGCGGAACGATGGTCAACGACGAGTTTGACGGTGAGCCCGGCGGCCGCGGCGGCGAGGGCATGTTTACGGCCACCATCGGCCTGACCTACAAGTTCAAGCCGCGTGGCTGGGATCGCAGCAAGACTGTCACCCGCCTTGTTTACAACAACGACGAAATCAACGCAATGCGTGAGAAGCTCAACCTGATGAGCGAGGAGAACGCCCGCCTGAAGGAGGCCTTGGCCCGTGGCGGACAGGAGCGCGAGAAGATTGTGGCTGCTGCCAACCTCGTGATATTCGAGATAGGCAAGTCGAAGCTCAGCAACCTGTCGCGTGCTAACCTTGGCTTGCTCGCCGAAGTGATCAAGCAGGGCGATCCCAATGCTGTCTACACCGTTACCGGCTACGCCGACAAGGGCACCGGCTCGAAGGGTCTCAACGAGCGCTTGAGCAAGAAGCGTGCAGAGGCTGTGTTCGACTGCCTTGTCAATGAGTATGGCGTCAACAAGTCGCAGCTTAAGATTGACTATAAGGGCGGCGTCGACAACATGTTCTACGACGACCCGCGCCTGAGCCGTGCCGTTATCACGAGGAGCAACTAATCGGATTTCTAATTATACTTAATGGTTTTGACCACAGCCCGGTCCGCGACGAATAGGGCTGTGCAGCTAAGCCATTCCTATGTGCAGCCCCCTTTCTGCCTAAGCGTAGGTGGAAAGGGGGCTTTTGTTTTTTGCAATTATTTATAAGAAGGTGTTCAAAAATAATTGCCATCAGATTGCGCGTTATTTCGGGATGCATGCCAAAGTCCGAAGAGAGAGCGTAGCGGGCTACGCGACCGATGAGGCTTTGGCATGCGTCCCGAAAGAGCGCACAAGATGTTGGCAAAGATATATATGCCCCCTGCAAGGCCAATTGCATCGGTTAATTTAGAACAGCTACTTTAAGTAGGTGTTCAAAATTAATTGCCATCAGATTGCGCGTTATTTCGTAGATGCATGCCAAAGTCCGAAGAGAGAGCGTAGCGGGCTACGCGACCGATGAGACTTTTGCATGCGTCCCGAAAGAGCGCACAAGATGTTGGCAAAGATATATATGCCCCCTGCAAGGCCAATTGCATCGGTTAATTTAGAACAGCTACTTAATACAGGCATGTGGCCGTGAAACGCCACTGCCGGCTTAACTTGAATGTAGGTATGGATGATGTGAATGAGGGTTTTCCGGCCGGTGGCGACGCTTCCGGTTGCGGCAGCCTGGTGCTCGACAACGACGAGTTTTTCGGCCAGGTGTCGTCTTTGCTGGCTGCCGGCCAGCGTGTCACGCTGCGTGCCCAGGGCAACAGCATGTTTCCGTTTATTGCCGGTGGGCGCGACAGTGTGGTGCTTCAGGGTGCCCGTGGCGCGGCCGTGGGCGACATTGTGCT
>ERZ791881.2082-NODE-2082-length-10462-cov-3.397040_pt1 | contig 10462 bp, 8 predicted proteins | sample MGYA00510161_ERZ791881 | MGnify/ENA primary metagenome ERZ791881 (study PRJEB30046, sample SAMN00792073) | human gut metagenome | study: EMG produced TPA metagenomics assembly of the A metagenome-wide association study of gut microbiota in type 2...
AGAATACATGCCTGTCACGCATGGGGTCGCGGGTTCGAGTCCCGTCCGCACCGCAGAAATCCTGAAACGAAAGTTTCGGGATTTTTTGTTTTCCGTAGCATCTCCGCAACCCTCCAACATAAGATTTTGCGGAAATCGGCAAAAGTCGGCAAAGCAGCCATCCAAACAGCGCGATGCGCCTCCAAGGAAGTCCACAACGTATGGCAGTCGACGCACCGACATCGGGGAAGTCCACAACGTGGACTCGCTTTCAGCTAACCCCGGACCGCGTCCGGGGCATACGGATGATACAGACAAAAAGAAAAAAGCCCGTCAATCCGACGAGCTCTGTTTCTTAGTTGCTTCGATGAAGCAACATTTACAAACCTAACATAAAACCATTATTCGAGACATTTTACTGCGTTTCACAACGAAATAAAACTAAATTCTAATACTCCATATTATAATCGTAGTGTTTAACCATTATTCGGTTGAAAGCATCTCTTTGCTTTCGACACTACAAAGTTACAGTCATTGTCAAGCATTTCAATCGCCATATTAACGCAAATATAGGCAAATATAGATGTATAAAATTTTATATACTTGATTTACAACGATATAATTTTCACGAAATATAAGCAAATATAAACGATTACATCAATCGATAATACCGATTTTCATCACGTTTTTCTCAAAAGAATCCCTGTCGATTGCACGATTTTTCATTTTGTTGCGGTAGGCATATATGGTATTGACCGAATAGCGCAGAAACTCTGCAATCTTCGACGAGTCGACAATCCCGAGGCGCAACAAGGCATAGATGCGCAATTCAGTGTTGAGCGAACCGGGAGTCTCAATCTCAAAACGCTCCTCCGGACGCAGCAAGGCGTTGACATCATCGACAAACGTGGTGTAGATTTTAAGGAATGCATTGTCAAACTCCTTATAGAACGTAGAGTGCTGCTCATCGCTGAATTTCTGCGACTTCATCATCTTCACCAAATCATCCCCCTGCCCCGACACAAGCTTACGGTTGACCAATTTAGTAAACGAGTCGAGGCGCTTCATATATATAGAGCACAGTTCAAGGAACTGCCCCATATACTCATCCTTGGTCATGTTGGCCTCTTTCAGCTTCAGACGCGTGCGCGTGAGCTTCTTCATCTGCTTCACAAGATAGAACACCGCCACGGCAAGTCCGATGAGAAGAAAGAAACTCACCACGATATACATCATCAGCATCCGCTCATGCTCGGCAACCTCCTCACGATGCTGCGACTCGATTACCGGCAGCAACCCCGACACATTATAGACACGCATCTGCGCGTTGCAGAACGCCGCGTCCTCGAGCGACGTAAAAATATAACGATAGGCGCGGTCGATGTCGCCCTCTCCGTAAAGAATCATGGACAAGTCGAGAATCGACTGGTTTTCCTTCACCGCGCACATAATATCGCTGATCGCCGAGAGCGCAAAATAGCGCACACTCTCCTCCGACTTTCCCTCCGACCTGTAAATCTTCGCCAGAAACGCACAGGCAAGAGCGAAATCATTGCCGTCGCGGCGCAACGACGGAATCATGTCGACAAGAATCATCTTAGCCACCGCCTGCTTGCCGTCGGCCATCGCCTGCTCCGCCTCATAAAGCCTACGCGTGTTGGAGCTGACGGGCAGCGACTCAATCCATTTTTTTCTAAACGCCACAGTATTGGAGTAATAGCGGTCGTAGAAAAGCCCGCCCTCCGTCGAGCCATTGAGAGAGAAAGAGTAGATGCGATAGCCACTTTCGTAGAACTCCGGCAGCAACGTGTCGGGAATCTCCATGTGCGAAATCGCCTTGAAGTCACTGTAGGCCTCCGCATAATAGCCCGCGATAACCTCCGAGCGCACTTTTTTTATTCTCACGAGCAGCGAGTCGGTAGGCGAAGACGCCAACTCGGCAGCCTTGTCATAATAGAAAATCGCGGAGTCTGCCTTGAAAAGCGTATACTCCTTACCCAGTTTCATGTAGGAGGAAAACGACGGACGCGAGGCAACCGCCCGTTTTTCTTTGTCGATGCGCGCATACTTCCTGCCCTCAAACATTTTTTTAAGGCCAATGTAGCGGTCGAGGCTGTCGAGCTCAGGCACCGACACCGCCACAGCAGTCTGTACGGAGACAAAGAGCAAAAACAGCGAAAGTGCCAATCTAAATTTAGACATAAGGAAAATATAAATGGTTTAAAATGTTAGTTTATTACGTGACAAAGATATAGCCTTCTTCTGAATAAACCAAATTATAAACATATTTTGTAAAAAACGCGTTGCATCCCAACCATTCTCCACAACGAGTTTCGCCCCACATTCACATAATAAGCCAATTTTTACTATCTTTGTATAAATAAAAAAATTAAAGATGAGCGGAGAAAAGGAAAAGAAACTATTCATAGAGACCTATGGCTGCCAGATGAACGTGGCAGACAGTGAAGTTATAGCATCAGTGATGAAAATTGCCGGCTACGAGCCGACAGACGCGATTGAGGACGCCGACGCCGTGTTTCTCAACACCTGCTCGATACGCGACAACGCAGAGCAGAAAATCTTCTCACGCCTGGACTACTTTGCCTCGCTCCGCAAGAAGCGCAAGTCGAGATTGGTGCTTGGCGTGCTGGGATGCATGGCAGAGCGCGTGAAAGACGAGCTTATTGCCAACCACGGCGTAGACATTGTGGCCGGACCCGACGCCTACCTGTCGCTACCCGACCTTGTGGCGGCTGCCGAACTTGGCGAAAAAGCCATCAACATCCAGCTCTCGACCACAGAAACATACCGCGACGTCATCCCGCAACGCATCGGCCACAACCGCATAAGCGGATACATCAGCATCATGCGCGGATGCAACAACTTCTGCTCCTACTGCATCGTGCCCTACACCAGAGGCCGCGAGCGCAGCCGCGAGCCACGCAGCATCCTCAACGAACTTGCCGACATGCAGGCAAAAGGCTTCAAGGAAGTAGTGCTGCTCGGACAAAACGTCAACTCCTACCACTACGTTGGCGAAGACGGAGCCGTGGTTGGTTTCGCCGATCTGCTCAGAATCGTTGCCGAAGCCGCGCCGGAGATGCGAGTGCGCTTCACCACGTCGCACCCGAAAGACATGACAGATGAAATCATCAACGTAATCGCCACCGTGCCAAACGTATGCAAGCACATCCACCTGCCTGTGCAGTCGGGAAGCAACAAAGTGCTCAAAGCGATGAACCGCAAATACACCCGCGAATGGTATCTTGACCGCATCGCAGCCATCCGCCGCGCCATGCCCGACTGCGGCATCACCACCGACATGTTTACAGGCTTCCACGACGAGACGGAAGAGGATTTCGAGGAGACACTGAGCCTGATGCGCGAAGTGGTGTTCGACAGCGCGTTCATGTTCAAATACTCCGAGCGTCCCGGCACATTCGCGTCAAAAAACCTCCCAGACAACGTGCCTGAAGAGGTTAAAATAGACCGTCTCAACCGCATGATAGCATTGCAGAACGAGCTGTCGGCGGAAAGCTACCGACGCGACATAGGAAAAACTTTCGAAGTGCTTGTCGAAGGCACATCGAAACGCTCCCGCGAACAGTTGTTCGGACGCAACGAGCAAAACAAAGTAATCGTGTTCCCGCGCGGCAACCACCACATAGGCGACCGCGTCATGGTGACCGTGGAGAGCGCGTCGTCGGCCACGCTAATCGGAAAAGAAGTTTAAGCTATGGACAAATATATATTCAAAATCACAGCAAAAAACTCCCAACCAAGCATTTGGAGAATTTTGTCTGTTCCCGTCCATTACGATTTCGACCACTTCCACTTCTTAATCCAGGCAGCGTTCGACTTGAGCGGAATATTTGACTTCCAGTTTGTGAAAGGATTCCACAAGCCAAGTTTTGAATGCTTCAGATTCTCTCCCGATGACGATGTGGAGGTAATGCAGTCGGAAGGATGCAAAGATGCCGAAAAAACGGCACTCAATGACTTTTTCTCAACAGACGACACTCTGAGGTACGACTCGGGCGAATTGTCGTTCGAAATAAAGCTCATGGGATTAAAGGGCTCGGATTTTCCGTATGCCCATCTTGAGGATGGCGAAGGCAAGATTCTCTGCGAAATGTGTGGCGGCATCTACGGACAGCTAATGGTGCAGGAGGCGTTGGCCAAATATCCCAACGAGCCTATCGCCCAGTATGCCCGAAAGATGCTGAAGAAGAAGCGAAACGCGAAAATCGATTTTTCCTTCACATACAAAGACCTGAACGACTGCAACCGCACAATCCACAAATTCGAGATAGCGTCAATGCTGATTCCGAAGGATGACTGGGACGACTACGATTCTTCTGAAATGGGATTCGTGTCGGATGATGAATATCTCGACATAATCAACGAACGGGTACGCAACCAACAAATCGGCTTGGACAAAGACCTGCTCAACTGACACCTGCAGACGTCGCAAAAAAAAGAGATTTGCCAACGTGAAAAAAGCATAAAATGTTGACAAACGGCATCTCCAGGTTGTAACTTTGCACAAATTAATTGACTATGGCAAAACAACAGAAATCAAAAATATCCTATTTCCAGTCAAACATCACAGCCACCGTCAGCGTGGCGTTAGTGCTAATATTGATTGGTGTGACAGCGTTTCTCGGCCTGTCGGCACGCACAATGAGCCGCGAACTTAAAGAAAATATGGGCTTCAGCATTGTGCTAAAAACCGACGCCACCGACGCCGACATCGCAGGACTGAAAGCAATCTTCGCCAAAGCCCCGTACGTCGCCAAGACCACATTCATCTCAAAAGACCAGGCTTTGGAACAATGGCAGAAAGACACCGGAGAAAATCTTGTAGAGACTTTCGGCGTCAACCCTCTCAGCGCGGAGTTTCAGGTCAACGTCAAAGCCAACTATGCGGAAATAGGCAAGCTAAAGAGCATACAGGCACAGCTGATGCATCAAAGCGGAGTGGAGGACATTGCCCTTTATGAAACCGAGGTCGAGACCACCAACAAAAACATCGGCAACATCACCATCGTGCTGCTTTTCGTGGCGGCTCTGCTCGTGTTTATCTCCTTCGCGCTGATAAACAACACCGTGCGCCTCACCGTCTACTCCCGACGATTCCTCATCCACACGATGAAACTCGTGGGAGCGAAGCCCGGCTTCATCCGCCGTCCGTTCGTGGTGCAGAACATGCTTAACGGACTGATTGCCGCAGCAGTGGCGTGCCTGGTGTTTGTCGGCTCATACTTCGCGGCGCAAGACATCGTCGGCGGACTTGTGGGCACGATGTTCAACGAGCTGGAAGTTGCCGCCGTATTTGTCGGGCTGGCGCTTGCCGGAGTGGTGATTTGCGGCATTGCGGCGTTCTTTGCCGCCAACAAATACATCCACCTCAACTACGACGACTTGTTCAAACGATAAAAAAACCACAGAAATAAATATGGAAGAAATAAAGAAAGAAAAGAAAACCGACACACGTCCGCTCGGAAAAGAGAATTTCATCCTCATGGGCGTGTCGGTGGCATTGATTGTCATCGGATTTTTGCTGATGGGCGGCGGCGCAACTACCGAAGAAACGTTCAACCCCGACATCTTCAGCACAATGCGCACAGCCGTAGGTCCGGGCATCTCGTTCATCGGCTTTGTAATTATGTTTTTTGCAATATTATATAAAAAGAAAAAATAAATCAAATGGATTGGATACAAGCACTCTTGCTCGGACTCGTGCAAGGACTCACTGAATACCTCCCTGTCAGCAGCAGCGGACACCTCGCAATCGGCAGCGCCCTGTTTGGCATCGAGGGTGAAGAAAACCTCGCTTTCACTGTCATCGTACACGTTGCCACCGTGTTCAGCACACTCGTGATTCTCTGGAAAGAAATCAGCTGGATATTCAAAGGCTTGGCACAATGCCGCATGAACGACGAGACCCGCTATTTCATCAACATCGTCATCTCGATGATTCCTGTGGGCATCGTAGGCGTGTTCTTCAAAGACTATGTTGAAGAAATATTCGGCAGCGGACTTGCAATAGTAGGCTCCATGCTGCTCGTGACAGCGCTGCTGCTCACGTTCTCTTATTTCGCAAAACCTCGTCAGAAAGCAAACATCTCGATGCGCGACGCCTTCATCATCGGTCTGGCACAAGCTGTGGCAGTGCTCCCCGGACTCTCCCGTTCAGGCTCCACCATCGCCACCGGTCTGCTCCTCGGCAACAGTAAAGAAAAACTGGCGCAGTTCTCATTCATCATGGTCATCCCGCCGATTCTCGGCGAAGCCCTTCTCGATGTGGTCAAGATGCTCCAAGGCAGCGCCGACAGCATGCTGCAGAGCGTGGCTCCGCTGTCGCTCATTGTCGGATTTCTCGCAGCGTTCATCTCGGGCTGCGTGGCTTGCAAATGGATGATCAGCATCGTGAAACGCGGCAAACTGATATATTTCGCCATCTACTGCGCCCTGGCAGGCGCCGCAACATTGATTTTCAACTTCATTTAACCGAAAAGAGATGCTGCATCCCGTAGAAGGAGAAATTTTTTACGTTGACAAACCGCTGACCTGGACGTCGTTCGACGTTGTCAAGCGAGTGCGCGGAGAACTGAGCCGCCGCACGAAGATAAAGAAACTGAAAGTGGGACACGCCGGCACGCTCGACCCGCTCGCAACCGGTGTGATGGTAATCGTCACCGGACGCGCCACAAAGCGCATCGAGGAGCTGCAAGCCCACGTCAAAGAATATGAGGCGACAATACGCCTTGGCGCCACAACCCCAAGCTTCGACCTTGAGACAGAAATCGACACCGAATACCCGTGGGAGCATATCGACCGCACGGCTGTAGAAGAGGCGTTGAAAAAATTCACAGGGCGCATCCAGCAGGTGCCGCCAGCCTTCTCGGCATGCAAGGTCGACGGCAAGCGCGCATACAAGATGGCACGCAAAGGCAAGGAGGTTGAAATAAAACCTAAAGAACTTGTAATCGACGAGATAGAACTGCTGTCGTTCGACCTGCCGGAAATCCGCATACGCGTGGTGTGCAGCAAAGGCACCTATATCCGTGCCCTTGCACGCGACATCGGTGAAGCTCTCGGCAGCGGCGCGCATCTGACAGCGCTGCGGCGCACACGCGTCGGCGACATCCGCGTTGAGCAATGCGAATCGGTGCCCAGCCTCATCGCGCGGCTGAAAGAAGAGGAGTTTGAGCTCCCCGAAGAAATGAGAAAAGAAGAAAATAAGAAAGAATAAAACGAAGGATCTATGAAGTTGTCACAATTCAAATTCAAACTTCCTGAAGAACTGATTGCCCAGACACCGTCAGAGGAACGCGACGAGGCGCGCATGATGGTGCTGCACAAAAAAACAGGAGAAATCGAACACAAAGTTTTCAAGGACATCATCGACTATTTCGACGATGGCGACTTGATGCTTCTCAACGACACGAAAGTGTTTCCCGCTCGTCTATACGGAAATAAGGAAAAAACAAACGCGCGCATCGAGGTGTTTCTGCTGCGCGAGCTCAACGAAGAGCACAAGCTCTGGGACGTGCTTGTGGAGCCGGCTCGCAAAATTCGCATCGGCAACAAGCTGTATTTCGGTGAAGACGACTCGATGGTAGCCGAGGTGATTGACAACACCACTTCGCGCGGACGCACGCTGCGCTTCCTCTACGACGGGTCGCACGACGAATTCAAAGAGGCTTTGTTCAAACTCGGACAGACACCGCTGCCGCTCTACATCAACCGCGAGCCTACGCCTGAAGACGAGGAACGCTTCCAATGCATCTACGCCAAAAACGAAGGTGCCGTAGTGGCTCCCGCTGCCGGTCTGCACTTCAGCCGCGAGGTGATGAAGCGCATGGAAATCAAAGGCATCGACTACGACTTCCTCACGCTGCACTTCGGTTTGGGCAACTTCCGCGAAATCGACGTGGAAGACCTCACCAAGCACCGCATGGACTCCGAACAGATGGAAATCACCGCCGACCTTGTGAAGAAAGTCAACGAGACAAAGGACAAAGAGCGCCAAGTGTGTGCCGTCGGCACATCGACCCTGCGCGCCATTGAAACCGCCATCAGCATGAACGGACACATCAAGGAATACAGCGGATGGACAAACAAATTCATCTTTCCGCCCTACGACTTCGAGGTGTGCAACGCGCTGGTGAGCAACTTCCACATGCCCTACTCCACAATGCTTATGATGGTGGCTGCATTCGGCGACTATGAGAAGGTGATGAACGCCTACGACGTGGCTGTAAAAGAGAAATATCGTTTCGGTGTCTACGGCGACGCCATGTTGATTATCTAAACTACAATATGGAACTTCTGAAACAACGCATCCTTCAAGACGGACGCTCGCTGCCCGGAGGCATTCTGAAAGTGGACAGCTTTCTGAACCACCAACTCGACCCCAACCTGATGTATAAATTGGCGGAAGAGTTCGCACGACTGTTTGCCGACAAGAAAATCAACAAGATAGTTACCATCGAGGCTTCAGGCATCGCGCCGGCAATAATGCTCGGATACCAAATGCAACTGCCGGTGGTGTTCATCAAGAAAAAGCAGCCCAAGACAATGGACAACATGCTCGTGTCGGAAGTGCGCTCGTTTACGAAAAACCGCGTGTACACGGTCTGCATCAGCAACAGTTTCCTGACTGCCGACGACCACGTGCTTTTCATCGACGACTTCCTTGCATACGGCAACGCGGCAATGGGTATGATTGACCTTGCCCGACAGGCCGGCGCCACAATCGAGGGCATGGGATTCATCATTGAGAAAGGTTTTCAAGGCGGCGGCGACAAGCTCCGCGAGGCAGGCTACAACGTGCATAGCCTCGCCATCATCGACAGCCTCGACAATTGCGAAATCTCATTCAGATAACATTCTGATTAAAAGCATATAACAAAAAGAATGGCAACCATCGCGGGTTGTCATTCTTTTTTATTTCCTGTTTGATATAAACAAGAAAAGACGTAACTTTGCACATAGCGGAACGGATTTACTGACAGCAATGAGCATAACTTCCATCATACGACCATTTTTCATGCGCCGCGTGCGGCAGATTGAGCGATTTTCGGACGAATGCCACGAGATTCAGCTGCAACAGCTGACGCAGCTTCTCGACGAGGCTAAAAACACCGAATATGGCAAAAAGCACGGCTTCGCACGCCTGCAGGACATCAACGATTTCAAAAAGGCGGTGCCGCTGGTACGCTACGAAGACCTGCGCCCATACATAATGCAGATGGTCGAAGGAAAGAGCGACGTGCTGTGGCGCGGCGTAACCCGCAATTTCGCCCAATCGTCGGGCACGTCCGACGGCAAAAGCAAGTATGTGCCCATTACAAAAGAATCGTTCTCCAGATGCCACTACCGCGGCGGTGTCGACTGCGTGGCACTCTATCTGGCAATGAATCCTCAAAGCCGCATTTTCGACGGCAAGGCATTCATCCTCGGAGGCAGCTACGCCAACGAGCTGCACCTGCGGAAAGACGTGGTGGTGGGCGACCTGTCGGCAAACCTTATCAACAACATCAACCCGCTTGCCAACCTTGTGCGCATCCCCGACAAGCAGACCGCACTCATGGAAGACTGGAGCAAGAAGCTGCCGGCTCTTGTAGAGGCAAGCCGTTGGCAGAACGTGACCAACATCTCCGGCGTGCCGTCGTGGTTTCTGTCGGTGATAAAAGAAGTGATGCGCAGGGAGGGTGTCGAGTCAATCCACGACGTGTGGCACAATCTGGAAGTGTTTTTCCACGGAGGCATCAGCTTCAAGCCCTACCGCAGTCAATATGAGAGCATCACCGACAAGACAAAGATGCACTTCGTGGAGACCTACAACGCCTCCGAAGGATTTTTCGCCGTGCAGTCGTCACCCGACTCTCCGGCAATGCTCCTGCTGCTCGACCTCGGTGTGTTCTACGAATTCATACCGCTTTCCGACGTCGACAGCGACAACCCGCAGACACTGACCGCGCGCGACGTGGAGCCGGGACACACCTACGAACTCGTAATCACCGCCTGCAACGGTCTGTGGCGATACCGCATCGGCGACACCGTGCGCGTGGAGCAAACCATGCCGCTGAAAATAACAATCGCCGGACGCACCAAGCATTTCATCAATGCTTTCGGCGAGGAACTGATGGTGCACAACGCCGACGCGGCGATTGAGCGGGCGTGCCGGCAAACGGGTGCGGCGGTGGCAAACTACACCGTGGCGCCGGTCTATGCCACCGCAACAACAAAAGGCCGTCACGAATGGCTCATCGAGTTTGACCGCCGTCCTGCCGACATGGAGGCGTTTGCCGACATTCTCGACCGATGTCTGCAACAAGAGAACTCCGACTATGAGGCAAAGCGATTCCAGGGCATTTTCATCGACCGCCTGTCAATCGTGGAGGCTCGCCGTGGTCTCTTCGACGACTGGCTGCTGCAACGCAGCGGCAAACTAGGCGGACAGCGCAAGATA
>ERZ791881.2104-NODE-2104-length-10377-cov-6.945069_pt1 | contig 10377 bp, 14 predicted proteins | sample MGYA00510161_ERZ791881 | MGnify/ENA primary metagenome ERZ791881 (study PRJEB30046, sample SAMN00792073) | human gut metagenome | study: EMG produced TPA metagenomics assembly of the A metagenome-wide association study of gut microbiota in type 2...
GGAAAGCGTGAGCGGGTTCGGACGCAGCGAGGCCAGCAAGGCCGCATGGGCGGCCAGAAAGCTGGGAATGGGCACGTCCACACTGCGTGCCAAAGATGCGATGCGCGTGCAGCTTTCTGCTCTTACCGAGGCGGAGCGGGCGCAGCTTACGCAGTACACGGGGTTTGACGCAACGGCGATCAACAGCGCGATCCGGCACGGGCGCATCAACGCAGCGACGCGGGAAAAGATCGCCGTTCTGGACAGCGCGCTGGCTAAAGGCACGGTACCAAACAACATCACGCTGTACCGCGAGACTTCGCTGAGCTTTTTGGAATTTGACAATGGAGCGCAGCCTGATAAAAATACGATTGGAAATTTCATTGGGCAGACAATACCCAATCGCATATTTACTTCGACCAGCTTCCGGCAACTTGGACTACCGGGCCGCGACACAGTGATTGAGTTGCATGTGCCCGCTGGGTATCAGGGTGCTTTGTACATACGAGACCTTGCTCACCCGCAGTACAAGCTGCAGGATGAGGTCCTGTTCGCGCGAGGACTGAAGTACAGACTCCTTTCCGTTGACACGTCCGGTGATAAGGTATATATTAAGGCTGAGGTGATAAAGCCGTGAGCAACGAAGAGAAATTCAGCCCCTCCATGATGAGCCAGGATTGCTGGGGAATTGCTTCCGTACCTATGTGCAATGGCTGTAAGCTGTGGCACCGGGGCAAGCATTCCTGCAAAAAATACCCCCAAAAAATCCCGGAGGGTATCCGATTTGAGGAATACCACGAATGTCCGGATTTTGAGCTGATCGCGCCCAGCGAAATTAACTACAAATCCGTGAAAGCCAACATCGAGCGGCTGAAGAAATAACCGCTTTTGAATTATAAGACGAAACCACCACTCCACTCATGGGCGGTGGTTTTTTCATGCCCCAAATTCAATTCAATAACGCAAGGTCCACCCTCCGGGGCGGGCCTTTTGTTATGCCCTGACCGGCCGCATGAGGCCGGAGAGGGTTCCATAATTACCCCTTGCGCTGGGGATACAATACGCGCCCCGCACATACCGGGACTGGCCGGATAAAAAGGATGGCGGGTTGAAAGGAGTTTTTTATGCTGGAGTGGTTGAAAACCATCCTCGGCGACCACTACACCGAGGACATCGACAAGCAGATCAGCGCCGAGATCGGCAAGGGGTTTGTGGCCCGTGCTGATTTCAACAGCAAAAACGATGAGCTGAAGACCGCGAATGACACGATCAAGGGGTTGAAGGAGGCCGCAAAGAAATTTGACGGCCAGGATGTAGAGGGCCTTAAAACTCAGCTGAACACGCTACAGACCAAATACGACACCGATATCGCGGCCGTGCGCAAGGCCAGCGCCATCGACATCGCGCTCGCCAACAGCAAGGCGAAAAACGGCAAAGCCGCACGCGCTTTGCTTGATCTGGACGCTGTAAAGCTGGACGGCAACAAGCTGCTGGGATTTGACGACCAGCTGGAAGCTCTGAAAAAATCCGACCCGTGGCTTTTCGAAGCCGACACCACAAAACAGGATGACGGCACCGGCGTACACGTCGATACCGGCGCGGAACACGGACAAGGCGGCAGTGCCGAACCGTCTGACGGCGTGACTGCGGCCTTCGCCGCTCTCAATCCTGACCTCAAACTGTAAAAGGAGATTTGAACAATGGCACACGAACTTCAGGACCGTTATTCTAAACTGGTTGACGCGAAGCTGCGCGCGACGCTGGTGAAAAAGGACGGTGTAATTTTCAATAACCGTTACGAAGGCAATCCCAAGGCTGGCAAGGTAAAGGTCCCTGTTCGGGACACCGAAGTAGCCGTGGCGGATTACAGCAAAACCGACGGCGCCGGCGCTACCCATGGCGATACCTCGTACATTGATGTCACCGTTGACAAGGACAAGGCCGTGAATGAGATCATTGACGGTTTTGACGCCGCAGCCGTCCCCGATAACCTGGTTGCTGACCGGCTCGATTCTGCGGCATACAGCATGGCGCTGCAAATCGAAAAGGATGCCACGACCGTTCTGGAGGCTCAGGCAACCACATTCGGTGATACCTCTGCCCTTTCCCCCGAAACCATCTATGGCACAATCGTGGATGTGCGCACTGCCATGAGCAAGGCACATATTCCCAATGACAACCGCCGCTGGCTGCTTGTGTCTCCCGAGACCTATGCGTTGATCCTGAAAAGTCCCGAGTTTGTCAGAGCTACTCAACTGGGCGACGCGGTAGTCCAGACGGGTGCGCAGGGGCGCATTGCAGGCTTCAATGTCTTCGAGGACACCACCCTTTCTGAAACCACGGATTTCATTGCCGGGCATCCTGATTGGTGTACCCGCGTAAACGAGTGGAGCGTCAACGTTCATCTGCAGGATCTGTCCGGCTCCGGCAAGTATATCGGGGCATCTGCCGTACAGGGCCGCAAAATCTACGCCCACGCCGTCACCAAAAAGAAAGTCCTTCAGATCAAGAAACACGCGTAAGGAGACGTCTATGCTGTACTGTGATTATGACACTTACTCGGCCATGGGTGGTACTATGAGCGCAGAGCAGTATGGCTTGTGGGGGCCGCGTGCATCCCGAAAAATCGACGAGCTGACCCTCGGCCGTGCCGAGGGCCACGCCGCCGTTCTTGAAACGGAGCTGGCCGACGCCTGCGCCCAGATGGCTGATGCGATGCAGCGTTTGGCCGCTGCAAAGATAGCCGCCCCCGGGCTTTCCAGTGTGAATGTGGACGGCTATATCGAAAGCTATATGAATCCCACCGAGCTGGCACGTACTGCCAGGCACACGCTGTACAGCATACTTTCTGACGCGCTGGGCCCCGACCGCTACGGTCTTTTGTATAGGGGGATGTGCTGAATGGTCCGCAATGCAGATATCACTCTGTATCACAAAGAATATGACCCCACCAAGCGCATTGATGTCTGGACGCATGCTCAGTACGAGGGGGTAAGCTGGCACGGTCGCCAGGCGGCCACGGTTGGCGACAACGGCCTCAATACTGCGGACGCTTATACCGTTCGTATCTTCACGAGGGCGGCTGCAGCTGTTGCCAGCGGCGATATTATCATCCGCGGGCTGGTTGACTTCGACGACCCGCAAAAGGCGCGCAGGGCTGCTGCAGCGTCCTTTCTCGTAACGTCTGTGGCGGACAACCGGCGCGGACCGGACCACATGCAGCACTGGCGGATAGAGGGCAAGTAAATGGCAAACCCCAAACTCAAAATTGATACTCCCCGGGGAAGCCTCTACACCCAAGCCTCAAAAAGCGGAAAAGTAACGGCTATTCTGGAGTGGAATAAAGGCTTTGGCGCGGAGTTTACGGAGAAGTTTTCCAGTGCGCAGAAGTTTGTTGACAGCGAGGTTCTGCGCCTGGATGCTCCGTACATGCCCATTGATACCGGCATGCTTATCCGTTCCGGCGAACTCGGCACCGTCGTTGGTTCGGGCGAAGTGAACTATATTGCGCCTTACGCCGGAGCCCAAGACGCAACCGCTCCGTCACGCAGTTACGACCCTCGCCGTGGCGGAAAGTGGTTCGAGCGTATGAAAGCCGACCACAAAGCTGCAATTCTGCGCGGTGCCGCAAAAATAGCAGGAGGTAAAAAGTGACCGAAGAAAAAGCTGTCATCCGGGCTTTGTGGGATTATTTTATGCAGTGCCCTGTTATGGCTGCGGGTAAAATCAATGTTGATTACTTGCCCGCAGAGTGCCGCGGCGCCGACGTGGAATATTCCATTGATACTACTCCCGCAACACGCATCGTAAAGCGGTACACGAACGGCGACAGCATCCGGCAATATTTATTTGTTGTCAGGCTGTTGACCGACTACACATCCGATGTACTCCAAAACATTGCCAACTGCGGCCTCTTTGAAGCTCTGGCCGAATGGCTGGATGAGCAGACCCGCACCGGCGCACTGCCATCCCTCCCCGCCGGCATGATACCGCAAATCATCGAAGCACAAAGCACTGGTTATCTGTTCGCCGCCGGTCCGACCGAGGGGAAATACCAAATCCAGTGCAGATTACAATACTTTCAGGAGGTAAAGAATTATGGCTGAATCCAAGGGCACTGTTGTGACCCGTAACCTTGTTGCTGATTATCTGGATATTGGCAACAGTGAAAAACCAGACATCCGTGTTATGAGCGTGTTCGAGACCATCGACGAGAATCCCAACGCGCAGACCACTCAAAAGCATTACACTGCTGACAAATCCGCTACCACGCTGACTACCGGCTACCAAACGCAGTTCCCAATCACTGCGGACCTGTACAAGGACAACAAGGTCGTCGAGTTCATCCGTGATATTGGCGAGGAACAGAAATTGGGTGTCGAAGCAGACTATTTCCGTGTTCGGCTGTACCAGCCCATCCCGGAAAAGCAGAATACCTACTACGCCCGCAAATTCCGCGTAGGATTTGAGATTTCCGGCATTACGGGCGCAGGCGGCGAGATCATGAGTATCGACGGCAATATGAATGCGATTGGTGACGCCGTTGTCGGCGAGTTCAACATTTCCACCAAGACATTCACACCCGCGAGCGAAATTCCCGGGGCATAAGGAAGGAGTATATCCATGAGCAAAATCACGATCCACGGCATTGAGCTTGAAATGAATATGCTCCGGGCCATGGACAATGAGCGCATCAGTAAAGCGATCGCCTCTGCAGGGCAGGCGGCAGACAAAGCTATGAGCTTCACCAACGAAGCCGCCGGTCTGCGTGAGATCTGCCGAATTGTCAGGCGGTGCTTCGACACTGCTTTCGGACCTGGTGTGGGGAAACAGGTTCTCGGCGACGATGACGTCGGCGTTGCGCTGGAAGCCTACGAATCCTTGGTGAATGAAGCTTCCCGACAGCGGGCTGAGTTTGAAGCCAAGGCCGAGGTACTCCGCGCAAAATATTCACCCGAGCGCTCTCTCCGCGAGTGAGTCTGCTCATTGACCCCGCGCCGCACAGCGTCATGCTGAACGGTCAGGCATGGGATATCCGTACTGATTTTCGCATTGCATTACAGTTTGAATCGCTCATGCTTGACCGTAGCCTTGCGGCCCGGGAAAAAGTCATTCTGGCAATCAATCTGTTTTTCCCCAAGCTCCCTCCTTCTCCACTTGAAGCTCTCGATTCCATACGCTGGTTTTACGCTTGTGGAAAAGGCGACGAAAGCCAGTCGGACAGCGTCACAAAGGCCGCAAAACGCATTTACGATTATGATTATGACGATGCCTATATCTTTGCGGCTTTCCTATCTGATTACGGTATCGACCTCGAAGCCGTGCCGCATTTGCATTGGTGGAAATTCAAGGCGCTTTTTGATGCTTTGAAACCTGATAACACCATCTGCAAGATCATGGAATGGCGTGGCGCTGATACAAAGAAGATGAAAGGTGAGCAAAAAATCTTTTATCAGCGTATGCAACGCCTTTACGCACTCCCTCGCCCACGCGAAGAACGGGAGGTTCTTGATAAAATCACTCAGGCTCTTATTGATGGACGCAATTTGCCGGGAACTCTGGAAAACTTTTCCTAAATATGGTATCCTGTGTCCAGGAGGCGATTGTGTGAAAAAGATTCTATCGGTATTCCTCGCTTTAATGCTATCCGCGTTTTTGTTGGCAGGCTGTGGGGCTTCTCCATCTTCTAACAGCGTATCAGGAACTCGATTTAACGGCGATTATGAAATTGCATCCCACGAGAAGTTTAATTCTCCCGCAGATCAAAACGGCCTCGGCGGCAGTAAAATTGTTGCCGCTGGGATCCTTCAAGAACTGATTCAAGTTGATACCTCTACTGTGGGGATTTTGAAGTCTGAAGATGGAGAATGGCTCATTTTTCTTTCAGATGAAATCTATGAAACTTATGCTGTCAGTCAGGTTTCTGATTGGGAGCTTGAAGGCAAAGAAGTCTCTGTATTTGGTATCTATGAAGGCTATTCCGATGCCTACCAAATGCCTGTTATAAATATCATGTGCAACCCAGATAGAGAATTTAATGGCGGCAAAATTTTAGATGAAAACAGCGGTAAAGAGTATGATTGGTCTGACATATTTTACACTCCTTTTCTGGCAGCTACAATTATAGAAGAGAATGCAAGCCATTCAAATTCTAACACCGAAACAACTGTCGAGGATTCTTCGGCCGCCAATGCCACTTTTTCTGGCATGCCTGGAATCGTAGGTTCTCAGGTCTATGACCTCATTTTAAGCCTTGAGAATGAGGGAATCCCTAAAGCGGAGACGGTCAACATCGACGGGGGCTTTCAATATACTTCTTCTACTACGCAATATGCGTATTCTATCACCGCTAACTCAGACCATGAGATTGCTTCGGCACAATTTTTTGTTTTCGAAGGTGGCGACAAGGCTTATCTTAGTTTTTGTGCGACATTACCGTATGAAGAAGCCTCTCCCGATGACGCCAGCCAATGGGTACAGGAAAACATCGGAACAGATAATTCCACAATGTTTGGTGACGCCATTTTTTCGCTATCAAGCGGAACGCAAGGACCGATACTCACAATAAAAAGCGTGCGTTTTGATGATTACATATTAAGCATGATATGAAAATTCACCAAAAGACACACCACCTTGGTGTGTCTTTCATTTTTGTCAAGACCCCGGTTCTCAGCCGGGGTCTTCTTATTGCCATTTTTAAGGAAGTGAAACAAGCATGGCACAGCCGGACGGTACTCTAAAATACGATACCCTCATTGACAGTAACGGTTTTAAATCAGGGCTTGCAAAAATTTCCAACTTAGCAAAAACGGCTTTGCAAGGTGCGGCTACCTTACTCGCAAGCGCTACGGCCGCTCTGTCCGCTGGTGCTATGGCCGGTGTAAAATACAACGCTCAGATGGAGCAGTATATCACCAGTTTTGGGACCATGCTCGGCAGCGCGGAAAAGGCGCAGAACATGATCTCTCAAATCAAAAAGTTCGCTGCTGAAACGCCTTTTGAGCTGCCTGACCTCGCAAAGGGCGCGCAAACGCTGCTTGCTTTTGGTACAGCCGAAGAAAAAGTTCTGCCAATCATGAAAATGCTTGGCGATGTCTCCCAAGGCAACAAGGAAAAATTCGATGGACTTACTTTGGCCTTTGCGCAATGCCAATCTACCGGTAAGCTCATGGGACAGGATCTCTTGCAGATGATAAATCAGGGCTTCAATCCCCTGAACGAAATCAGCAAGATGACCGGCAAAAGTGTTGCGCAGCTGAAAGAAGAAATGTCTAAGGGCGCTATCAGCGCCGAAATGGTTGCAGCAGCCTTTGAGCACGCCACAAGCGAAGGCGGCCAATTCTATAATGCCATGGAGGCACAGAGCAAAACTTTCAGCGGACAGCTCTCTACATTGAAAGACAATGCTCTTTCTTTGCTGGGTGAAATTACTGAAAGCTTCACCGGCAGTCTCAAAGATACCGCTTTGCCCCTCGTCAATGGCTGGATGACCGACCTCGCCGATGCTTTTCATCAAGGTGGGCACGAGGGTCTTGTTGTGGCCGCCGGCGATGTTATGAGCGACGCCCTCGTTGCAGCCGCAGAGAATGCCCCAGGTACTGTCCAAGCGGCAGCAGGGCTTATTCGTTCCTTTGCTGCCGGTGTCTCTAAGAATAAAAAACGTATTTACTCTGCGGCTGTTGATATTGCCGCAACCCTCGGGAACGCTCTAGCGGACTTATTGCCTAAGAGTATCAGCATTCCCGTCAAAAAGGCCATTTCCAGCGTACAAAGATCCTTTGAATCTGGCGGTCTGAAAAAAGCGGTCACAAGCGCCACTAAATTTGTATCGGCTTTTGGTGACGCCGTCGGGGATGTCGCGGAACTTGCATTGCCCGTACTCACAAAAGGGGTAGATTTGCTGGCCGATAATCTGGATGTACTTATCCCGATGTCGTTATCTGCTGCGGCCGCAGTAAAGGCAATGTCCATTGCGCAGAGTGTTTCGTCTGGTATAACCGCCTTATCTTCATCAATCAAAAATGCAACCGCTGCGGCAAACACAGTGCCGAAAGCTGCCAGCGCTATGAAGGGTCTCGCCGAGGCTATGAAAGCTGCATCTTCTTCGGGGGCTGGCCTTTCGGGGGTACTTGGCTCTATGATTGGGCCGCAGGGACTTATCATTCTCGGTGCAGCCGCTTTGGGCATATTTTCGGCCGCTGTGTACAAACATCTGAAAAAGCCTGTTGATGATGTAAAAGAAGGTCTTTCGGACATAGGTGAATCCATGGCGGATTTTTATGACGGCCTCAGTTCAGCCGAAAGTCATCTTTCTGACTTTGGGACGGCATTCGCTGCCCTGAACGACCAACAGCGCGAGCTTGAGAGCGCCGCTGCGGAAGTACAGGCCAGCATCACCGCCACGCTCGAAAAGGGTGTAACAGAGCGCGAGGGCCTTACTCAAACGGATCTGCAAAATCTACAAGGTTACTATGACGAGCTGAACCGCATTTATGCTGAACAGTTGGAGATCGAGCATCAAAAAACCGCTACCGTCGCCGAAATACAGTTGCAACAGGTTTCAAGCTATTCTGGCACAGCCGAACAACTCCGCACTGCAGGATTGGAAAGTCTAGCTACGCTTCGGGAACAAATCAACAATGAAATTGCGCTCATGGATGAACAGCTTACCGCAGAGACGGTGAATAGTCAAAATCGAATCGGCGTTGATGGCTGGACCCAACAGGAACACGAAAAATGGCTTGAATTACGTATTGCATCCGATCAGGCCCACAAGAGTGAGTTAGAGGCTCTGCTTGGTCAGATAGCATCTGTCTCTGCAAAAAAAAATGCGGAACAGCTCATGCAAGACGAAGCATTTAATGCTGCGGTCACCGGATACCATAGTAGTCTTGAAACTGAAATGCAGCGACACGCAGATCAACAAAAGTTTATTCGCGACACCATGTTTCTCGACACCGATCTTGCTAATTCCCAAATGATTACTGAGGAAATCATACATCAGCAAACCCTTAGTAGCATCTGGGCTACAATGACCAGTGACCTGAGCGACGAGCAGAAAGAACAAATCTCTGGTATGCTGATGTTTGCTGCCGAAACCAAACGCACCGGTGTAGTTCTCGATAAAGAAACCCAGGATGTCATTAAAATGATTCTAGATTCCTGGGAAACATTACCCCAGGAAGGGAAAGACACTGTTGCCAATCTGATAGACCCCATGCTTGAAGATATGGGTATCAAAGGCGCCCAATTGGAAGGCGCATCGGAGGAACTCGGCAACAGCATTATAGACAGACTTCGTGAAGCCTGTGGCGTACATTCCCCCTCTTGGAAAACCCGTGAAATCATGGATTACGTCATGCAAGGCGCAGAGCAAGGCCTTGATGGCCGCACACCTTCCCTACTCTCGAAAGCTGCGTCTATCGCAAATAGCATTATTAGCACTATCTCGCAGGCATTCAAAGTACATTCCCCCTCCCGTGTTATGGAAGATATTTTCGGATATGTAATGGAAGGCGGTGAATTGGGCCTACTTGAAAACGCACCATCACTTTTTCGCGCAGCTGACAGCATTGCCGCCGGTGTGCTCTCTCGGTTGTCTATTGGCGACGCTGATAACTTCATCGCACGCGCGCAGGGAATGGTACAGCGTATGCGCTCTACCCCGGCCCTACGTATGTCTGCTTTGGGGATACTGGCATCGCAACGCGAGGCTCCTACATTCGGTCTCGGCGCAGGCGGCACCGTCACCAACCTTTATCAGACCATCAATACTCATGACAGCTTGTCGGAAAGCGAGCTTACGCGCGAAGCTGAAAATCTGTTGGAAAGGAGCCGGTGGAAAAACCCATGAACAGAGACACCATTTTCGTATACACTGCGGGGACCAACAGCGTTACCTTTGCCTATAAAAGTCCTCTCTGGATCACCTCCATCACTGGCGCCTCGGGCAACGATGTCGCTGTCAGCGAATCCCAAGGGGCCGGGCAGGTGGGCAGCACCATCAGTAATCAATCCGTGCAGCCGAGGGACATCACCATCAACGGCGTGAGCCTCGTAAACCACACGCACATGAGCGGTGCGGTGGGAAAGCCAGATAAGTAAGGAGGGGCGAAAAGTGGCATTGGGAAGCTACATGGGCATGACGTTCACGGTGAGCGACCGGCGCATCCTGACACCGAGCGGGCTGAAAGGCCAAGGGGGCAGCGATTGGGCGACCCACAACCGGACAGGCGCACGGGCGCGGAGCCAGTGGATTGCCCCGAAGCTGCGGAAATACCAGTTCGATCTTTTGCTGCGGGCGCAGGACGGGGTAAACCCGCGAAGTGTTCTGCGGCATTTTCAGCGCATGGCGGAGACCAACGCGGCGGACTGGTTCATCGTGGGCGGCTCGCCGGT
>ERZ791881.2123-NODE-2123-length-10247-cov-3.481064_pt1 | contig 10247 bp, 10 predicted proteins | sample MGYA00510161_ERZ791881 | MGnify/ENA primary metagenome ERZ791881 (study PRJEB30046, sample SAMN00792073) | human gut metagenome | study: EMG produced TPA metagenomics assembly of the A metagenome-wide association study of gut microbiota in type 2...
ATTGGTGTGGACTTTTGACGCATGCCAATCCGCATCATTCCCCGATGTATTCTTCTTGCACACACACTCTTCCGTTCCGCAATCGCCACATGTCCCGACATTCTGCAACAGTTCCTCGCTGTAGACACATTTGAATTTCTTTGAAGGAAACAATTTAGACTTCTTGAACTTACGCCGCAATGCAGCGCCAAGCGGACATCCACGCACTTTCCAAAACTCTGCCACAGATATTTTCGCTGAATCCATCTTCAAAGCCGCCCCCATCGAGGAGAACAAAACGGCGCCACTGCTGCATGCTCGCCTAATCAACGATGCTTTGTTGTCAAGACTGTCGATTGCATCAATCACATAATCATACGTTTCCAAGTGATACGACTCTGCCGTCTGCTCTGAATAGACTTCACATCGTGCGTCAATGTCGGCCAATGGATTTATCTCCAGCAATCGTTGCTTCAGCACATCCACCTTTGGCTTGCCTACGGTTTTTGTCGTTGCCATCAATTGACGGTTGATGTTGGTTATGCATACAGCATCCGAGTCGACAATAGTTATTTTGCGAATTCCCGACCGCACAAGGCTTTCCACACACCAGCTGCCAACGCCCCCGACGCCAAAAACTATAACACTCGCATTCTCTATTGCATCCATCACGGTTTTGCCAACAAGCAATTCAGTCCGCTTAAATATTCCTTGTTCTATCATATCTGCTATTTTGTACAAAATTACATAAATCCGCGATTACAAACAAAAGGCGGGCGGGCAAATGCCCGTCCGCCTAAATATCGAACTTTCTAAATATTAGTTCTGGAGTTTGAATGTAACTGGCAATGTATACCACACATTCACTGGTTGACCGTTCTGCTTACCCGGAATAAATTTCGGGAGCTTCTTGCAGACACGGATTGCCTCGTTGTCGAGGTCACGGTCCACACTACGTACAACCTTTACATTACCGATTGAACCATCCTTTGTAACGACGAATTGAACAACAACTCTACCTTGTACGTTGTTCTCAATTGCCATTGCCGGATAATTGAGGTTGTTGCTGATAAACTTATAAAGTTCAGCGTCGCCACCAGGGAATTTAGGCATCTGCTCTACGTGAGTGAACACCTCTTCCTTTTTCTTCTCTTCTCTTGGTTTCTCTTGAACGACCTCTTCCTTGTGCTCCTTAATCAGGTTAATGTCATCGGAACCAGCCTGAGTGAACGTAGACATCACTGAGTTGTCTTTCTGGATATCCTCGTTCGCTTTAATCTCATTGTCTTCCTTTGGCGTATCCGTAAGGAGAAGTTCGGTCATCAGCTGAGTTGCCAATTGAGGAGCTTCTGGTTTAACCTCTTCAATCTCAATTTGTTCAACTTTCTCTTCCTTCTCTTCTTCTTTTTCAGCCTCCATTTGAGCAAGTTTTTGTTGTTGCTCAAGTTTTGCCTTTGCCTCTTCTTCAGCTTTCTGAGTCTTGTAAGCCTCATACTTCATATATCCGAAAATAAGCAAGCAAACAGCTACGAGGCCAATAAGAACGTAGAAGAACGCTTTATTATGACGGCTTTCTGAACCTTGGCGCAGTTTATACGCACCGAAATCCTTGTTTTTACCCTCAAAAATAAGATCGCGCCATTCTTTTGATGAAAGATCTACATCTTTTGCCATATTTCTTTGTATTTTAAGATTCAACAATTAATTCTGACCTATTCATCATTTTTTTGTCAAATGATCTGGATGCTTTGCATAGAAATCATTCAACAAGATAGAGTCGTTCTTATTCAGCTTATTGATCTGGAAGGTGTTGAAACCATTGATCTGCATCTCGTCAAGAGCACTGACCAAGTTGACAAAAGAAGCATTGTCAGTAGCTTTGATTACAACAACAGGCTTGTTGTCACGCTTGCGGTTGATAATCTCTTTCTGCTTTTCTTTGTATTGCTGCTCTGACATATTGCCTTTTCCACCGTTGTATTGAGCTTCCAACTCCTGAATATCCTTCAAAACATCTTTGTTGATTTTCTCAAGGACGCCACGGATATTGTCTACAACACCAGCGTTAACATTTGTCGACCTATACTTAGCCGGCTCTTCAAGAGGAGTAAGAATTGCTCCGCTTTCATCAACGCCTTTACCTTTATAGTAATAAACGTAGTTGGCAACAATCTTACCCGGTTGAACCTCTCCGTTAGGGAGGGTTTCCGCTTTCTCACGCTTGCTGTCGACAATGATTGTGAAGGCATTGTCGGCTTTAGCCTGAGTCATCTGATCTTTATTGGTGACCTTCTCATTTGAAGGAAGCATGATGTTCAAAGTCTGAGACTTGAGCATCGTAGTACAAAGCATAAAGAACGTGATCAAGAGCATGTTCATGTCGACCATCGGTGTGAAGTCAACGTGAATTTGCATCTTTTTCTGGGCGCCCTTTTTCTGCTTTCCGCCACTACTTTGTTCAATCTGTGCCATATGCTTAATTCTCCTTTTGTTTTAATGAGGTCATCAATGAGAACTTATTCATACTCAAAGTCTGCAAGTTATCCATTACAACGTGCACTACAGAGAACGGTGTGGCCTCGTCAGCCTTGACAGAAATAACCTTTCCTTGTTTTACCAAGTCATAGACTGTTCCTTCTTTGTCTACCGTTCCGTCTGTTTTCTCAACTTCTGCTGGAAGTTCTGCAGCAACATCGCGATATGCAAGCATCCAAATCTGGAATTCATTAGGATTGTTTTCAAATGTGCGACGGCCGTCGATTTGAATAGATCCGATAAATTCTGGCTTGTCTGGATTCATTGCAAGATCCTGATCTGCTGAAGGCATGCTCAACAATTGTGGCAGTTTTTTGAACGGACAGCCAAACATATTGAGTTTGCCAAATGAAGCAACCTGCTCCGAAGTCAAATTAATTGGCTCATTCGGGTGCAATTTGTTGTATTTGGACACCGCACGGTTCAATACTTTCATTCGTACTGTGTCGCTCGACATACTCTTTGATCCCGTGATTGAGATAAACACATTCTCTTTCTGGTCAACCAGCACCGTTACTAAGTTGTTGGCCGGTACAGCCTGCTCAGAGATTGAAGATGGCGTTTTTACAACCACTGGTTCTTTCTGCAAAAAGGTCGATGTCAACATGAAGAATGTAAGCAAAAGTACGGTCACGTCACTCATCGCCGTCATGTCGATGAGCGTGCTCTTCCTTTTGATTTTTACTCTTCCCATATTTACTTATTTTACCTTATTTACAGATTAGTGAGTAGCAGCAAACGTTTGTACAATAGAGAAACCGATCTCGTCGATTGCGTACGTAAGGTTGTCGATTTTGTTTGTGAAGAAGTTGTAAGAAATTACAGCGCATGCACCAGTTGCGATACCGAATGCAGTGTTGACAAGTGCCTCAGAAATACCGATAGACAACTCCATTGAGTCAACGCTACCACCACCGGCACCAAGAGCCTGGAATGACTTGATCATACCGAGCACGGTTCCGAGAAGTCCGACAAGTGTACCAAGAGTAGTCATTGTCGCAACGATAGGAAGGTTCTGCTGCAATGAAGGCATCTCCAATGCTGTAGCCTCTTCAACTGCCTGCTGCAATGAAGTCAACTTCTGCTCTTTTGTAAGAGTTTCGTTTTTGTCCATCTCGTCATATTTTGTCAACGCTGCAGCAACAACGGCAGCAACGCTACCTTTTTGCTTTTTGCAGAGCTCCTGAGCTTTCTTGATGTCGCCCTTCTGAAGGCTTGCCTTCACATTCTCCACAAACTTAGAGATGCTGCCAGTACCTTTCGCGCTGCTCAAAGCGATAGCGCGCTCTACTGAGAGAACGATTACTGTCAAGAACAATGTCTGAAGAACAGGCACGATAACACCACCCATGAACACTGTACCGATAAGGTCTGTCGGCTTCCAGTGACCTTCTGGGTTGTCAAGGAAAGCAACTGATGAACCTGTCAATGTAGTGTCGAAGTGTGACGGGTTACCAAACAAGAACAAGAACAAGCAAACAGCCACTACTGCACAGCAGACAATGACCAAGAACGCATTTTTAATACCACGTACTTTGTGTTCACCTTGAGTTTTTGCACTCTTAGCTGCCACAGGTTTTTGTGGAGTGTTAGGCTTTTGAGCTTCCATAATTAAATTTTGTTGTTTTTTGATTAATTAGTTAATAATATTTAGGTAATGATTATTTTTCTCCTTTCATATCACCCCTATTTTATTGGCAAAAATACCACAATATTTTCATTTCACCAAAGCAGTAGGTATATTTTTAGTGTTGAAAGCATCTTTTTTATAATCTAAACGATTATTTAACCCATTTCGCATTTTCATCGCCACAAAAAGTTCGCCATACGCTTTTTTTTAGTAATTTTGGGGTCTAAAAACAACCAACGCAATGCCAAAACTAATTAAGATAAAAAAAGGTCTTAACCTTAGAATGATTGGCGAAGCTACTGGGCAAGATCCCATACCGTCAATTCCATCGAGAGATTTCGCCATCATACCTGACGACTTCTGCGGTCTCTCCCCGAAACTCTTAAAAAAAGAAGGTGACCATGTCACAGCCGGAGAGGCAGTTTTCCACGACAAAAACAATCCTGAAATTCTTGTCGTCTCGCCAGTCAGCGGCATAGTCTCAAGCATCGTCAGAGGTGCAAGGCGCAAAATCGAAGCACTGAAAATCGAAGCCGACAGCCAACAAGACCACGTCAAATTTGATGCCGAGAAGCTTGCCGACATTAAAGCCGCTCTGTTGGAATCTGGCTTATGGGCTTTTTTCAGACAGCGCCCATACGGAATTGTCCCGTCGCCAGAAGCTACTCCGCGCGACATTTTCATATCAACTTTCGACTCTTCACCTCTTGCTCCTTCGCACACCTTATTAATAGACAACAACGAGGAGTGTTTTAAAAAGGGTGTGGAAGTCCTGTCCAAACTCACCGCCGGAACCGTGTATATCGGATGCCGCAAAGAGAATTTAATCGAGACCGACTTTTCAGAATCGTTTATCCTCAGCGGACCGCATCCTGCCGGCAACGCCGGGACACAAATAGCAAGCATTCGCCCTGTAAACAAAGGCGATGTCGTATGGGCAATTGAGCCTGAAACCGTGGTGAAAATCGGAAAACTCTTCACCGATGGATATGTTGATTGGTCGTGTGTCGTAGCCATCACCGGCGAGGCTGTAAAAAAGCCGACAATCGTGCGAGCAACCGAGGGAATTTGCATTTCCGCTCTGCTCAAAGACAATGTGAACATCGACAAATCGCCAAGAATCATCTCCGGCAACGTCCTTACAGGAACGAACGTAGGGCCTGGCGGGTATCTAAGATTCCCGTTCCGACAGGTTGCTGTAATTCCCGAAATCATAAACGACTGCGAAATGCTTGGATGGGCTTCGTTGAGTCCGAAGAAATACAGTGCAAGCCGCACTTTTTTCTCGTGGCTGGCCCCGAAGACTCGAAAATACCACTTTGATGCAAAAATCAACGGTGGAGAACGTGCCATAATCATGGCTGGAGAATATGACAAGGTATTTCCGATGGACATATATGCAGAGTTTCTCATTAAGGCCATCATAGCCCGCGACATCGACAAAATGGAGCAGTTGGGAATCTACGAAGTAGTCCCTGAGGATTTCGCTCTTTGCGAATTCATCGACACATCCAAACTCGAACTACAAAAAATAGTACGCGAGGGTCTTGACTATCTAAAAAAAGAAATGAACTAAAGATTTATAATCGTGAAAAGAGCATTAAAAAAATATTTTGACCGCATAAAGCCACAATTTATGCCGGGCGGAAAATTAGAGAAATTCCGCTCTGTATACGATGGCTTCGACTCATTTCTGTTTACACCGAACACCACATCACAATCCGGAGTCCACGTACATGACAGCAATGATTCAAAACGCACAATGATAATTGTTGTGCTTGCGTTGATGCCGGCACTTCTGTTCGGGATGTACAACGTTGGCTACCAGCGTTATTTATCAATCGGGCAACCACCCGTGTTCTTAACCGCCTTTCTATATGGATTTCTTGCGTTGCTTCCCAAAATTATAACATCGTATGCCGTAGGATTGGGTATAGAATTTGCATCCGCTCAAATCCGCAAACATGAAATCCAAGAAGGGTTCTTGGTTTCAGGCATTCTGATTCCAATGATTTGCCCTATTGAGACTCCAATTTGGATGATTGCTGTGGCAACGGCATTCTCCGTGATTTTTGTCAAAGAAGTGTTTGGAGGCACTGGCATGAACATCTTCAATGTTGCATTGATGACACGCGCGTTTCTATTTTTCGCCTACCCTTCAAAGATGTCGGGCGACGACGTTTTCGTTGCGAATCACTCCATATGCGGATTGGGCAACGGGACTGTCGTCAGTTCTTTCTCCGGAGCGACGCCATTGGGACAAATTGCCATCAACGCAGGCAACTCTTTACATCTGACAGGAATTACTGGCGGCGACATTTCTCTTTGGGATATGTTCCTTGGCCTGATTCCAGGCTCTGTGGGTGAAACATCCACATTGTTCATTATTCTTGGCGGAATTGTTCTGCTCATATCGGGAGTGGCAAGCTGGCGCATAATGCTGTCAGTTTTTGCCGGCGGACTGGTGATGGGATTCATTGCACACTCCTTCCCTTCTGAGACCTACCCTGGCTCAATGCTTAATCCTGTTGAACAAATATGCTTGGGCGGATTTGCCTTTGCTGCCGTGTTTATGGCTACCGACCCTGTAACAGCGGCACACACCAACACCGGAAAGTATATCTACGGCTTCCTGGTTGGTGTGATGGCAATCCTTATCCGTGTATACAATTCCGGATATCCAGAAGGTGCGATGCTTGCAGTACTTTTGATGAACGCTTTCGCACCATTAATTGACTATTGTGTTGTTGAATCCAACATACGTCGCAGACTGCGCCGTGCCAAACAATCAAAAAATTATGAACAAGCAAAGTAACACATACACCATCATCTACATCTCCGCACTCGTCTGCATTGTGGGCGCAGTGCTGGCATGGGTAGCCCTTGCGTTGAAACCAAAGCAAAGCGACAACATCAGAATCGACAAGATGCAGCAGATGCTCAGCTCAATCCGCATAACATCCACAACAGATAACGCCATCGACTTATACAACAAGTATGTCGTTGATTCATATATCGTAAACGACAATGGTGAGAAACTGAGCGGCGAGGCTTTCGACATTTCTGTGGCAAGCGAGATAAAAAAAGCTGAAAACGAGCGGCAATTGCCTGTGTTTGTCTGCAACATCGACAATTCGATCAAATATATCATTCCTGTATATGGTGCTGGTTTATGGGGTCCGATATGGGGATATATCGCAGTCGAGTCTGACGGCAGCACAATCTATGGCGCTTATTTCTCTCATCAGGGAGAAACCCCTGGCTTGGGCGCAGAAATTGCCAAACCGGCATTTGCCGACCAATTCAATGGCAAACATCTGTATAAAGGCGGGGAGTTCAAGTCTATCTCTGTGATTAAAAACGGGAATGCGCCAACTGACGGAAGCGACTATGTCGACGGCATTTCCGGAGGCACAATTACCAGCAAAGGCGTTCAGTCGATGCTGAAATCTTGTCTGTCTTGCTATCAAGCATTTTTCAACGGAATCCAACAAAACAACAAATAATCAAAATGGCTATTTTGAATAAAAAAAATAAAGCGGCATTGTTCAATCCTCTGTCAAAAGACAATCCCGTAATCGTACAAGTCCTGGGCATATGCTCTTGCTTGGCTGTCACTGCAAAACTCGAGCCTGCAATCGTCATGGGAATTTCCGTGACAGCAGTAACTGCATTTTCAAATGTGATAATATCACTTATCCGCAACACTATTCCCAACAGCATCCGAATTATCGTCCAGCTGGTGGTCGTTGCGGCTTTGGTCATCATAGTCGACCAATTCCTAAAAGCATACAACTACGAAGTAAGCAAGCAATTATCGGTATTCATTGGTCTTATAATCACGAACTGCATCCTGATGGGGCGTCTTGAGGCATTCGCTCTCAGCAACAAGCCGTGGCCGGCCTTTCTCGATGGTGTCGGCAATGGCATTGGCTATGCCATCATTCTGATAATCGTTGCGGCTGTTCGCGAATTGTTCGGGTCGGGAACATTGCTCGGTTGCCAAATTATCCCACAGGCTCTTTACGATGCCGGATATCAAAACAACGGACTTATGATTCTGCCACCGATGGCTCTTATAACTGTTGCCTGCATCATCTGGGTTCATCGTTCCAAGAACAAAGACCTGCAAGAAAAAAATTAATCATCTCTGATAAAAACCACTATGGAAAATTTAAATTTGTTTATACGGTCGGTGTTTATCGACAATATGATTTTCGCATACTTTCTTGGAATGTGCTCATATCTTGCTGTTTCCAAAAACGTAAAAACGGCTTTTGGTCTCGGCATAGCTGTGACATTCATGCTTGTAATAACTCTCCCTATCGACTATATGCTTGAGATGCACTTTCTGCGTCCAGGCGCGCTTACTTGGATAAGCCCAGAATTTGCGACAGTCGACCTTAGCTTCTTAAGCTTGATTCTGTTCATCGCCGTTATAGCCTCCATGACACAATTGGTAGAAATGGCTGTAGAAAAATTCTCCCCATCGCTATATGCATCTCTGGGAATCTTTCTTCCTCTGATTGCCGTAAACTGCGCAATCTTGGGTTGTTCGTTGTTTATGCAACAAAAAGACTTCGGATCTGTCGGCACTGCCACAATCTACGGCTTAGGATCGGGCATCGGATGGCTGTTGGCAATCGTTTGCCTCGCCGCCATACGCGAGCGTCTGTCATACTCCAACGTCCCCGCTCCTCTAAAAGGCATAGGCATCACATTTATAATTACTGGGCTTATGGGCATAGCGTTTATGAGTTTTCTCGGAATTAAACTTTAAATACAATGATACTTTCAGACATAACAATACTTGCAAGCACCATCCTGTTTTTTGCGGTGACAATCATACTTGTGGTTGTGCTGCTTATTGCAAAAAAATATCTTGTCCCATCCGGCAATGTGAAAATCACGATAAACGACAAAACGGATGTTGAAGTGCCAACGGGCGATTCTTTGTTGTCAACTTTGGCAAATCAGAAAATCTACCTCCCTTCAGCATGTGGCGGAGGTGGCAGCTGCGGACAATGCCGTGTACGCATTCCCGAAGGAGGAGGCGAAGCTCTGCCTACTGAGAAAGTGCATTTTTCCCGCAAGGAATTGATGGACAACTGGCATCTTGGCTGTCAAGTGAAGGTCAAAAACGACATGAAACTCATTGTCCCCGAATCAGTACTCGGAGTCAAGGAATGGGAATGCGAGGTAATATCCAACAAGAATGTCGCCACATTTATCAAAGAATTCATCGTTGCCTTGCCAAAAGGCGAGCATATGGATTTCTTGCCCGGCTCTTACGCACAAATCAAGATTCCTAAGTATTCGATGGACTACGACAAAGACATCGACAAGAGCCTCATCGGTGATGAATATCTGCCGGCATGGCAAAAATTCGGATTATTTGGACTTAAGTGCAGGAATGATGAAGAAACAGTCAGAGCTTATTCCATGGCCAACTATCCTGCCGAAGGCGACCGCATCATGCTCACCGTCCGCATTGCCACTCCTCCGTTTAAACCGAAGCCACAAGTGGGTTTCCAAGACGTTATGCCTGGCATTGCATCATCCTACATATTCACGCTTAAACCTGGCGACAAAGTGCTTATGAGCGGTCCTTATGGCGATTTCCATCCTCATTTCAACTCGAAGAAGGAAATGATTTGGGTTGGTGGTGGAGCCGGCATGGCTCCTCTCCGCGCCCAAATAATGCACATGACACGCACTCTCAACACCCGCGACCGAAAGATGTCATTCTTCTATGGCGCGCGTGCGCTTAACGAAGTGTTCTACCTGCATGATTTTCTTGAGCTTGAGAAGGAATTCCCGAATTTCAGTTTCCATTTGGCTCTTGACCGTCCGGACCCTGCGGCTGATGCTGCCGGAGTTAAATACACTGCGGGATTTGTACACCAAGTGATGTATGAGACATACTTGAAAAACCACGATGCTCCAGAAGACATAGAATACTACATGTGCGGTCCTGGTCCGATGAGTGCGGCTGTCGTAAAAATGCTCGACAGTCTCGGTGTCGATCCGGAAAGCATCCTTTACGACAATTTCGGTGGATAGCCCCTATAATTGCAAACACTATCAACAACGAGGCGTGGCT
>ERZ791881.2125-NODE-2125-length-10238-cov-2.301974_pt1 | contig 10238 bp, 10 predicted proteins | sample MGYA00510161_ERZ791881 | MGnify/ENA primary metagenome ERZ791881 (study PRJEB30046, sample SAMN00792073) | human gut metagenome | study: EMG produced TPA metagenomics assembly of the A metagenome-wide association study of gut microbiota in type 2...
AATCTGCAAAGAACTTCCGGCAGACAGGGGCGCAAGCTTCAGGTAAGCGTAAACAGTATTTTGTTTACGCGCGTGTTAGTAAATCTGATCCACAATGCCGCACTGGCGGTTGAGAAGGGGCGGGAGCTTGCCATCTGGATCCATGTACGGGCCCGCCTGGTGGATGACTTGCCGTTTATCACTTTTTCTGTTTCAGATAACGGCTGCGGTATGACTGAGCAGCAGCAGGCCACCATGTGGGAACAGGGAATTTCCGGCTTTGGCTCCAGCGGCCTGGGACTTGCCTTTGTGAAACAGACCGTGGAAGCCATGGACGGCTCGGTGATATCGGAAAGCCAGCCGGGCAAGGGCACACGGTTCATCATATTTTTACCGGAGGTAGTAAACCATGGAACGAAAGATTACGATACTTTCCATTGACGATGAAGAAAATATTCGCTTTGCCTTAGGCGAGCTGTTTCATTTTCAGGGCTGGGAGGCCTGCAGTGCCCCAAATGTAAAAAAAGGCCTGGAGCAGTTTCGTTTACACAAACCTGACATTGTATTAATCGATTATCACATGCCCGGCATTAACGGCGTGGAAGGAGTGCAGATGTTGCGTGCACTTTCACATACTGTGCCAATTATCGTGTTTACAATTGATGAAAGTCAGGAGGTGGCTGACCAGTTTCTTCAGGCGGGTGCCAGTGATTTTGCCTTGAAGCCCATCAAGGCTCCAGATATTATCAGCCGCATCAAGCTGCATTTACGCCTTTTAGAACGAGAGCATCAAAAACAGGCACCTTTGGACAAAGGCTTAAGCGAGGCCACGATGCAGCTGGTGCTGGATTCGTTAAAAGAAGGTGAGGATTACATGACAGTAAATGAGGTGGCTCGCAGCAGCGGTCTTGCATATCAGACGGTATACCGTTACCTGCAGTATCTGATTCAGAATAAGAAAGTGGAAATGGTGAGCATTTACGGCAAAGTCGGCCGCCCGCGCCAGTTATTCCGCTGGGTTGAAAATATGTAAGCGATCTATAATGAAACGAAAAAAGTTTTACCTTGAGAAAACGAGGCAAAACTTTTTTTGTTTAATATGAAACTCGATTTAATTTATCAAAGGACATTATTACATTTTTGAGAAAAATATGAGAAAAAATAGACTTGAATAGAGCAATTTTGTATAATTTACACAGTTCCTACAGAACTTCGACACAGTTTCTACATAAATATTACTCTTATCCTGGGGATCAGCTTTCCCCCCGACTTGAGATGTGATGGTAAAGCTTTCGCTTACTAATAAAAGACACCACAAAACAGAGAGGAGTTGCCGATGGGCGGCGAACCTCTCAAACAAAAGGAGGATGACAATGAAAAGATCAAATCGTCTGGTTGCAAGATCTGCAGTTGCACTCAGTCTGGCAGCTTCATTGACTGCCTGCGGAACTGCTTCCTCAACGACAACGACAGCGGCGAGCAGTGAGGCTGCTACCGAGACAGCTTCCGAAACAGAAGCTGCTTCTACGACCGAAACCGTTGGTGAGGATGTCTGGCTGCCTTACAACGAAAACCTCGAGAAGAAGCGTGATGACCGTGACGCTACCGGTAAAAACGGCGCGGTTGCTTCCTGTAACTGGTACGCCAGCAAGGCAGGTCTGGAAATTCTGAAGGAAGGCGGAAACGCCTTTGACGCAGCGGCTGCTGTAGCCTACACTCTGGGCGTGGCTGAGCCGTACTTCTCCGGCCTGGGCGGCGGCGGATTTATGACTATTTATAGTGCCAAAGATGACAAGGTGAGTGTCCTTGATTTCCGTGAGACTGCTCCTGCCGCTGCTAATGCACAGATGTGGTTGGATGAAAACGGAAAGATGGAGCAGTTCAGTCTGGACGGCGTGAATAATCTGGGTGACAAGAGCGTGATCGGCGGTCTGTCGGTAGCTGTACCTGGAGAAGTTGCTGGTTTTGAGTATCTTCTTGATAACTACGGTTCTGATGCCGTAAGCCGTCAGCAGATCTTCCAGCCTGCTATCGACACAGCCAACAACGGCTATGTAGTGGGAGTTACCTTTAAGGAAGAGCTGGACAGCGAGTATACCGGTATTGCCGCAAACGAGACTTTAAGCAATATCTACCTGGATGAGAGCGGACTGCCGTATGAGGTTGGTGATGTGATCAAAAACCCGGATCTGGCAAAGACCCTGCAGTTGATCGCTGATGGCGGTAAAGATGCTTTCTATACCGGCGATATGGCACAGGCTATGGTGGATGCTGTTGCGGCTTGGGGTGGCAATATGACCATGGAAGACCTTGCAAATTACGAAGTAAAGGTTCGTGAGCCTGTCGTTGGTCACTATAAAGATTACACTATCTACTCTTTACCACCGGCATCTTCCGGCGGTACACACCTGGTTGAGATCCTGAACATTCTCGAGAACTACGACGATATGGACAAGATTGGTGTAAACAGCGCTGAGTATGTACATCGTTTCTCTGAGGCTTTCAAGATTGCCTTCGCAGACCGCGCGCAGTATATGGCAGATACTGACTTTGCTGATGTTCCGTTAGCTCAGCTGACAAGCAAAGACTATGCTGCAGAGCGTTATAGCGAGATCACTGACAAGAGCGGCAGCTATGTGGCTGTAGAGCCGGAAGAGTTAGAGCATTATGCAACTACAAGCTTTTCCGTTGTTGACCAGTGGGGCAACATGGTAGCCTGCACAAAGACTATCAACTACGGCTTTGGTTCCAAGGTTGGTGTTCCTGGCTATGGATTTATTATGAACGACGAGATGGATGATTTCTCAGCTGATCCTGAGAGCGTAAACTGCGCAGAAGGCGGAAAACGTCCGTTATCCAGCATGAGCCCGTCTATCGTTTTATATCCGGATGGATCTCCGTACATGACAATCGGAAGCCCGGGAGCTACCCGTATTTTCCCGACGATCGCTCAGGTTATTGAGCGCATGATTGACTACAATATGGATATTCAGGACGCGATCGATTGTGCACGTATCTACGACAACGCATCTGAAAATATCTGCTATGAGTCCGGCGGTGTGAACCCGATCACTCCTGAGGTTGCTAAAGAACTGCAGGATCGCGGACATGAAGTTACCGATAAGGGAGAATGGCAGCTGTTCTTCGGCGGCGTACAGGGAATCTCGATCGGTAAGGACGGAACCCTGCGCGGTGGTGCGGATCCTCGCCGTGATGGTAAGGCTCTGGCATATTAATTTTCATTTCCAGTAATACATGAACTATCAGTGCTGCCCGATTCCCGATAACGGGGAGGGCAGCTGTAAAATAAGAAAAGGAGACATACGATTATGAAGAAACTTGGTATTTTTATTGCGGCTAGTGCCTTGACATTATCTTTGGCTGCTTGCGGCTCCGGCGCTTCCAGCACAACAACTACCGCAGCGGCTGCAGAAACCACAGCAGCAGCTTCCGCAGAAACTACAGCGGCAGCAGGTGCTGCAACTGAACTGACTGAGATCAGCGCAGGTATGTGCTCTACTCCGGCTATCCTGACCAGTATTGGACAGAGTGCTGATGTAGACATTGCAAATACACTTTGCACAAAGGCTGGCATTGAAGTAACAATGAATAAGAACATCACAGGCGCAGATCTTCCAGATGACTGCAAAACTCTGATCCTTGCAGTCGGTGGATCTTCCAAGGGACTTGGTGCTGCCGGTATCGATGCTGACCAGGAGCTTGCACGTACTGACGCTCTGATTTCCTCTGCAAAGGAAAAAGGCATCATTGTTCTTGCTCTGCACACTGGCGGATCCGCTCGTCGCGGTACCTTATCTGACAGCTTTATCACTCCGGCTTTCCAGGGCTGCGATGCTGCTATCGTAGTTTCTGAGGGAGATTCCGATGGTCTGATGTCTGGTATCTTATCCGGCAACGGAACTCCTGCAATCTATGTAGATAACACTGCAGGTACTCTTGACGCTTTAAAAACTGCATTTGGTCTGTAAATCTGAGTTACTAAACAAACAAACTAACCTGCGGCCTGGCTGAACAGGCCGCAGTGATTTTGAAGAGGAGAACATCATTATGACACCTTACGTGATCACTTTTATTGTGATGGTCGGTGTTTTCATGATCGGCTGTTTTGCATTCAAACTGCCTGTTGGCGTATCAATGCTGATAGCAGCGCTCTGCGGTGCTCTTGAGGGCGGCCTCGGCACCGAGACTATCCGTATGATGGTAGAGGGCGAGTTCGGTTATGTAGATACCATTCTGACTATTGGCTGTGCCATGATTTTCATGAAGGTCATTGAGGGATCCGGTGCTCTGGATGCTTTAAGCAGCCTGATTATTGAGAAATTCCATCGTTTCCCTGCTGTTTTACTGGTTTTAATCATGCTCATCATCATGTTCCCCGGCATGATCACCGGTTCTTCCACTGCAGCAGTTCTTTCAGCAGGTTCCATTATGGCTCCGGTTCTTGCATTAATGGGAATTGATGCCGTTACCTCAGGCTCCATTATCGCTATGGGTGCTCTGCTTGGTATGATCGCACCTCCTGTAAATACCGCTGCATTAATTATCTGCGCAGGTATCGATGTTCCTTATGTTGGTTTTGAGGGTCCGCTGGCCTTAATCACTTTCCCGTTAGCGATTCTGTTCGTGCTTTTACTCGGCTACAAGCAGGCACGCCACATGGACTATGAAAAACTGAAACCTGCTCTTGAAAAGCAGGATGCGATCCGCAAGCAGTACGGTGTGCGCATCTACATTCCGTTACTGGTTCTGGTTGCTTTAATGGTTATCTTTAAGGTTCTGAAGTTAGGCGAAGACATCGGTATGCCACTCATGTTCCTTATCAGTGCTGCCGTTGGTCTGTTCACCGGAAAGAAGATCAATGTACTGACTGCTGTACCGGAAGCCATCCGTACCGCAGCACCTGTTATGGGTATTCTGATGGGTGTTGGTATGTTCATCGAAGTAATGACAGCGACCGGCGTTCGCGGTCTGGTAGTTATCAGCTGTCTGCGTCTTCCGAGCACATTGTGGCTCTTAGCCTGCGCGATCAGTATTCCGCTGTTTGGTGCAGTTTCCTCTTACGGCGCATGCTCGGTTTTAGGCGTTCCGTTCGCTTACATTTATGCTTCACTTTTAGGCGGAAATTCCGTTGTGGTCTTAGCTGCTATCAGCCTGATCGCTGCTGTGGGTGATATGATGCCTCCTACCGCTTTAGCGGGTCTGTTCGCTGCACAGGTTACAGGTGTAGAAAAATACACTAAGATCCTGAAGCGTTGTATTGTGCCTATCATCATTCTGCTGGTTTACGCTTGTTTCTTCCTGGCAAATTCAAAACTGATTGCCGGACTGTTTTAAAGGAGGGACTGAATTATGAGTATTATCACGATCATTTATTTAGCCATCGCCCTTCTGGTTTTTGTAAGCACACTGTACAACATGATTTTTAAGGAAGAACGCCTTGTTGATCAGATCAACGCAGCTATGATTTTAATTCCTCTGCTGCTGCGGATCTTCCTGATCAAGTAAGGAGGGTGAATGAAAATGAAGAAAACGTATCTGTCCGCCGTTGCCGTTCTGGTTTGCGCGGCTCTCGTTGGCGGTATTGCCGGTACGAGCTTTTATACCAAGCGCCATTTCAAGGAAGACATCGTGACTGGTCCGAATGTGACCGAGGTATTTAAGCTGAGCCGTTATAATCCAAACCTGGAAGGCACCATCGGCGATTCCGATGTATATGTACTGAAAGGTGAAAAAGAGGGAGGTTCCCTTGTTGTTCTGGGCAGCACTCATGCCAACGAACCTTCTGGTCATATGGCCGGCATTATTCTGGAAGAGAATGCAAAGGTTGAAGCGGGAACCATTTATGTGATCCCGAACATCAACAATTCCGCTTTGACCCACAATGACCCGCTGGATGGTTCCCCGCAGTACATGCACTTCACCACAAAAAATGGTGAGACCAGAACATTCCAGTATGGCTCCCGTGCAACCAACCCGATCGATCAGTGGCCGGATCCGGATATTTACACACATAAGTCTTCCGGTCAGACACTTTCCGGTTCAGAGACTCGTAACCTGAACCGCTGCTATCCGGGAGTTGAGGATGGTACTTTATCTGAGCAGGTTGCTTATGCGGTAACCAACATGATCAAGACCTTAGATATTGACATGGAGATCGACCTGCATGAGTCCAGCCCGGAGTATGCTGTAAACAATGCTACCGTAGCTCACGAGCGCGCTTCTGCTATTGCATCTGAGGGCGTTCTGAATCTGGAATTAGAGGGAATTTCCATGAGCCTGGAGCCGTCTCCGGTTTCCTTACATGGTCTGACTCACCGTGAGTTGGGTGACTATACCAATACTTACGCACTGTTGATGGAGACTGGTAACCCTAGTCAGGGCCGTCTTCGTGGCTATACAGATGAGGATCTGGTAAAGACAGGTGAGGATCCTTGCTATGTGATAGCCTATGATCTGGGTCTTCTGTATGTTGACTACAGCTCCGGCAACTTCCCAATTGAGTTGCGTACTGGCCGTCATCTTGCTGGTATCAGCGCTTACATCGATGCGTTCAACAATAACAGCAGCGAAGATAAGCAGATCATTGTGAAAGGTATTCCGACCTATGACGAGATGATCAACAGCGATTTAGGTGATTTCCTTCTGTAAAAATTTTATACAGACCCAATGAAAACCCCGGTCTGCAGTGCATGAACATTGCGGACCGGGGTTTTTGTTACGCAAATTTTGCCTTTAATGTTCGGATCGCCGGGGACTGTACGAGGATCGTGTAGGCTACGCCGCCGAGGACGATCCCTGCGATGGTCTGCATGGACAGGGTGAACATTTCACCGAAGGCAACAACGGTGCCGTAGAGCGGGATCTTTACGAGCGTGTAGCCGATAATATGGGCGATGCCGCCGACGATAGCACCGACGAGCCAGGAATATTTAAAGTTCGGCAGAAGCTTGTAGGCAATCGTTCCGGCGATGAACGCCCAGAGACCTTTTAATACCATGGTCGGGAGAACCCATACCGCGTAGCCGCCGAGAAAATCGGAGAACAGATCCGGCGAGGACGCCGCGTCTTGTGCCAAATAAGCAGACGGTCAGGATGATCATGCAGTCGCCGAGGTGGGTGTAGCCAAAGGCGGAAGGAATTTTAAAGAAATAGGTTCCGACAAATACCAGAGCGCTCATTAAGCCGATGATGGAGATATCGAGGGTGGTGTCCTGGTGTGAGTGATTTTTCATAGGGGTGTCCTCCTTGAATACAATAATTTCAAATTTTTAATAAATTTAAATGATTCAAACACATGCAACAAAACTCTGTGATATGCAGATGAAAAACTTTTGGCAGGCTTGAATGAAAACGATTTGGCTTTTCGAAGTCGAAATTTCAGTGACACAATTTAAAAAATTGCTGTAACATTTACCCCCTGTTTCTGCAGTGGATACAAAAACTTCTATTTTAATCCCATAAATTTAGCTGCGTTATGATAGAAAATGTTCTCCAGTCCTTCATCATCCACGCCGCATGCCATGATCTTCTGGATCTCAACGGTCGGGGCATGGAACGGAGAGTCGATGCCGAACATGACTTTCTCGTGGCCGACGGTATGGTAGGCGTTGGCGATCTGGACACTCATGGAGGTTCCGGAGGTCTCAAGCCAGATATTGTCGTATTTTTTTGCCATGGTGATCGCCGCATCGACATAAACACCATGGGCATGTCCCATATGGATCATGACGATCGGGAGATGCGGGTGGCGTTCAGCCAGAAGTCCGATCTGCCACGGAAGGGAGAATGGCGGATGACCGGAATGGATGAACAACGGTTTTCCGTATTTCTCACAGATCTCAGCTACCGGATCCACACACGGATCATCGGCACAGTAGCCGTCAAAGAGGGACTGAAGCTTTGCACCGGCAAAGTGTTCGTCACGGATATAATGCTCTAAGGCATCGTAAGCCGGTTTTCCTTCGGCACAGTTGATCCACATGAGCGGGATGATCTTATCCGGGTGAGCCTTGAAGGCAGCAACGGTCTCTTCATTTGTGTGCGGGCCGTCGGAACAGAGGATCGTCTTTTCAATATTGAATTCTTCCATCTGTTTTAAGAGAAGGTCTGCATTAAAGTGGATATTGAACGGACTGCCGAAGGTGCCGATATGGCTGTGGGCATCGATTTTTTTAAATTTGCTGAAATCGCTTGTAATACTCATAATATCGCTCCTTTTATCTCAGTCAGATAAGACTCCCACTTTTTCTGGTGGTGAGCCATAGCAAATTGTCGGGAAAATCTCGCATGCGGTAAATATGTGATTATCATATCTGAGATATGGCATTGTTAAAATATCCAATTTTAAATAATTTGACCAGTCCAGATGCGGCAAATACTGAGCTTAAACAGGTGAAAAGGCGGCATTCCATCTTTTTTGCGTGGAACCACAAGGGTACGGAATGGTTGCAGGTTTACTTAAACGGCCGGCGGTGAGAAGGAAAACAAAAATTCACTTGACAAAACAGCAGACATCTATTACCATTAGAATCAAACATTTTGAATATCAAACTATTTGAAATTAAAAACTACTGCGGGGAATAAAATTCCTTCTGCATAAACGAAATGGCAGGATTTAGAAGATGATGACAGCCAGAATTGCTGGAATCGGCGCGTATGTGCCGGAGAATTTGATTACGAACGACGATCTGGCGAAGATCGTGGACACGAATGACGAGTGGATCCGGACACGGACCGGAATCCGGGAACGCCGGATCTCCTCCGGAGAGGGAACGCGCCATCTGGCGGCGAAGGCAGCTGAGCGGGCGCTTGCGGCAGCGGGAGTTGCCCCGGAAGAGCTGGATATCATCATTCTTGGGACTTCATCCCCGGACCGGAATTATCCCAGCGATGCCTGCAGTGTTCAGGCGGCCATCGGGGCAGTGAATGCAGTTGCCTTCGATATCTCGGCGGCATGCGCGGGATTTATTTTCGCCATGAATATCGTGGAAGGATTTTTTAAAGCCGGAATTTACAAGACGGCGCTGATCATCGGGGCAGAAACCCTCAGCAAAGTGACAGACTGGAGTGACCGCGGCACCTGTGTCCTCTTCGGAGACGGAGCAGGGGCAGCCGTTTTAAAAGCGGAAGAGACCGGAATCATCGACATGATGATGGGAGCGGACGGAACAAAGGGTGATGTCCTCGCCTGCACGTCCAGAACCGTTGGAAACTTCCTCACAGGGACAAAGCCGGAGCTCGGGTTCATGACCATGGACGGACAGGAGGTCTTCAAGTTCGCGGTGCGGAAGGTGCCGGAGAGCGTCTTGGAGCTTCTTAACCGGACAGGGACAAAAAAGGAAGATATTAAATATTATGTCCTCCACCAGGCGAACGAGCGGATCATCGAGGCGGCAGCCAGACGCCTGAAGGAGCCAATGGAGAAATTCCCGATGACGATCAGTCAGTTTGGAAATACATCAACGGCATCGATTCCGTTACTGTTAGACGATATGATCCAGAAGGACATGTTGAAGCGGGGCGACAAGATCATCATGTCAGGCTTCGGAGCCGGAATGACCTGGGGTGCAGTGCTCATGGAGTGGTAGATATCTGATTCATCCGGAAAGCAGGAGAAGTTATCTACATAATAAGAAATAATTTGAAAAAACAAAAAAATGCAAAAACCCATAAAATACAAATAATAAGAACATTTAAAGGAGATCAAATCATGTTAGAAAAAATGAAAGAAATCATCGCAGAGCAGTTAAGCACAGACGCAGACAGCATCACAGAGGCAACCTCCTTCAAGGATGACCTTGGTGCAGATTCCCTTGACTTATTTGAGCTTGTTATGGCTCTTGAGGATGAGTATTCCGTAGAGATCCCGGCTGAGGACCTTCAGAACCTCGCAACGGTCGGCGATGTTATGAAGTACTTAAAAGACAAGGGTGTTGAGGAATAATCAAACCGAATAAACCAGAGTCAAAACGCGTCTATGACGCGTTTTGCTGATATAAAGATAATTCCGGGCAATACCCGACAGATAGATTTCAGGAAGTGAGAGCAATAAAAATGAAGACAAGAATTACAGAAATGCTGGGAATCGAATATCCGATTATTCAGGGCGGTATGGCCTGGGTCGCTGAGCATCATCTTGCTGCCGCTGTTTCCGAGGCAGGAGGTCTTGGCCTCATCGGCGGCGCAAATGCACCGGGAGAGGTTGTCCGTGAAGAGATCCGTAAGGCGAAAGCACTGAC
>ERZ791881.2132-NODE-2132-length-10219-cov-6.536895_pt1 | contig 10219 bp, 7 predicted proteins | sample MGYA00510161_ERZ791881 | MGnify/ENA primary metagenome ERZ791881 (study PRJEB30046, sample SAMN00792073) | human gut metagenome | study: EMG produced TPA metagenomics assembly of the A metagenome-wide association study of gut microbiota in type 2...
GCTGCGGCGGCCAATGCGCTGACAAGACCGCCCTGCCTTCGTCGGGCCGAGCGCAGATTGCCTTATTAAAAGACAACGCAAGCAAGGGGAAAGCAAGCTGACTTGCTATTTCCCGAGCGCGGCTTATCTTATGCAAAGATACAACATTTTATTGCGTCAACCAAATGTTTGGCCATTTTTAGAAGTGGCAACACCAAAAAGCTGGTGCACGACGCCGAAGCCAACGCCAACACATGGCATGGCGGCAAGGCCGAGAGCACATATCCGCACACAGGCAGCCGCTCACGAAACAGGCTGGGAACAACCGCCAACCGCCAGACACGCCAGGCCACCATAGGCCTCGCGACAGCACATCGGTGTAAAATCGCTTTACCGCCCGTACCAGTTTCTGCAACAAACTGGCCCTCAACTGATTGCAAGACAACCGGAAACAGAGTGCAAAACGGCCCATGCGGGCATGCAGAACGGCAGGTCTTGGCCGGTGAAAAAGGCCGTTTGGCAATGCAAAACGGCATCGACACCAACAACACCGGCCCTCTGTAAGCATATTTCACCACGGTTGCAAGCGCATCACGCACTGAACATGAAACTGCAACCATACGGCTGCCACTGAGAAGCAATGGCGCGAAACGATTGTTTGAAGAAAACATTTTGAAATTACAACGGTTTGTGCTACCTTTGCATAAGATAAGCCGCACTCGGGAAATTGCAAGCCCGCTTGCTTTCCTCTCGCTTGCATTATCTTTGCATAAGATAAGCCGCGCTCGGGAAATTGCAAGCCCGCTTGCTTTCCTCTTGCTTGCATTATCTTTGCATAAGCCAAGCCGCGCCCGGCAATCGGCTGGCAAGCCCACATTGCCACCGCACGCATTACATTCAAACAAGATAGAATGCAAGTGGCAACAAACGGGCTGGCTTGCCCGGAAAAAGGCGGCCCAACTGCCAAAATGGGCAAACCGGGCACGTTGCTGCCATGACTTGGCATGGCGGGAACAGCGGCAACAAAACACTAACGACAGCGCCACGGCTCGCCTCGACAACAACAGACCAAGGCTACGACGGCGGAACGGGCGGACGAACAAAACAAAAACGAGACAAAATGGACAAGAAAGAACTGATGATGAGGGCCATCAGGCTCTCGGAAGAAAGCGTAAGAAACGGTGGCGGACCGTTCGGCGCAGTGATAGCGCGCAACGGCGAGATTGTGGCTGAAGCCTCAAACAGCGTTACGCCCGACTGCGACCCGACGGCCCATGCCGAGGTGAACGCAATAAGGATGGCTGCACGCAACACCGGCAGCTACGACCTGAGCGGATGCGAGATATTCACATCGTGCGAACCATGCCCCATGTGCCTCGGAGCCATATACTGGGCTCACCTCGACAAGATTTACTATGCCAACGACAGGAAGGATGCTGCCGGCATAGGATTCGACGACGATTTCATTTACAAAGAACTGGAACTGAAACCGGCCGAGCGCCATAAGCCGTCGGAAATATTCTTGCCCGAGGAGGCCAAGCGGGCTTTCGAGATGTGGAAGGAGAAAGACGACAAACGCGAATACTGACATTTGGCCCGGCCCGGAGGCTTTCACCCCGGGGCCGGGCCTTTGCATGGCATAATGACACAAGGGCCATGCAAGCACATTATATTATATCTGGAAAACACCACCGAAACCTTTTATAACGCAAGCCCATGGCCACGCTACAACGGAGGCGCTGCAGGCCGAAAAGGGCATCTATATGCCTTTTGAAGGCCACGCCATCCATGCCGTCTTCTGGGCTGAACTACATCAAACTTCCATTCTTATCCTGTTTGCGCACACAAAATATTGATTTACATCAAGAATAACGCAATTAACCAACACTTTCCGCTTCAAAGTGTTGGCCAATCCGCAAAAAGGCAGTACCTTTGCAACGTCAAAAGGTTAATAGATTGTTTTAGGTTAGTAATAATATTTATAGTTTTAGGTTTTTAGTTATTGGTAGAAAGAAAGTTTCAAGTGTGATAACAAAGGTCGTCGTGAGACGCTCTTAACTTTCAAAAGGTTAGTATTAGTATTAGTTATGATTCCTGCTTGCCATTATTATTTAATGGCAGCGGGACTCTGGCTAATAAAGCCGGAGTAACAAAAATGACAAGGATTTTTAGTTAAACATAGGCTTGGACGTCGCTACCCGTTGATGGGTGGTGACGTTTTTTTGTGCCGCCCGCGCGCCGGGGCTGCCTCACGGCATAGCCTGCGGCCCACGGGAGGCACTGCATTTCATGCTTTCTCTATCAGCACTGTGGCGTAGGCGCTGATGCCTTCCTCACGCCCGGTAAACCCAAGGCGCTCGGTTGTTGTGGCCTTTATCGACACGTCATCCTCGTCAATGCCTATGATGGCGGCCATGCAACGCTTCATCTCGGGTATGTGCGGGTTCATCTTGGGCCTTTCGGCGCATATCGTGGCATCGATGTTGCCCACGGAGTAACCCTTCGTGGCTATCAGTTCCACTGTCTTGCGCAACAGCACCTTGCTGTCAATGCCGTCGGTCTCGGCCGCCGTGTCGGGGAAATGATAGCCTATGTCGCGCATGTTGGCAGCGCCAAGCAGCGCGTCGCAGATGGCATGGATAAGCACATCGGCGTCACTATGCCCCAGCAATCCGAGACTGTGGGCTATCTTTATTCCGCCAATCCAAAGCTCGCGGCCTTCCACCAGGCGGTGGACATCATATCCGAACCCTACTCTTATCTTCATATTCCTTATAGTATTGATGAATGTATGTAACTCAAAAAAATTGCCGGAACGGCACGGCAAGCAGCCCGAAGCCACCTTGCCGCACCGTCCCGGCACCAGGCCATGCCTCGCCGAGGGCAACAGGTGCCATCCCCGGTGGCATCACCTGCGGAACAGGTCTTTTATCCCGTCCATGTCAAACGCCAGCGAGAAGCGCAGCGTCTGGTCGAGCGGGTTGCTCTGCGCCGTAGATATGACGTAGCCCACGTCAAGCGAGAACACGCTCATGCGGAAGCCGCCGCCCACGGTGAAGTACTTGCGGTTGCCCTTGTTCTCGCTTTCGTGGTGGTAGCCTGCACGCAACGAGAACTGGTCATGGTAGACATACTCGGCTCCAACGCTCCATTGTATCTCCTCAAGCTCTTCCTTGAATCCTCCGGGAGCATCGCCAAAGCTCTTGAAAATGCCCGAGATGGAGCTCACATCGTTGTATTCCTCAATGACGCGGTTCCTGTAGTCGGTGGCCGACTCGCCCTCGTTCTGCAACGGAACGGTGGGCACAAGCAACTTGTTGGCGTCGGCCGATATCGAGAAACGGTTGTACTCGTCGATCGGCACCATCAACGAGGCGCCTATGCGGAGGTTGGCCGGCAGGAACTGACTGCGGTTGTCGCCGTAATAAGTTATCTTGCTGCCCACGTTGCTTATGTTCATTCCGAGTCCAATCTGGCACTCGCGGCTGCCCATGGTGAAGTAATTGTTGTAATAAAGCGCCAGGTCGGCGGCGAAAGCCGAGGCCGGCGACGAGTCTTCGGTGTAGTCGTAGCGCAGGTCGGAGTATATCCAGCGTATCGCCGCGGCAATTGAGAAGTAGTCGCTGAGCATGAGCGAGTAAGCCACATCAATGGACATCTCATAGGGTTTGACGCTCATGGCGTTCTCCTCGGTCGAGGTCATGACCTCGCCGAGCGAGAAGTAACGCAGCGAACCCGACACGGCGCTGTAGTCGCCTATGCGGTAATAGCCGGCAACGTAAGCCAGGTCGATGTCGTTGACGAGCTGGCGGAGCCACGGGGTGTAGTTGAGCGACACGCCCGCCCGGCTGATGCAAAAAGGATATTTGGCCGGGTTCCAGTACTGCGAATTGACATCCGGGTCGGTGGCAACACCCACATCGCCCATTCCCGCAGCCCTTGCGTCGGGCGCAATGGTCTGCGATATGACCGCATGATCAACAGGATTAAACTCGCTCAGCTTGTCTTGCGCATGACCGGCGAGGGCCATCGACACGCACAACAGCGCAGCGTATATTCTCGGATTATGCTTCATTGAATGTTGGTGAAATTACTTTTTATTTGGTGAACACTAAACATAAAACGCCGCCATGGGCCCTTTTATTGCTCATTGTCATCATTTATTGCTTATTATTATCAGTTTCTTGGTCTTCGACGTGTAGCTGCTGCCATCGCAACTTGCGCGCACCCGATACAGGTAAACGCCCGTGCCGAGGCGCCGGCCGCCGCCCACGGTGAGGTCCCAGTCGATGGTCAGCACGTTGTCGGTGGGCACGTCGGTCTCTGAATAAGACCACAGGTGGCGCCCGCTCATGTCGAACAAGTCGAGCACTACGTCAAGCTCGCTGCCGATGCGGTCGTGGATGATGCGGAATGTCGTGGCCGTGACGGCGGGATTCTCGGTGCATTCAACATCGATGATAGACGGTTCGACGCCTCGCGCCACCCTGAACGTAAGCTCGGAGGTCGAAGAGTTGTTCAGCACATCCCACGCCCTGAACTGCAACCTGTGCTCCCCTTCCGACAGGGTTGGTATGCTGAAGCCTATCGTTCCGCTCTTGTAACTGCCGAAATCAAACGAGAAGTAATCGTTGAGCACGTAAGTCTGCGACATGTCGCCGTCGATGATGAGCTGCAAATCATGGCCCACGCCACCGCCGGAAGCGTTGATTCCGTCTTCGTCAGACACCTCAGCGACGAAATACGGCGTGGGATTGACGTACGACCCGTTTGTAAACGACGACGAATTGAGGTAACAGTATATCGCCGGGCCGACGGAGTCGGGGCTGAGCTCGGCCGAGCCGTTGAACGTAATGGCCGAGCTTGCGCCGGCGGCAGTCTTAGTGCAGTCGTCGTTTACGGCATAGATGTTTATCAGACCGTTGCCGTCGCTATACATAATGTCCTTTGGCACGACGAAAGAAAACTCGAATTGGCCGTCCGACACAGTGTTTGAACCTTTGAAAACCACGCTTGAACGGTCGGTAAACACAAACGCCTCGTCAGAGCCGTCGTTCGGATCGGTGTTGTTCAGCTTGCATACGACCTCTTGCTCCGCATCGCTCACCGTTGCCGTCAGGGTGCCGTTGAAGCCCGAAGCGGTGGCATTGCCGTCGAGGATGCGCCCCCTTACCACTACCTCCGAGCCGGCCCCGAGGCGCACAGTGCCGCCTTCGCCAACGGCAACGCCACCGATGCTGTCGACCACAGCACCCAGAGTGGGCATGGCCAGCTTCATCGCCGGGTCGCCTAGCAGCGTAAACTGCAATTTGTTTACGGTAACGTCGCCCCCCGACTGGGCCTCGACGAGATACACCTTGGCCCTGCGAGCCGCCTCGCCGACAGAGACCAAACCCTCCGAATCGTCGAGCAGCTCGCGCATGAAGGCCATGTTCATGTTCTCGTTGTAGCTTGTGAATACAGTGCGGGTGGTTCCGTAGAAAGCCACGGCGCCACCTCTCGGGTTGAGGACGGCAGCTTCTCCGATATTGTCTTCAAGCCCGTCGTAGGGCAGGATGTCGCATGCGGCGGTCACCCAGAGCGGAAGGTTGGACGAGACAGCGCTCTGGAAGTCGCTCAGCACAAGCACCTGCTCGTGAGAAATGCTGTTGGCGGAGCCATGTCCGTTGTAGTTCATCACCAGCGCCCCGTTGGCCATGTACTGCTTTACCAGCCTCACCACATCGGGATAACTGTTGCCCGTAGAAGTGACCTCACGGTTGTAGGCATCCCACATTATCTTCCTCACATTGTACTGCGGATGGTCTGCCATCACCATGTTGGCCACCCTGTCGGCCGTGACCATGTGCACATTGTTGTTTCCGTCGTCGCCCATGAGCACAATAGTGTTCTGCCACGCCCCTGCATTGGCATTGCTCATATACTGCTCGAGCTTGTCGAGCATTATGCCGGCCTCGGTTGCCGTCCTGACGGGGAAGCGGCCGACGGCCACGTCGGGCTTTCCGTAGCACGAATAGCGGCTGTTGCCGTCCTGGATGGTCTCGCCATCGTCGAGCATGCAATAGAAATCGTCAGACACATAGCAGTCTATGTGGTTGTAAGAGTTGTCACTCTCGAAACAGAGCAGGAAGTCGTCGGGCGAGTATCCCCGCCATCCCTGTGTGACCATGCGGTTGTCCCAGGCGCCATCGCCGAACAAAACGAGATACTTGGGCATGTCGGCCTCTGTCTCGGCACGGTCGTACAGCATCTTCATATAGCGCCTGTAGGCAGTGGCATCAGGCGTTCCGCTCGAAAACTCGTTGAAAATCTCGTCGGCAGGCACTATCCTCACCCGCATCGAATCGGCCTGCTCATGCAATGCGGCCAACCTTTCGGCCTGCTCGCGCAAGTGTTGCGACGTAGAGATGATTATCACCATGTCGGCCGGCCCATGGGCATGCAGGTCCTGGTTGGTGATGTTATAGACATACTCTGGCACCGGGAACGACGCCGACGACAGCCTCGGGGCCTCTTTGGGCTCATTGTTGTGAAGAGCGATATAGTCGAGGCGCATGGTTCCGCCCGACGTCTCGGTAATGGTAATCTTGTTTGACGAGGTGAGGTTTGACACGCTGTACTGCCCCGAGCTCACCCGCATGGCATCGTATTCGCCGGAAGACGATATGTTGATTGTGCCCACCACACTGTCGTTGACGCTCACCGTGGCCGACGATGCGCCATAGGCCGACAGCACGACGCGCACCGAACCGCGCCCCGAAGTGGATGGGCTCGACAGCTGGTAGTCGCAGGCTGTGCCCAGGGGCAGCACCTGTGAGTCGTAAAGGTTGCGCCCGCCTTGATACCAAGCATAGTCATCAACCTCGTAAAGGGTGTTGTAGTCATCGCCCGAAGGATAGAAAGAGCTTGCGAATGCCGCGCTATCGAGCGTGGCGGCAGGCTCATCGCTCTCTGTAAGGAAGTAATAGCCGTAATCAGAATAATAGTTTCGCACACGGTCGTTTGATGACGACCAGCTCACAGGGCCGCGCGCATAGAACAGCCGGCGGCCGCCAACAGTGCACGTAGGCAGCTGCTTGAGGTCGTCGGTCTCGGTGAGATAATCGCCCGTGAGCGCCTCGGGCTGCAGTTCGCCACCATACCCGTATATCCTGACACGCTCAAGCGAAGAGAACCCCGCGCGCCTGACAAGCTCGTCGGTAAGCTGATATACGCCGCTCGAAGGAACGCGAATCTTGGCCCACCTACCGCTGTTCAATACTGAATGCTCGGCATATCGAGAGACCGCAGAAGCCACCGAAGCGCGCGAAGTGGCACGTTTCATAGCCATATTGGCTGCTTTCGCAACGATGTTCAGCTTAAAACTCACCAGCTTCTGGTATTTACCGTCGCGGAACACGAGCGGTATGAACGACACGTCGAGCGAACCCTGCTTGCGCTCAACGCCTATCTTGGAAGTCACCGCGGGCATGGCCGGCAGCGAATCAGACGTGATTGCCTTGTAGCGCCGCACGTCGGCTTCGGTCATGTCTACAAATTCGGGATATTCTATTGTTACGTCATAAATCGAATCTCTGTAGTTGCAGCCTATCTTATGCGAATAAGCAAAGCGCGGCAAGAGCGTATCGATCTTGACTTGCTCGGCAGTCAAGTCGAAGAAACCCTGCGCGGCGGCATGGCCCGAACACCACACAAGAGCGGCAAACAACAGGAAACAGAATCTATTCATCACATCATTTACAATTAAATTCAAGCACCTTGCGGTCGGCAATGTATCCCTCAAGGTGGTCGTCGATGCTCACCGGCGTGGCCTTGGCGGGCGCGCCGGTAAATATCATGTCGCCCGTCTTCAGCGTGAAAAAGCGGCTTATGTAAGCAATCAGGCCATCGATGGGGCAAAGCATGTCGCCGGTGTAACCCTCCTGGGCCGTCTTGCCATTGACGTCGAGGCGGAAACAGAGCGACGCCACATCGATGAAAGCCGCCTTGTCAACCCACTGCCCTATGGCCGCAGAGCCGTCGAAGCCAGTGGCCAGTTCCCACGGCATGCCACCGGCGCGCAGCCTCTCGAGCACGTCGCGGGCAGTAAAGCCAACCCCGACGGTCACGGCATCATAGTATCGATGGGCAAACCTCTCGGGAATGCACTTGCCGAGGCGGCATATCCTGACCACGAGTTCGGCCTCGAAATCCACCCGCTCGCACCAGTCGGGCACGAAGAAGGGCTTCCTGTCCTTTAGCAACGCCGAATCGGCCTTGGTGAACACCACCGGTTCTACATTATTATATAACGCTGTTTCAGCCCCGATATTGTGTTGGGGATAGTTCATTGACAAAGCAAAAATCTTCATATAGTCATCATCTGAGTACAATACCTTTGCGCCGGCTGGGCCAACGCCGGGCCAAAGTTATTTAAAATTTCCGAGAAAGTGACAACAAACGGCAATGTTTTTTAATGCCGCCATCGCTACAGCCGTCCTACCGCTGATGTGCAGTGGCAATTGGTGGGCAGGGCCGCCGAAATTAGGCGACCTTGCAAAATACGACATAGCCCAATGGCAAAACTGCCTGACGGAACTGCGAACAGACCATAAACAAACTCATAGATCAACAATTCGCTGAAGCAATACGGTCAATCATGCCTTGCAATAGCCACTGCCCCGCAATTTGAAAATAAAGGACACAGATTGCACAAACATGCATACGCACAGGCCAAACGGCACATACTGGTCTGCAAAACGACCCGTCCGGCCTTGCAGAACGGGCCTTTCCGGACAACAAAACGGCCCGTTTTACAACACTCAGTAACACAAGCCATTGGGCGAGACACACCATGCGGCAAAATATTCTTACATCCCTTTACGCCACACAGCCCCATGGCGTGCAGACTGCCCCACGCCCGTCGGGTGGCGGCAGGCATTAGTTTGGCCGCAAAAACAAAGTCGGGTACAAGCCGGCATATGCAATTTACACTGCCCGCCATGCCACTGCGATTGGAAAACAAAACCACGGGCAGGGTTTACGAAAGCCCCTGCCCGTGGAAGATATGTTATGAAAAAAATTACAGTCCTTACTCGGCGCGGAGTGTGAAACGCTTGAACGCAACCACAGTCAGGTCCTTGTCGGCAGCCTTCAGGTAGTCTGAAACGCTCAGCTTGCTGTCCTGTATAAACTCCTGGTTGAGCAGGCAAGAGTCCTTGTAGAACTTAGCCATACGGCCCTTTGCGATGTTCATCACCATCTGCTCGGGCAGGTTGGCAGCCTTCTGCTCAGCTGTAGTCTTCTTGAGCTGGCGAATCTCTTCGGCCTGAGCCTCGGTGATGTTGCCCTTCTGGATGCCTTCGGCCAGGTGTTCCTCGTTCTCAGCGATGTAAAGGTTGAACCCGGCCTTCTTCAGAGCGGCCTCAACAGCCTTCTGCACCTGCTCTTCCTTTGTCTTCTCGATGGCCACCTTCAGCTCAGTGTCCTTCACTTCCTGGGGTACGCTGGCCTCGTCGAGAGCCACGGGATTCATTGCAGCCACCTGCATGGCAACGGCGTGAGCCTGCTCCTCGGCGGGGTTGTTTGTCTGAACCATGGTGCAGAGCAAGTGCTTGTTCATGTGGTCGTAAACCGAAACGTTGTCACCCTCGATGAAGTTGTAGCCATCGAGCTCCATCTTCTCGCCGGTGATGCCGGAGCGAGCGATAACGGCGTCCTGAACCTTTGTGCCGTCAGCAATGGTAAGTTCCTTTACCTCGTCGAGCGACTTGGCCTTGGCAGCCACGGCAGCATCAAGTATGTCTTGTGTCAGTTTGATGTAATCAGCGCCATTTGCAACAAAGTCGGTCTCGCACTTCAAGGCGATGATGGCGGCAAAGCCCTCGCTTGCCTTTACGAGCACGCATCCGTTGGAGGTCTCGCGGTCGCTGCGCTTGGCTGCGATGGCCTGACCCTTCTCGCGGATTATCTCCATTGCCTTGTCGAAGTCGCCCTCAGAATCGGTCAGGGCCTTCTTGCAATCAGACAGACCGGCACCGGTCATCTTGCGGAGTTTCTGTATATCTGCTATTGAAACAGCCATAATTATTCGTTGATTAATGGTTTGTTGTTATTTGCTTTTGTTGTAAGCAACAGGCCGTGAGTGCCGTTCCCCGACGCAAGGGTGGCCCCTGCGCCGTCATGACAGCCAGCGGCGGCCTGCAGCAAAGACTCTCGTCAAGCCTCGGCGGGAGCTTCCTCGGCAGCCTCCTCCTCGGCG
>ERZ791881.2143-NODE-2143-length-10183-cov-2.122038_pt1 | contig 10183 bp, 5 predicted proteins | sample MGYA00510161_ERZ791881 | MGnify/ENA primary metagenome ERZ791881 (study PRJEB30046, sample SAMN00792073) | human gut metagenome | study: EMG produced TPA metagenomics assembly of the A metagenome-wide association study of gut microbiota in type 2...
GGAAGATGGAAACGGACGAAAAAAAGTATGGATTTGTCTGTCGATTGTCGTGCTTGCGGCGGTTGTAATCGGAGCAGTGTATTACATGAATATGCCGAAGGAACACTCGGAAGAAGGATTTTTAATCCGGAGAGAAAGCGAGGACTGTGCGGATGGCATCAGGGAAAACGCTCTATATTAAAGGCGATAGAGATGTGGAGGTGACTAAGCCGGATGTAACACTTGCAGATCTGCTTTCTATGGAGTGCTCCGATCAGTCGCTTCTTCCGAAGCTTAAAACAATGAAAATATTGAAGTTTAAGAAAACGGGCAATCAAAGATGTGTGATTTCGGTGCTGAAAATAATCGCATGTATCCACGGCCAATATCCGGATATGGAAGTGCAGAATCTGGGAGAAACAGATATGATCGTAACATACGAAGATCAGAAAACACCGTCTTATGCATGGCATCTTACAAAAACTGCCTTTGTGACGGCTGTGACATTTTGCGGGGCGGCATTTTCGATCATGGCGTTTAATAACGATGTAGATGTAACGAAACTGTTTGATCAGATTTATCATCTTGTCACCGGAAATAAGCCGGGCGGCATAACGATTTTGGAAATCGCATATTCTGCCGGGCTTATGATCGGTATTTTGATCTTTTTCAATCATTTCGGGAAACGCCGTTTTACAGTAGACCCTACGCCGATGGAAGTGCAGATGCGGGTGTATGAAAACGATATTCAGACAACGCTTATTGAAAATGCGGCAAGAAAAGAAAAAGAGATCGATGTCGGAAAAGGAGGCGGTATCCATGGGACAGGCGGCTGAGGTGATCGTGGAAGAGCTTGTGCTGGCTCTTGTCGGATTGAGTGCAGGGGCGGCTGTGGCAGGCGGCTTATTTTCTTTTATCGTGGAACTCGGAGTGATCGCTGATTTTGCCGATCGGACACACACGGGAGACAAATTGCTTTTCTATGAAACATGTGTGGCGCTTGGCGGAATAATCGGAAATATCGTTTTTCTTTTTTACTCTTTTGCGCCGAATGCGGTATCGTTTGCTTCTGCGTCTTTTGCGTCCGGGGCGGTACAAGTTCTGTTTGGGTTTTTTGCCGGGATTTTTGTCGGATGCTGGTCGATGGCGCTTGCGGAGATATTAAATGTTTTTCCGATCTTTATGCGCCGCGCGCGAATCGTCAGATACGCGTCTGTTTTTGTGATCGGCGCAGCCATAGGAAAAGGATTGGGAGCAGGATTGTTTTTCTTAAAAGGCTGGTAGAAGATGAAAGACAAGGCGGGATTTCAACAGGAAAATTATCTTGAAAGAGGCAGGGTTTTGGACTATCATTAATCTTAGTATTCTGAAAACAGGAAGCCCCTTGGCTTCAGACAATGGTAGTTCACTGCAGAAAGTCTGTCATATAGGGTGTATGAGATATTGTTTGGAAGATGACGATAGATTTAAGACACGGAAAGGAACGAAAACAGTATGCTTCAGATAAAAGAAATATGTAAGGAATACCGGACGGGAAGTCTTGTTCAAAAAGCGCTTGATAAAGTGAGCCTGAATCTGCGTGATAATGAGTTCGTGGCGATTTTAGGACCAAGCGGTTCGGGGAAAACGACGCTGTTAAATGTCATCGGAGGATTGGACAGGTATGACGGCGGAGACTTGATCATAAACGGGATTTCGACGAAGAAATACAAAGACCGGGACTGGGATTCGTATCGGAATCACACGATCGGTTTTGTGTTTCAAAGTTATAATCTGATCCCTCATCAAACACTTTTGGCAAATGTGGAACTGGCGCTTACGATTTCGGGAGTAGGCAAAGCGCAGCGCAGAGAACGTGCGAGACAGGCGTTGGAGAAAGTTGGCTTAGGCGAGCAGATCCACAAGCGCCCGAGTCAGCTTTCCGGCGGACAGATGCAAAGAGTTGCCATTGCAAGAGCGCTTGTAAATAACCCGGATATCCTCCTTGCCGATGAACCCACAGGGGCGCTTGACAGCGAGACAAGTATTCAGGTGATGGAGCTTCTTAAAGAGGTTGCGCAGGACAGGCTTGTTGTTATGGTAACTCATAATCCCGAGCTGGCGCAGCAGTATGCTACAAGAATCGTTGAGTTAAAAGACGGAAAGATTCGTTCGGACAGCGATGCATTTTATGTGGATGAAGAAACGGCAGACGTTCCGGAACATAAAAATATGGGGAAATCATCCATGTCGTTTCTGACGGCGCTTTCACTTAGCTTTCATAATCTCAAGACGAAAAAAGCGAGAACATTATTGACTTCTTTTGCCGGATCGATCGGAATTATCGGCATTGCGCTTATTCTCTCTTTGTCCGCAGGAGTGAATGACTACATAAAAAATATAGAAAGAGAAACGCTTTCCCAATATCCGCTTCAGATCCAAAGTACAGGATTTGATTTTACTTCGATGATGACAGGCGGGGAAGATTCGGAAGAAGTAAAAGCGGTGTCTGCGGGAACGGGAACATCTTCAAAAGAGCGGCGGGAAAAAGAAAATATATGGGTGATCGACATGGTCACGAATATGTTTTCGACAATGGATTCAAATGATCTGGAATCTTTGAAAAAGTTTTTAGACAGTAAAGAAAGCCGGATCGATCAATACACAAATGCAGTTGAGTATTCTTATCAGGTTGTTCCGCAGATCTATGCGCAAGACGGGGAGAAAGTCCGTCAGGTACATCCGGACCGCTCTTTCGAGGCGGCAGGGCTTGGTTCGTCTGTCGGCTCAAACAGTCTGATGTCTTCGATGATGAGTACAGACGTCTTTTATCAGATGCCGGCAGATTCCGATCTGTATAAAGATCAGTACGATGTGAAAGCCGGCAGGTGGCCGAAATCATACAATGAATGCGTGCTTGTGCTGACGTCCGGCGGAGGTATGAGCGACCTTTTGCTGTACACGCTGGGCTTAAGAGATCCGTTGGAGCTGGAAGAGATGGTTGCGGGATTCGTCGAGGAAGAGCAGATCGAAGTTCCGAAAGATTCAACTGTCTATACATATGATGATATTCTCGGAAAAGAGTTTAAACTGGTAAACAGTGCGGATTACTATGAGTATGACAACAGTTATCATGTGTGGAAAGATCGTTCGGGAGATCAGACGTACATGGACAAAGTTGTGAAAAATGCCGAGCCGATCCGGATCGTCGGCATCGTTCAGCCTGTAAAAGATGCAAACGGAGCAGCTTTGATGTCAGGCATCAATTATCCAGCTTCATTGACAAAACATGTCGCAGAAGAAGCGGAAAACTCAAAAATAGTCAAAGATCAGAAGGCAGATCCGAAACGAAACGTTCTTACAGGGGAACATTTCGGGACAGAAAATGTAAAGGGCAACGTTAATATGGATTCTCTGATTACGATCGACGAACAAAAACTTGCCCGGGCATTTGCATTTGATCAAAATGCCTTTTCGGGAATGCAAAAAACGGATGGTCTTTCTGAGATTTTCCGTTCTGCCGGAAGTTCAGTCAATCTTTCGGGAATGTTAGATCTAAGTAAGATTCAAGTTCAGCTTCCCGAACTGCCGCAGATGAATCTGGAAGAATTGCTGGGAGACCTTGATCTTACAGTTTCGCCGGAAGGATTTTTGCCGCTGGCAGAAAGCCTGACAGAAGGGTACGCAGAATATGCGGCCGCGCATCCGGAGGCGGACTATTCTGCGCTTGCACAACAGTTCGGACAATACCTTGGAACGCCAAAAGCGCAGGAAATCATACGAAGAAATATCAGTGAGATCATCCAGTCGGGCGGCGGGATGTCCGTGACGATGGAACAGCTTCAGGCAATGGTGAAAGAAATAGCGAAAGGATACGGAAAATTTATCGTTGAAAACGGCTATCAGGATCCGTCTAAGTTTGATGAATATTTGGCGGAATATATGCAGACAGAAGAAGCGAAAGCGATATTGAACCGATATGCAAATGAGATTTTCGGAGGTATTGCAGGTAATGTTCAGATTACCGCAGAACAGCTTCAGAAGCTTTCAAAAGAGCTCACGGAAGGGTATCTTCCCTATGCGGCGGAAAACGGGCTGGCTGATCCGACAAAGATCGGAGAGCATTTTATTGCATATTTAAAAACGGAAGACGGACGGCAAAGACTGTCTGACGGGATGAAAGGAATCGTAGACGCGGACAGTCTGGAACAGCAGATCACAGACGCGTTCGGTTCTTATATGAAAGGCGCGGTTTCCTCTTATGCGGGAGCCGTAGGAACAGCGATTGAGAGGCAGATCACATCGGCTATGGAGCAGGTTATGAATCAGATGGCAGAAGGACTGCAGTTTTCTGTAGGACAGGCAATGACACAGATCGGAAGCAGTCTGCAAAATGCTATGCATGTAGATGAAGATGCGTTTGCCGAGGCGTTTCAGATGAATATGACAGGAGAGGAACTGGCAGAACTGATGATGTCTATGGGAGCTGCGAAAAATGCGACGTATGACAATAATCTCAAACAGTTAGGTTATGTTGATTTCGCTGTTCCGACTACGATTTCGATCTATCCGAAAGATTTTGAAAGCAAAGAAGAAGTCGTCAGAATTCTTGATGATTATAACAGAAAAATGGAAGAACAAGGAAAAGAAGAACAGGTTATCACATATACGGATATGGTCGGCGCGCTGATGTCGTCTGTGACACAGATCATAGACGTTATCAGTTATGTGCTCGTTGCGTTTGTAGCGATTTCCCTTATCGTATCATCGATCATGATCGGTGTGATCACCTATATCAGTGTTCTTGAGCGAAAGAAAGAAATCGGGATACTGCGCGCAATCGGAGCTTCTAAAAGTAATATTTCACAAGTATTTAATGCCGAGACGTTTATTATCGGTTTGTGTGCGGGCGTGATCGGGATCGGGATAACGCTTCTGCTTTTGATCCCGGGAAATGCTCTGATCCATCATTTGGCAGGAACGAATGACGTAAGTGCGGTTCTTCCGGTAATTCCGGCGATCATACTTATTATTCTCAGCGTAATACTGACGCTGCTCGGAGGACTGCTTCCGTCTAAAAAAGCTGCGAAAAGTGATCCTGTAACTGCCCTTCGGACAGAATAATTTCTTGCATAAGCAATCAAGACAGATAACCAATGCTTGCGGCTGTGTATGTATAGAAAATCTTGATATGAACTATAAAAGCGATGGAGAAGTGATTTTTGATTATGGAAAATAAAATTGTCATACAGAATTTTGGACCGGTAAAAGAGGCACAGATTAATTTGAATAAAAAATTTCAGATATTTATAGGCGCTCAGGCTTCCGGTAAAAGCACAATTTGCAAGGTGGTATATTTTGTTCAAAATATAGAAGAAAATATATCTTTTGTCTAAAGAACGGATGCCATATTACAAAAAGAAATACCGATAAGATATGAGGTGGAAGAAAAATGAAAAATTTAATCTTTAGTTTAAATGCGACAGTACCGGTTTTCCTGTTAATGGCGCTTGGGTTTCTCTTTCGGAAACTCGGATGGCTCGACGAAGTATTTGCATCGAAAATGAATCAGTTCGTCTTTCTTGTGCCGCTTCCGCTTCTTGTGTTTGAAGATCTTGCATCTGTCGATTTTCAGAAAGTGTGGAATTTAAAATTCGTTTTATTTTGTTTCTTCGTGACTCTTGCAAGCATTGCTCTTGCCGGTATACTTTCGTTATTATGGAAGGACAGGGGAATAAGAGGAGAGTTTATACAGGCGTCATACAGAAGCAGCGCGGCGCTTCTTGGGATCGCATTCATCCAAAATATATACGGAGATGCGGGTCTGGCGCCTCTTATGATCATCGGAAGCGTGCCGTTATATAACATGATGGCAGTCGTCGTCCTGTCCTTCTTTCAGCCGGAACAAAGAAAACGAGATAAGTTGTTATGGAAAAAGACGCTGAAAGGGATCGTGACCAATCCAATCATAATCGGCATAGCCGCAGGTCTTTTCTGGTCGGCGCTTCGGATACCGATGCCGTATGTAATAGAAAAAACAGTGTCAAATATAGGCGCTGTCGCGACGCCTCTTGGATTGATGGCGCTCGGCGCTTCTTTTGATGTTCAAAAAGCGCTTGGAAAGATCAAACCTGTCATTGCTGCCTGTATGTTGAAGCTTGTCGGATTTACAGCGGTGTTTCTGCCTTTTGCGGTGATGCTCGGATTTCGCAGAGAAGAATTGATCGCGATTCTCGTCATGCTTGGATCGGCGACAACAGTAAGCTGCTATGTTATGGCAAAAAATATGGGACATGAAGGCACGCTGACGTCAGGCGTCGTCATGCTGACTACAGTATTCAGTGCGTTTACATTAACAGGGTGGCTGTTCATTTTAAAAAGTATGAATTTGGTATGAATAAGAATGGTTTCCTTATAAAGTGAAACTTCGTATCCGCTTCTCTTTGGAAAACCTGAAGTTGGTCTCATACAGTATAAAATTATCTGTGTGAGATTAGGAGCGCATTGCATCAGTTGTGTTTTGTGTACAAAACTCACATAAAACAAACGAAAATAGGCACATATTATTACGGGAAATCATAAAAAATTCCGTTTTTACTCTAATCTATAAGGAAAAATGCATAAAAAACTTTAAAAAAAATTAATTTATGATAGAATATAAACAATACTGGTCTTTCGTGGGAGGAGAAAAACCAAAAGACAGTTTAGCAATAGCAGAAAAAACAGTATCGTAGAATGGAGAAAAAGTATGAAAAAGAAAATGTGGAGGACGGGGTTGTGCGGATTGACAGCGTGCAGCATGTTGTTCACTATGCCGGCGTTGGCATGGGCGGCAGATGAACCCCAAAACACGAACATTGATAACGGACTCATTGCGTATTATGACTTTGAGAATGTGAATGAGAAGAAAGTTCCGAATGTAAAAGATCAGTCAAAATATGAGGGTGAATTGAAAGGTTCAAATGTTTCGATTGCATCAGATACGATTTTTGGGAAATCCCTGAAATTTACAGAGGGAACTGAAGGTACTATGGAAATCCCTCAGATTATGAATACGTCTCAGAACAGTTATTCGATTTCTTTGTGGTTCAAATATGATACGAATACAAATAGAGAAGGGAAAAATACAGTTCTGCTTCAGCAGAGCGGACAGGGGCGTACATTTTTACAGTTTACGAAAGATAATAAGTATGCGACTTATGTAAATGCGACGAATGTATATAGCGATAAGACGGTTGATCTTAGCCAGTGGCAGCATGTAATGGCTACATACAATAAAGATACAAAGAAAATTGCGTTTTATATAAACGGAGAAAAGGATAGCGAGAAAGATGCAGGTAATCAGGTTGTTAATGAGTTGACAAACCTTTTGATCGGGCGTCATAAAAATGCAGGAAATGACCCGCTTTCTATGAGAGGTCTTGTGGACGAAATCCGTGTATATGATAAAGTTCTCACAGCAGAAGAGGCAAAAGCTGTTTATGAATCAAAAGCAGGAGCAATGCTCTTCCCGCAGTTACAAGAAACGCTTAAAGAAGCAAAAGAGTTAGATGCATTAGGAAGTTTGGACACAGAAGCAGAAGAGGCAAAAGTGCTGAAAGAGGCGATTGCAGAAGCGGAAAAATTAACTGCCGAAAGTCAGTTGTCTGAAATTTCAGAGACAATTAAAGAACTGGAAGAGGCAATGAAGAATTACCGTGCGGCAATCGGAGTTGTACTTACAGTTTCACCTACGAAAGAAGAACGTTCGATTGAAAAGTCGACGATAGGTATTAACCATCGATATGCTTTCAACGGATATGGCTCTTTTGACAGTACAAAGATGGAAATGAAAGAAGAGTTCACGGATCTCTACAAAGAAGCAGGATTCGGATCTATCCGTTATCCGGGAGGAACGATCTCGAACCTGTTCCGTTGGAAAGAATCAATAGGACCAAAGGAAGAACGTGTAAATCAGATTCACGGATTCTACAATAATCCGGGACAAGGGGGAATTGCTCCGAACTTCGGTTTGACAGAAGTTGCCGATTTCGCGTACCGTGATGACATTCAGTCAGAAATCGTTTATGTATACGGTTTCGGACGTGGTTCTGCGCAGGATGCGGCAGATCTTGTAGAGTATCTGAACGCTCCGGCAGGAAGTAATCCGGGCGGTGGTGTTGCATGGGCAGATATCCGAAAAGAAAACGGACATGCAGAGCCGTACAACGTACGTTACTTTGAGATTGGAAATGAAAATAATCAACCGGGTACTGATGGAACAACATCTCAGCAGTATTGGATGATAGGAACGCAGGATGCCGAAAAAGCGTATGTAGAAGGTGGAGTTGCAAGCTTTACAAAACAGTATGCGGTGAAAAAAGATGACTGGAATAAGGCAGCATCTGTCAGTGACGGAACTGCAAATCAGGTTCGTTACATGCGTTATGCAAACCCGAATCCGATGACAGGAAAAGATGGAAAGACATTGGTTGAGAACTTTGAAGCTGTTCAAAAAGGAAGCGTTGAAGTATGGGTAGGCACTGACGGTGAAGGAAACAATCATAAATGGGAGGTTGTAGAAAGTCTTGACAACGCAGGAGCGAATGACCAGAAAGTGACAATCGACTACAGAGACGGATCAATCCACTTCGGAGACGGAACACATGGTAAAATCCCGGCGAAGGGACAACAAATCTATGTAACATATAAAGTTAAAAGAGACGGATTTGTAGCTGTTTCTAAAGCGATGAAAGATATGACGGCAGAGATTAACGAAATCAATGCTAAAAGCGGAAGTGCAGAAAAGGCATCCTGCTATGTATACTCCAGTTGGGAAACAAAAGGTTTTATTGATAAGATGGCAGCAGGTAACTGGAACGATTATTATGATGGTCTGACAATTCATCCATATTGTGGAGATCCGGGTGCGGATCAGGACAAAGGTGCGTTTTATGACTCGGCAATGCGTCTTGCGGAAAATGTAGGTATTCAGAAAGTTAAAAATTATGTAAACATGCTTCCGCAAGGAAAAGTTCCGGTTATATCTGAGTATGGTATTTTCAGATCTACATCGCCGCTTCTTCGTTCTCAGACACATGCAGTATATATTGCAAAAGTGCTTATGGAGTATGTTCGTCTCGGTAGTCCGTACATCCAGAAACACTGTCTTGTAGACTGGTATAGTAGTGGTGCAGACTCACTTGGACCTACACAGCAGGCGGTTATCCAGGCAGTACCGCAGACGGGCGCTAATCAGGGAACAGGAGAAGGGAACTTCCGTTTCTTCTCAACACCTTCAGCAAAAGTGTTCGAGTTATTCTCTAACTCATTTGCAAAAGGAACGAAAGTAGTCGGAACAGAGTTTGAACACGTAGAAACATTGGCAAACGGAACAAAAGCATATTCCGCAATCGCAAGTAAAGGTGATGACGGAACATTATATGTAACTGTAGTAAATACAGATCGTGAGAATGATAAGAAACTTCGTGTGAAAGTAGAAGGCGTAGACCTGACAGGCAAAACAGTAGAAGTACAGACGCTCGCGGGTGAAAGCTTCGTTGATGAAAACAGCTTGGCAGAGCCGGATAAAGTAACGATTGAAAACTCAACAGTTACGGCAGAAGGCACAGATCTTGAGCTGACGGCAAAAGCACACTCCGTAATGTCAATTACAGTGAAAGAAAAAGTGGATCCGCCTGCACCGGAGACATATACAGTAACAGCAAAAGCAAATAATAATGATATGGGAACTGTAACGATTGACCCTGTAAAAGATAAATACAATGCAGGCGAAAAAGTAACAGCAACAGCGACAGCAAAAGAAGGCTATGAGTTTGTAAACTGGACAGTAGACGGTCAAGAAGTTTCTACAAAAACTACATATGAACTTACAGTAGAAAAGAACACAGAACTGACAGCTAACTTTAAAGCAAAAGCTCCGGTAGAAGAGAAGTTTACAGTAACAGCAAAAGTAAATGACTCTAAGATGGGAACAGTAAAACTTGATCCTGACAAAGCAGAATATGCTAAGGGAGAGAAAGTAACGGCAACAGCAACGGCAAAAGAAGGCTATGAGTTTGTGAACTGGACAGTAGCTGGTAAAGCAGTTTCAACAGAAGCTACATATGAATTTACAGTAGATAAGAACGTGGAACTGACAGCGAATTTCAAAGAGACAGAAAAACCGGTAGAGAAGTTTACAGTAACAGCAAAAGTAAATGACTCTAAGATGGGAACAGTAAAA